>Ga0181343_1000052_pt1 | contig 50689 bp, 67 predicted proteins | sample Su13VDMLBSD_FD_130110 | JGI IMG/M metagenome (GOLD analysis project Ga0181343, IMG submission 130110) | Freshwater viral communities from Lake Michigan, USA - Su13.VD.MLB.S.D | ecosystem: Environmental > Aquatic > Freshwater > Lake | place: USA: Michigan | collected 2013-07-15
GGAGAATTCCGTTTTCCAGATGCACGTGGAAAACGGTTATATCTCTTTCAGCGATCGCAAAGAGGACCCCGAAGTGGCCGCCGCCGATATGGAGGGTCGCGACCAAGCGTCCCCGCTGGTCCCTGAGGACTTCGAAGGTCAGGACGGCCCCAAGCCCGCCGGCTCCGAGGGCCTGACCCCTCCCGCCGCGTCCGTGGCCGCCAGCCATCCCGCGGCCAACCGTCGCCGCGCGTAAAGGGGCCTGAGCAAAATGGCGCAACACGTCCTGGACCTCGCGAATTTCCGGGTGATCTTCCCGGCGTTTTCCAACGTCGTGTCCTTTCCGGACGCGGTCATTCAAGCGTTCTGGGACGTGGGCGTTACCTACCTGGGGGATTACGACGGGTGCTTGCTGGCGGGCGATCCGCTGCAATCGGCGCTCAACTATATGTGCGCTCACCTTCTGCAACTCTCGGTCATGGCCCAGGCGGGGCTTACGCCGGGCATCGTGACCCAGTCCACCGTGGACAAGGTGAGCGTTTCCATAGCCGCCCCGCCGGCCAAGAACGCCTGGGCGTGGTGGTTGAACCTGACCCCCTACGGTTCCGCCCTCTGGGCGCTCCTGACCGTCAAGGGTGCGGGCGGGTTCTTTATCGGCGGCTCGCTCGCCCGCTCCGGCTTCCGTGGCCCCACCGGGCGGTTTGGCGGCTAAGATGGCCGTCCGCCGATCCGGGCAAGGCGGGGCGCGGCTTACCGCGGCCCTCAAAGAGCTTGACGGGCTCCAGGCCAAGACGGGTTGGTTTGAAACCGCCAAATACGCCACCGGCGTCAACGTCGCCCAGGTCGCCGCCGTCCACGAATTCGGGGCCACGATCACCCACGAAAACGGCGCAAAGTCGGTGATCCCGGCCCGCCCCTTCATGCGCCCGACCGTTGCCGAAAAGGGTAGCGAGTGGGTGGATATGCTGGCCGCCGGCGCCCGGTCCGTCCTGACCGGCGGAGCGACCGCGCCCCAGGTTATGGAGGTGGTGGCGTTGCGCGCCGCGGCGGACGTCGCCAAGACCATTTCCAAAATCACGTCCCCGCCGTTGTCGCCTTTGACAATCGCGCGGAAGGGGTCAACAAAGCCCCTAGTCGATACCGGCCAGATGATCCAAGCCGTAACCGGCATCGTGGAGAAAAAGGCGTGAACGTCCCCGGGTCGAATATCCTTGGCTTGGCGCTCACGGTGATTGCGCCGCAGACCCCGCAATATAAGGCGTGGACCGGGCTCACCACTTCCGCGTCCGGCCAAGAGGTCCCGACGTATGCCGCGGCGGTCAACCGGAGGGGCTCTTTCCAACCCGTGAGCAAGACCGCCCAAAGTCAAATGGGCCTGGATATGGCGAAGTCTTACGCCACGTTTTTCGGGCCGGGCGCCGTGCGGACGCTGGAGCGCGACGGGGCGCCGGACCAATTCATTTTCGGCGGTCGGAAATGGAACGCCGTGGGCCTCGTTGACTGGATGCAACAAGACGGGTGGACCGCCGCCCTTTGCGTAGACGTTGGCCCCAATGCGTGACACGGCGCTTTTTACCGCCCTTCGCACGGTGCTTCTGGCCGGGCTCGCGCTTAGCGACGCGCCGACGACGGAGGTAAAGCGCGCGTCCCAGGCTACGCAGATCGGCGCGGACACGGGGCCGACGGTGTATTTTCAGAAGATGATGGACCGGGACCTAGGGTCGCCGCAGCGAAAGCATATCTGGGATGACGAAACGTCGGACTACGTGAACGCCCAAATTCAAAAGGTCGCCACATCTTTCCAAATCATGGGAATTCACCGGCTGGCGGTAACGGACGAGGGCATGACGGCGTCCGACCTCGCGAACGAGGCGCGGGCGATCCTCCAAAGTGACGACGCAATTGCGGCGTTCCTCGCCGTGGACGTCGGCGTGGAGCGCGTCACCCAGGTCCGCAATTCGGTTTTTACCGACGGTCAGGACCAATACGAATTTAGCCCCAGTTTCGATTTTGTCTTGACCCACGATCAAGTTACATTCAGCCGAACCCCGGGGGCGGTCGCCTTCGAAGTCGACATAAAGCGCGTCTAGAGGACGGTCCAAAATGAGCATTTCCATTCGGCGTTACGTTGACATTGTGTCCGGCGTCGGCGCCGCCTCCGGCGTGGCCCAACGCGACCTCATCGGGCGCATTTTCAGCGACAACCCGCGCACCCCGGCGGACGCCGTCGTGGAGTTCGAAAGCGCCGCGGAGGTCGCGACCTACTACGGCGGCGCGTCCGCTGAATACAAGCGCGCGGCCTTCTATTTCTCGTTCATTTCCAAGTCCATTTCCTCGCCGCGCAAGCTCTCGTTCGCGCGCTGGGCGAAGGTGGCGAACGAGGCCCGTATCTACGGCGCCGCCAACCCCGCTACGCTGGCCGCGTTCCAGGACATTGTGGCCGGCGTCCTGACCCTCACGGTCGGCGGCCAGATTGCCACCGTGGTCAACCTGGACCTCTCCGCCGCCGGGACGCTGGCCGCGGTCGCCGCCGCCGTTCAAGTCGCGATCCGCGCAGAGGCCGGGACCCAGTACGCCGCCGCCCTGGTCACCTATGACGCGCCGTCGGGGACGTTCAATTTCACGTCCACGCTGGAGGACGCCGCCGCCATTTCGGTGACCGCCTCCGACCTCGCGACCGCTCTGGGCTGGGGCGCCGGCGCGGTCCTCTCGCCCGGTGTCGCCGTGTCCACGATCCCGGACGCGCTTTCGGCAAGCGTCGCCGTGTCCAACAATTTCGGCTCTTTCGCGTTCGTGGAGACGCTCACCGCGGACGAGACCGTGGAGGCCGCCGCCTGGAACGCCGCGCGCAATGTGGAATTCATGTTCTGCGCTCGCGTCACCGCCGCGGACGCCGCCGCCATTTCCGCCGATACGTTGGCGCTGGCGGGCTGCGGCCTCGTCTTCGCGCCCGACGCCGCGGAATACGACGAGGTCTTGCCCATGGCCGTCCTCGCCGCCACGGACTACGGACGCCGCGCCGCCGTCCAAAACTACATGTTCCAGATGGGTGCGTTGACCCCCAAGGTCTCCAGCAACGCCGACGCGGACACCTACGACAATCTCCGCGTGAACTACTACGGCAACACCCAGTCCGCCGGCCAACAGATCAATTTCTTTCAACGGGGCGTCCTGACCGGCCCGGATACGGCGCCGGTGGATATGAACACCTACGCCAATGAAATGTGGTTCAAGGACGCGGCGCAATCGGCGCTCATGGGCCTTTTGCTCGCGCTCCCGCGCGTCCCGGCCAACGCGGAGGGCCGCGCCATGGTCCTGTCCGCGCTGCAAGACCCTATCGACCTCGCCTTGCGAAATGGGACTATCAGCGTTGCGCGGACCCTCACCACCGCCCAGCGGCTTTTCGTGTCCCAGGTCACCGGCGACCCGGAGGCGTGGCACCAAATCGAAGCCCTGGGATACTGGGTGGACGTCGTCATGGTCCCGTTCGAAACCCTGGACGGGCGGACGGAATACAAGGCGGTCTATACCCTCGTCTACGCCAAAGACGACACCGTCCGGAAGGTGGACGGCGCTCACAACCTCGTCTAACCCCAGCCCAACCCGATAAGGACTTTCCGCTATGACCAATGACATTTCGGGTTTCGGCCTTCGGGCTCGCCTGATTGCCTCCCGGACCTTTCCCGCCGGCATCACCCTCACCCAACTGGCGGACGATACGGACCCGCTGGACCTCCCGGAAATCGTCGTGGCGGAGACCGCCATGGGGGTCAACGGCGACCTTCTGAGTTGGTCCAAGGCCAACCCCGTCGTGGTGGTTCTAGCCGTGATCCCGAATTCCGAGGATGACCGCAACCTGGGTATTCTCCTGGAGGCCAACCGCGTCGCCAAGGGCAAGCAAGGCGCCCGGGACGCCATTACCGTAACGGTGGTCTACCCGGACGGTCGGACCAAGACGGTGTCCGGCGGGACGATCACCACGGGGCGCCCGGGTCAGTCCGTGACCTCGGCGGGCCGGATGAAGTCCAAGCCCTACACCTTCGCGTTTGAAGGCTTGTCCGGCCAATAGGGCGTCCCCTATGATCGAAGCGCCGCCGGGGAACCTCTCGGCGGCGTTTTGTCATCCCGGGACCTATTCGCCATGAACCTTCTGCAACCCAAGGCCGTCTCCATTCCGCTCCAGGCCGGCGGTGAAAAGGCGTTCATTATCTCCAAATTCCCCGCCGTCGCGGGACGGGAGATTATAGCCAAGTATCCCCTTTCCGCGGTCCCCAAGCTGGGCGACTACGCGACGTCCGAAGAAATCATGCTCAAGCTTATGGCGTTCGTCGCCGTGGAGACGTCGCCCGGCGACTTCCTCCCGCTGGCCTCGCGCGCCTTGGTGGACAATCACGTTCCGGATTATGAGGCGCTTATGCGCCTGGAGTGGAAAACGCTGGAGTATAATTGCAGTTTTTTTCAGAACGGAATGAACTCCGATTTCTTCGCGAGTATCAAAGCGAAAGCCCCAGCGTGGATTTCCCAAACGTTGACGGATTTATTGCAGCAATCGTCGCAAGCGGACAAGCAACCCTCCGGGAGTTGACGCGGGACTATACTCTAGAGGAAGCCTTTGACCTTTGGGAAATCGTTATGACCACGCGCTATAACGAGCATCTTGCGGTTGAACACGCAAACCGGCGGCGGTAGCCCATGAATATCCTTGAGACCTTTTTCATTCTCTTTGAGACCGACGCCAAGCGGGCGCAAGCGGAGGTCCAAGGGGCGGTTGACGGGATGGCCGCCGCCACGGTGGGCGCGGACGCGAAGATGGCCGCCAGCGGGGCCGCCCAGACCGCGAGCCGGGTGGGTGGCGCGGCCAAGGTGGTCGGGGCTCAAGTGGCCGTCGCGGAGGCGGAGACGGGCGTGGCCGCCGCCGTCCAGGGCCGGGCCGTGGTGGAGGGCGCCCAGACCGCCGCGCGCCTGGGGCAAAGCCGCGCGGTGATCGCCGCGACGAACGCAGAGACCAACGCCACCCGGCTCGCGGAAGCGGCGGGGGAACGCCTGGGCTCCACCATCGGTTCGTTGGTCGGGAAATTCGGGCTTTTGATCGGGTCGGGTCTTAGCCTTGTCGGCGTCCTGGGGACGATCCGTAAGAGCTTCGCGGACATAAACGCGCTCACGGAGCAAGCGGACCGGCTGGGGTTCGGGGAGAACGTGGAGGGCCTCAACGCGGCCAATCAAGTCCTAGAGGACTACGGCGGCAACGCCGAAAAGGCGCAACGCAACCTCCGCCGGTTTTCGGACAGTATCGCGGAAGCCTATGGCGACGCCGAAAGCGCCGCGGGGAAGGCGCTGGCCGGGATCGGCGTAAATGCCGCCGACGCGAATGGCGACCTCAAAGATACCGAACAAGTCATGTTGGACATTGCTTCCGCCCTGGAGGGCGTGGGCAAGAAAAAGCAAATCGCCACGCTCAAGGATTTGGGCCTTAACGACCCGTCCTTGCGCGACCTCCTGACCGGCGGACGCCAGAATATCGCGGACCGGTTCGGGGCGGAGCGGTCCAAAGGGCTGATTACGAACGAGCAAGCCCGGCAAGTCCGGGAATATAAAATGGCCTGGGATGACGCGAAAGACGCGGTCTCCGGGTTCTTCAATACGCTTGCCGGCAACTGGGCGCCCGGGCTCACCAAATTTGCGAACCGCCTGGAGGCGTTCGTCCATTGGCTCCGGGAAAATAAAACTCTCGTCCAGGGTTTCGGGATCGGCGTGACCATTGCGCTTACGACCATCGCGGGTGTTTTGTGGGGGACCTACATTCCCGCCTGGACCGCGGCGGCGGTCGCCACGATTGCGGCAACGTGGCCCATTCTCGCCCTGGTCGCGGCGGTCGGCGCGGCAATCGCCGTTTTCGCCCTGCTATGGGATGACGTCCAAGCCTTCCTCAAGGGCCAACCCTCGCTTATCGGGGACCTTGTGGAACGCTACGGCTGGGTCCGGGACGTCGTGGAGGGGATCGGGACGGCCTTCCGGGTCCTGAAAGATTGGGCCGGCGACGCCTGGGGCTTTATCTCCCGTGTCGGGACCGCCGCGTTTGACGCCGTGTGGAGCGTGGCCGGGCCGGTCCTGTCCCTGATAGGCGACGGGCTCAAGCTCGCGGGCAACCTCGCCGGGACTTCCCTCCGGCTTATTTGGGCCGTGGTCCAAGAGGTGTTCGGGGCTATCTGGCCGTATGTCCAGCCGATTTTCGCGCTGATTACCGCCGCCGTGGAGGCCATTGGCGGCATATTCGCCAACGTCGCCAAAGCGATCTGGGGCGAGTGGGGCGCCATGTTTGACCGGTTCGCGGAGCGCGTCCGGTTCGTTACGGGTCTCGTCCGCGGGCTTATGGGCATGGCGGAGAACGCCCGCCAAGGGCTGGAGCGCGCCACGCCGGCCATTGCCCAGCGGTCGGGAGCCGTGGCCGCGACGGTGGCCCGCGGGCAAGTCCAGCTTGGCTTGGCCCGGGCGAACCCTCTGGCCGCCGTGAGCGCCGGCGCCGTAGCGAACCGCGCGCCGGCCCAAGTCTCCCGGTCCATGGAGGTCAAGGTGGGTGAGGTCAACGTCCACACCCAGGCGACCGACGCCGACGGTATGGCGCGGGCCGCGTCGGGTGCGCTATCCTCTCAAATCCGCCGCGCAACCTCGCATTTTGACGACGGGCTGGACCGGTAAGCTATGGCGCTCGCACCCAAGAAATACCTGGACGTCGTGGCGATCCTCGACAGTTCAAACAACCCGGTAATGGTGGGCGCCCAGTTCATGCGCGCCACCGTGTCCGACATTTCGCGGCTCATGGAACACCCGATAGAGACGGGCTCCGTAATCGCGGATCATATCGTTTTCGAGCCCATCGAAATCGACTTGCCGGTAATGCTGACCGGGCCCAACACCAAGGCGCTCTATTACGAGTTGCACGCGCTCTATTTGGCCGGGGCGAAACTGATAGTCCAATCCCGCGTGGACCAATACGGGTTCATGGTCCTTACGGAAATGCCCCATGAGGAAAGCCCGGACGTGGCGGACGGGATCGTGGTGCAAGTCCGGCTCCGGGAGGCGGTCTTTGTAACGGCCACCTACGGCGGCCTCGCGCCCGTTCAAGTGAAGTCCAAGCCGCAAGCGTCCACCAAGAAAAAGGGCGCCCAACAAACCACCACCCCCGCCGCGCCCAAGGCCGCCGCCGCCCAGGCGCAATATAAGGGTTCCGTCCTCTGGCAACTCGCGCACCCGAACGGTTGACCCCATGCAAGAAATCCCTCTGACCGCCGAACCGAACCAAGAGTTTACGGTCCGCCTTAGCGACCGGCGTTTTTCGCTGCGGATCAAAGAGGCCGGCGGCGTCATGGTCGCGGACGTCACCGTGGACGAGGCGGTACGGCTGGAGGCCACGCGGGTCTTAGCCGGGGAACCCTTGATCCCTTACGAATACCTGGAGGCGGGAAACTTTATGCTCCTGACCGACGGTGACGCGTTGCCGGCCTGGGCGGAGTTCGGCGTTACGCAATTCCTCGTCTTCCTGTCTCCGGAAGAAATCGCCGCGCTATGACGGACAAAATTGACCCCCGGATTGTCCGCGTCTCCGTAGAGATAGACGGAAAGTTTCAAGTCCTGGAGGGCTTGGACATTTACGCCCGTGGGGAAAAGACGGCCAACCCGCTCAAGAATACTTGCGAGGTCACGATTTCGAACCTCTCGCGGGACAGCCGTAACTACCTCCTGACCGAGACTAGCCCGTTCAACCAAAACCGCCGGCCCAAGCGTTTGATAATTGAGGGCGGGCGGGAAAGCCTAGGCGTGACCCGGCTTTTCTATGGGGAGATTACGAGCGCGAGCCCGTCCCAGCCGCCCGATATCGGCTTGACGATCAAGGCCCAAACCGGGGCGCACGCTAAGGGGAAAATCCTCGCCCGCTCCGGGACGGCCCGCCAGTCGCTTAAGTCCCTCGCCGCCCTTGTCGCGAAAGACCTTGGCGTGAGCCTCAACTTTCAGGCGACCGATAAGACAATTGCGAACTACGCGTTCTCCGGGGCGGCGCTCCGCCAAGTGGACGCGCTGGGCTCGGCGGGCGGCGTGGACGTGTTCGTGGATGACCAAACGCTTGTGGTGAAAGACCGGGCCACCCCGCTCGCCGGGCGGGTCCGGGTGCTATCCGCGGAAAGCGGAATGGTGGGCATTCCGGAGGTTACGGAGTACGGCGTCCGGGTGCGCTTCCTCCTGGACGTTACGACCGTCGTGGGCGGCGCGCTGGAGCTTCGGAGCGTGCTTAACCCCGCCGTCAACGGCTCATATTCCATCTACGGGCTGGCCTTCGAAATCGCGAGCCGGCGTGAACCCTTCTATTGGATCGCGGACGCGCGCCGCCCGGCATATGACGGGGCCGGAAAATTGGTGGTCCCCAAATGAGCGAGCCTTACGCCCCGCCGTCGATAGACCCCGCGGACGAGGACAGCCTAGTAGGGGCCTTTCGTTCGATCCTGGGCAAGACGCTGCAAAGCCTGGACGATTGCCTCCCCTGCGTCGTGGTGGCCGTGGAGGGCCGTAGTCGGGTCACCGTCCGCCCCCAAATTATGATGGGCGCGACCGACGGGGCGAAGGTGAGCCGCGCGCAAATCCCTTCCGTCCCGGTCCTCAACATCGGCGCCGGCGGCTTCCTCCTGTCCTTTCCGATCCTCCCCGGGGACCTGGGTTGGCTCAAGGCGACGGACCGGGACATTTCGCTTTTTCTCCAGGACTTGAGCGAGGAATGGCCGAACACCCGGCGGACCCACTCGTTCCAGGACGGGTTTTTTATCCCCGACGCCATGCGCCAATGGACGCTGGCCGGCGAAGACGCGGGGCGCGTCGTTTTGCAATCGGTGGACGGCTCTACGCGGGTCGCGCTGGGCGCTGGCGTGGTCAAGATCACCGCCACCGCCGTCGAAATCGTGAGCGACACGCTTACGCATAACGGGGTAAACGTGGGGTCCGATCACGTCCACGGGGACGTCCAGCCGGGCGCGGGGAACACGGGGCCGCCGGAATGACCAAGAGCTTTGCGCTAGACGCCAACCACGACTTGTATTTGGACGGCGGCGACCTCTTGGCGACGGTCACCGCTCTGGGCGCGGTCCTCCAGAATTGCGACACCGCGGCCAAGACGCTCCTGGGCGAAATGGTGCTGGCGGCAAATCAGGGCGTCCCGTACTTTCAATCGGTGTGGGTGGGTCAACCCAATATCGCGGTGTTCGAAACGTCCATGAGGCAACGCTTAGGCGCGGTGGAGGGCGTTACGGCCATCGTGGAGTTGACCACGCGGCAAGAGGGCAACGTCCTCAAGTACGTCGCCACCATTGCGACGGTTTACGGCGAGGCGGTTCTAGATGGCTGATTATGAATACATCACGGCCAGCGGGGTTATTCTCCCGGACACCGCGGACATTCTCGCCCAGGTGGAGGCGGAGTTTCGCGAAGCCTTTGGCGCGGACCTCGTCACCACGCCGGACACCCCGCAAGGGCTCCTGATTACGGCGGAGACGCTCGCCCGGGACGCGGTGGCGCGGAACAACGCCACCCTAGCGAACCAAATCAACCCGAACCTTGCCGGCGGCGTTTTCCTTGACGCGCTTTGGGCGCTCACCGGCGGCGCCCGCGTGGCCGCTACCTACTCACTCGCCCAAGGCGTGACCCTCACCGGATCGCCCGGCGCGATCATCCCCGCCGGCGCCCAGGCCCGGGTGGGAACGGACGGCCCGATTTTCCAGCTTACCGGGGCCGTGGTGCTGGACGGGACGGGCGCGGGTGTCGGGACGTTCCAAGCCCTGGAGACCGGGCCCCAGGCCGCCCCCGTGGCCGCCCTGGACCATATCGTTTCCGGTGTGCTGGGCTGGGAAACGGTCACCAACCCAACCGCCGCCAGCCCGGGCCGCGCCCAGGAGAGTGACGCCGCCGCGCGCCGCCGGCGCCGCGTTACGCTGGGGCTCCAGTCCGTCGGGCTCGCGGAAAGCATCGTGTCCGGGCTTTTCACCGTGGAGGGCGTCCGGTCCGTTCTTTTCCGGGAGAACGTGACAAACGCAATCCTCACAATCGACGGTTACGACCTGGACCCCCATTCCGTTCTGGCCGTCGTGTCGGGCGGGACGGACGCCGCCGTGGCCGCCGAACTCTTGGCGCGGAAAAGCTGCGGCGCGGCCTGGAACGGCGCGACGTCGGTTGACGTCCTGGAGCCGGCCAGCGGGCAAACTTACGAGGTTCTCTTTGAGCGCCCGGAGCTTGTCCCGATCTTTGTGGAGGTCACGGTGAAGCTTGGCCCGCAAGCCGCCATTTCCGACCCGGCGGAAGCCGTGCGGGACGCGATCATGGCTTTCGCGGAAGGCGATATCCCGACCGAGACCGGGTGGACCATCGGCCAAGCGGTGTCCCCGTTTGAGCTTGCCGCCGCAATCAACCTCTATTCGCCCGGCCTATTCGTCCAGGTGGTGGAAATCGGTACGGCGCTGGGCGTCGTCTCGCCGGTCACGATCCCCATAACCATCGTCCAGCAAGCCCAGGCAATCCGAGGCAATATCGCGGTCACCGTGACCCCGTGAGTACGGTCCAGGGCTTCGACTTTTCGGTTGACCTACTCCGGGCCGTCTTGTGGCAATACAACGATGCGGCCCGGCTGCGGACGATCCTTGAGCGCAAGGCGGCGTGGTACGCGACCAACCAAACGGCCTTTTGGTCCGCCTGGATCACCGACGTTTTCGACCTCCAGACGGCCAACGATTTCGGCCTGTCTGTCTGGGCGCAAATCCTTAACGTCCCGCTTGTCGCCAACACGCCGGCCACCGGTGGCCGCCCCGTGTTCGGGTTCGGGGACTTTAACCAAAATTTCGATAACGGCAATTTCGGCCAAGACACGGACGGAACCGTTACGCTCAACACCGAACAAAAGCGTTTGGTCCTCCGGTTGCGCTACTATCAGTTGACGTCAACCGGTGCGGTCCCGGAAATAAACCGGGTAATGGCGGAAGTCTTCGGGCATCTTGGCCGCGTCCACGTCTTGGACGGCCACGATATGACTATGTTTTACGTCTTCGACTTCGCCCCTCCGTCGGACGTTTTGTTTGTGCTGGAGAATTACGACATTCTCCCCCGACCCTCTGGGGTGCAACTGTCCGTCTTGGTCCAGCCGGGTGACAGCTTCGGATTTGCCCCCTATTATCTCAACTTCGACCAATCGAATTTTAGAGGCGCCTAGGGCATGGACCAAAAGTTTTTCGCGGTTCCGTTCGCCACCGCCGGAGACGTCGCGGCGATCCCGCAAGCCGCCCAGGTGGACGGGTCGGTTTCATACACCGAGGGTTTCGGCGCGGACTACTCGCGGGAGCCGGGCGTGGACCCGCTCGCCAAGCGCATCCCGCGGGACAAGACGAACGAGCTTTACAAGGCGATTACCGGCAACATCCGCCAGTATCAGCTTACGGGTTTCCCGGAGTGGGTGCGCCCGGTGGACAACGGCGGCGTGGCGGTCCTCTACGGCGTCAACGCCTATTGCCGGTGGAACGGCGGCGCCGGGACTGACTGGGTGGTCTATTGCTCGCTCATTGACAACAATGACGCGGAGCCCGGGACCGACCCGGCCAAGTGGAGCGTAAGCGCCCCCGTGAACCCTGCGGACCTCAAGGCGTCCCAGGCGGAGACGGACCAAGGGACCGGGGCCAAGTTGGTCGGCGCGCTGGAAAATGTCCGCTCCGCCCGTGAGGGCAAGTGGACGTTTCTGGGCGACCTCAACCAAGCCGCCGCGCCGGACTACACTGGAGCTTTCGCCGGGGCCGCCGTCTTCGCCCAAGGCGCGGGCGCAAAGGTGGTGTTCACGGTGGCCGCCCCGAACGCGTCGGGCGGGATCACCCTCAAGGTCGGCGCTAACGCCGCGCTCCCGCTGCGGAACTTCGACGGGACGGACCTCGCCGCGGGGGACCTCGCCGTCGGGACCGTTTACGAGGCGGCCAGCAACGGGACCCAATGGCGCCTGGAGACCATCACCGCGTCCCGGCTCGCGCTCTACGCGTCCGCCGGGGACGGGGCCATCTTCGGGTATATCTTCACGAACACCCCCGGCGCCCCGAATACGCAAGTCACCATGAGTTTCGGCAATTGCCGGGACAGCACGAACCAACGCAGCATCCCGCGCCCGGCTCCGCTCACCAAGCGGCTAGACCAACCGTGGGTGGCCGGCAACGGCAACGGTGGCCGGACGAGCGCCGTTGCGGTGGGGGCCAACCAAACGTGGCACATTCACGCCATTCTCAACGATGCGACCGGCGCCACCGACCTCATTATTGACCCGTCCTTTACGGCGCCGACGCTCCCGGGCGGCTACGCCTATTTCCGCCCGGTCTATTCGATCCTGACCGACGGCGCCGGCCTCATCCGCCAAGTGATCCACTACCCGGACGGCGATACGACCAAGTTCAAGGCGAACGCCCGGGGACAGGAGTGGGCCGCGACCGCGAACGGCGTGGCCGCCGGGACGCTGCGGGCCATCGGGGTCCCCACCGGGATCAAGGTCCGCCCGTATTTCTACTATCAGTCCCAGAATGTCGGCGGCTCCAATCCGCAACCGGCGCTTTCCGGGATTGCGGACCCGGACGTGGGCGTTCCGACGCTGGGCGTGGGTTCGCAATGGGCGCAAATCCGGGTGTCCTGGACGAACGCCGTGGACCGCTACCAAACCCGCATCGTGGACGATGCGTGGAGCAACACCGCGGGTCAGGTTTACACCTACTCGAACGACACCGGCGACACCATCGCGGGCGGTGTGCTGGGTTGGTACTACCCGCGCGGGCGCTTCTAAGATGACTTGGGCGCTTCGCAAGCCTTTCGTGGTGGCGTTCTACGGGACGTCCCTCACGACCGGGCGTCTCTCCACGTTCTGGCCGGAGTATCTCCGGGAAATCCTCAAGGCCATGCCGGAGGCGGTCGGGAACGTCCTGGTCTACAATCTGGGCAAGGGCTCACAAACGTCGGACTGGGGCGCCGCCAACGCCTACACCGTGGCCGAAAAGGCCCCGGACCTCATCGTGTCGGAAGATTTCACGATTAACGATTGCGCGGACGGTGGCGGCGGGCCGGCGGTCTCCGAAGTGGACCAACTCGCGAATATGGAGGCCATGCACGACGAATGGACAGCGGCCAACCCCGCCGTCGTGATCGTGTGGCAGTCCATGAATTCGGTAAGCGTCGCCGGCGCCGCGATCCGCCCGACGCTGGCCGCCCGGTATGCCGCGGCCAAGGTCAAGGCGTTGGCGCTGGGCGACGACCACTTGGACAATTACGGCGGGGCGCCCACGCCGCCGGGTGTGGTCGGGGGATGGCCCAAGCCGCTCCCGGACTACCTCACCAACGAGGGCGACGGCCTCCACCCGATCCTTACGGGCGGGACGGACACCTATCTAATTCCGAACGTGCTTTTCCGGGTCCGCGAGGCCATGGCCGATTTCTGGGGCCTTGATCCGCCAAACCCTCCTGACCCCCCGCCCCTCCCGGACGCCCAATATTTGGTGGTTCCGGGCGGGGCGGGGGGAGGCGGCTTTATCGGCGGCGGTGGCGGTGCGGGCAAACCCCGCCGCGGCGAAGCGACCTTGTCCGCGCTCTTTGGTCCGGTCCTTGTGGGCTCCGCCGGCCTGGGCGGGGTCTCTGCGGTCGCGACGCAGGGCGGAGACGGTGAGCCGTCCCAGGTTGGCCCATTCTCCGCGCCCGGTGGCGGTGGCGGCGGCGGCTACACCCCGGGCGCCACCGCGACGGGCCGCGACGGCGGGAGCGGTGGCGGTGGCGGCGTCTACGCAGAGGGCGGGCCCGGCGGCCTGGGCGACCCATACGACGGCGGGAACGGAGCCGGCTTCAATGGCGGTTGCGGTGGCGGTGGCGGCGCTGGCGGCGACGGCCTGGACGTCGGCGGCCCCCCATACGACGGCGGGCAAGGCGGCCCCGGCGTGACCGTGGACGTTCCGGGGGTCTCTGCGGTGATCGCCGCGGGCGGCCCGGGCGGCTCCTATAGCGGAGCGCGTCCCGCATACCTCCCGGGCGCGGGGCCGGCTTCCATCGGCGGCGGTGGCCGCGGCGGGTGCAATGCCGGCGTCACGGGTGCTGGAGACGCCGGTGGGAACGGGCGGGTCTGGGTGTGGTACTCCGGCGAGCCCCGGGCGACGGGCGGAACCGTGACCCAGGTTGACGGGTTCACGATCCACGACTTTTCCGCCGACGGCGCCTTAGCCGCTATTTAGGGGCCTTTTCGCGGAGGTTCTTAACGACGGTTTGCTTTTCGCCCTGGTATTCGGAGCGGTCCTTTACGGTCGCGGTCGCAAAAACGCGGTCCCCTTCGACGCGGCCCGAACCCGTGAACCACACCACAAGGGCGCCGTCGTCGGTGCGAATTTTGTTCAACCACCGGTCCGGGTCATAGCGGTCAACGCCGCGGTAAACGCAGCGGACGAGTTCCACGACGCCGACGACGGCCACGCGCTCACCGACCGCGCCCAGGTGGAACGAGGCGGCTTTGCGGGCGGGCTCGCCTTCGATCCGCTCCAGGACCCGAACGGCGGCGGCCTCTTGCTTTTCCGTAAGTTGGCCCCACTTTTCCAGGCTTTCCCGCATCTGGGCGAGAAACTCGTTTTCGGGCTGGGCGGAGAGACGGAGGTAAAGCGGGTCCGTCGCCAGCCGGGTCTTGTTGGCTTCGCGGTCCGCCGCCCACTTGGCTTGCCGGGCTTCCGCCTCCGCCTTGCGCTTGGCGGCGCGGCCCTCTCCGGCCTTGGCGCGCTTGTATTCCTTAAGGGCGCGCTTCGCCTGGACCACGATTTTTTCCGCCGGATCGTGACAATGCGCGATGCAATCACACCCGACCACGAAACGCTTACCGTCGGCGCTTTCGACCTTGAAGCAATACAGAATGCCTTGGCCGCAATAATTGCACGTCCCGCCCGGCTTGGAATGGCCGCCGCCCATATCATAGCGGTTTTCGTACATTCCCAGATAGCGGAAGGGCGCACGCCCCAGGCCGGAGAGTTCCCAGCGGTGGGCGCGGACGGTGGCGGGGGCGGCTTCGGTCATGGTCTGGTCTCCAGGTCTGGAAACCTTATTACGGACGTTTGACGGGGCCGTCAACTAGTCTTTTCGGTAGCGCCGGCCACGCCAGCCGCCCGACGCACGGACCGGCCAGCCCTCCGCCCACGGGGGCATGATCCCCATAATGCGCTCCACTTCCTCCACCGATCCCAGGCCGTGCGGACCCTCCAAAACGATTTCATCGTAAACGTGGAGGACGGTGGGATAGCCGGCGGCGCGCAAGTTGAGGATCGCGAAGCGGAGCAAATCGTGGGCGACCGCCTGGACGATATTTTCTGTCAGTTTGCCGCCGTAGGTGTTGGATGGAACCCAGCCCATCGGGCCGTATTTGGGGTTCGTGTTCCAGGTCCAGAAGCTTATGGATTTTTCCCACGGGGCGGCCCACGGCTGGGTGGGCTCGACAAGCTGGGCGTCGTGGTAGGTGAGCGGGCGACCGGACAGAAGCGTGACGATAAGCGCCCCGTCCTCGCGCTTGCGGAACTTGATCCCGGCGCACTCAAAGACCACGCCCGGATACATGAGGGCTTGGACCGCGGCGCCTTCGAACCCGAAAAACTCTTGGCGGTCGGGCTCGCGGTAACTTCCCCGGCGGCGCTGGCCGCCCCATAGCTCCGGGATTTCCGGGCTCGCCGCGCGCCAAGCTAGAATTTGTTGCTTGGCTTCCTCGTCCGTCCCATCAAACCCGAAGTTCCGCCAAGCCCCGATCCACCCACCGAACCCGCCGGCCAGTTCGGCAATCTTGCCTTTCTTGCCGCGGTCGGGGTGGTGCTGGCCGGTCTCCGCGGCGTATTTCAAATACGTTTCCACGGGTGTCCCCGTGATCTTCGAAGCGGACAGAAGGTAAATCGGTTCCTTGTTCCGGAACGCTTCTATCCGCCACTCGCACTTGGCAAGCATGGCGATCACCACGGCCTCAATTGCGGTGTAATCCGACGCAATGAGGTCATGCCCAGGCGCCGCGATAAAGAGGCCGCGGAGACACCCGGAGATACACAAGAGCGCGGAGCCAAAGAACCACTCGACAAGCGCGAGCGACCGAGAGGCCATGATTTCCAAGACCGGGTCGCACGCCGCGGCGGTCCACTCCCGGGGCGTGAGCCCGGCGGACGAGGCGTTGCACCAAGGGCAAGCGTCCAGGCCGGGCCGGAAGGGCTTGCGGCAACCCGTCTCCGCCCAGGACTTGCCGTCGGCGGACTGGCCGCACCACACCAATTCCGGGCCCGCTTTGGGGAGGTTGAGGGGCTGCGGCCCTTCGCCCGTCGGGCGGCCAGTCCGCGCGCCGTGGTGGACTATCAGGTTCCGCAACCTATCGTCCGCGCTCGCCTGGAGGTCCATGGCGTGTAGTTTCTTGACCGACGCGGACCCGATAAGTTGTCGGATTTCCAGGACGCGGCGGCGCGGGTCCATCCGGCCCGGGGGAGGCGGCGGGAGGCGCTCCAGCGCGTCCGTTATGGCTTCCTCGTCCATGGAATACATGTGGAGCCCGCGGGCCGCCAACCACCCCCGCGTGGCCTCTAGCTGCGTCGGGTTGAGGCCGCCGGTTATCTCCCGGAATTCGTCGCCGTATTGCTCCAGGGCTTGACCCAGGATCGCGAGACAATCCTTGATCCCGGGCCGGTCTACGCCGATCCCCCGCCAGTTAATCTCTTGATCCACCCACCAAAAAAGCAACTCGTCCGGGCTCATATCCGGCATTGCGGCGCTTGCGGCTTCCTCCGCCAACACGTCCTGGTCACAATACCCATAAAGCCGTTCGGCCTCGTCCGGTTCGTCTTCCGGTAAAATCCAGGTCCGAGGGTCTTTTTGCGTCGGGTTGCGGGGGACGCTGAATTTGTCCAGAAGCCGCTTACCGTCCTTGTCCTTGACGAGCGACAGGCCCAACACGCGGCCCAACTCCCCCAGGCCGCCGGGGTAGGCGTTCACGCGGGCCTTAGCCATGCTGCAACGCAATTGGTAGAACCACGGCATGAGCGACGGGAAGCCGTATTTAGGAACACAAACGAGTTCCCAAATCATCCGTTCGAACATGGCGTTATGCGCCTCCATGACCCCGCCCGCGGCGAGGTAGTCAAAGAGGTCTTGCGGTAACGGGTTACCGGGTCGCCAGCGTTTCACCACGCCGCGAAACTTAATTCCGCCAAGGCCGTCCGGTATGGGCTCCGCCTCGCCGCGGCAAACCCCGTGGACGTCGCGCCAATCCGCCGGAAGACGATAGGAGAGGGTCAGAACCCGCGTGGAGGGGTGGCCGGCGTAGGCGGCGGCGTTGACCGCGTTAATCCCTTTCCGCCGGGCGCCGACGGGCGCATCCCACTTACCGAGTTGCTCTTTCCAGGCCGATTTGCGCGGGTCCCAGACTTGCGTGGGCTCCACCCACACGTGGCCGGCTTCGCTCGCCGTCTCAAAGTCAAAGGTCCCGTGTGGGGTGGCCGGCGGGCGGGGGGCTATGATCGCCGCGGGAGGGCTGGAATAGGCCGCGGGGGCGGGCGGGGGCGCTGGGTATTGGGCGGCGTCTTCCAACAAGCGGAGCCTCTCCGCTGGGGAGGTCCCCTCCCCTTGGTAGCCGTAGCCGTCAAACCAATTGCCCAAAGTCTGCTCCCTTAAAAAAGAGGGGCCGCCCCCAACCGGAGACGGCCCCAGACGGTCCACCTAGGTTCGGGCTAGGGGGCCATCATACCTTGCGAGACCAAGTCCGCGTCCGTCCAGCCGGCGGCCAAGAACGCCTCATAAGTCTGGCCGTTGGCCGCCGGGAGCATGATGCGCGCCGGGGGCGGCGGAGGGGCGGCGGGAGCCGGAGGCGGGGGCGGTGCGGCGGGAGCCGGAGGCGGGGCCGCAGGGGCGGGCGGGGGTGCGCTGGGCGCCGGCGGCGGCGGGGCCGCGGGAGCCGGGGCGGCCATCTTGCCGTGGGCCACCAAAAGTTCGTCCGTCCAGCCGGCGGCCTTGAGTTCCAGGTAGGTCCCGCCAGCGCCCGGGAGCATCACCGGACCGACCGCCGCGGGGCCCGCGCCTGGAGGCGGCGGGGCGTTGGAGCCCAGCGGCGTTGCGGACATTCCCACGGGGGCGCTGGAGGCCGCCCCACCGAACGCGGCGTTAGGATCGGCGCCGCCCATGATCTCCGGGCCGTAGCCGGCGATTTCGACCATGGACGCGTTCATATAGAGGCCGGGGTTTTGGACGTTGTCATTCCCCACCATCGTCCCGGCGATCCGGACATAGTAGCCCCGGCGGAGCGCGGCTTTGTCGTGGACTTGATCCGCCGGACTGTAGCGGTTGGCGTGGAACACCTTGGGCGCGAAGCTGGAGGAAAACCGGACGATCCAGTGGCCGGCGAAGCCCTCACGCTCCGAATACGGGCGGTTCTTGTCGTCGCGCCCGTCACCGTCCACCACTTTCCACGCGAATTGCCGGGCGAGGCAAGCGCCGTTGACGTCGAAAAGGTGGGCGAAGTCGCGCCGACCTATACGGTTCATTTGCGCCCAGAAGCCCTCCCACTCCTGGTTGGGCCGCCCGTCCGGCGTGAACTTCGGGAACGCCACGCCCAGGAAAATGACCGGGGCCGGCTGGCCGGCGTTGGGGCCGGTCTTGACCACGCGGGCGTTACCCTGCTGGTCCTTGGTTTGCATTTCGAAGGCGTCGCCCTGGACCAATCGCCCGATGGGTGACGTAAACGGCTCCGGTTGTCCGGCCATGATAGTCCCTTTTTGCTAGTAGTTTCCGAACGCCTTAGCGGCGGCGGTGTCGTCGGCGGCGATCATTTTGGCCGCCCCCATAGGCTTGTGAGCGAACTCCGCGACCACTTCCGGGTCCAGGCCCAACTTGCGGGCCGCCGCGGGGGTCACGGGTTCGGGCTCTTTGCGGAAATTCATATCGAAGGCGTCGCCCAGCGCGAAGACCTCCGCGGACGGGACGCGCCACCGCTCTTTCCCAACCACGTGTCCTAGGGCAAAATACGGGATCGTTCCACCGCTGCGGATGATCGCCAATCCTTGTTCCTCCAGGGCGTCCACCCGGGCCTCTATGATCTTGGCCGCCCGCTTGAGGTGGCGAAGCTCCAGGCCCACCGCCTGGGGCGGAAGGTCATGGGGGATCGTGTCGCCCGCGACGTCCATGGCGGACGCGCTGGAGCGCATGAAGGCGTCACACCCCCGGCGGGCGGAGCAATCCCCGCACCATGGGCCGGTTTGTGTCGTGGGCGTCGGGCTCTTGGCCTTGCGCGCCGCGGCGGCCAGATCGTCCACAAGGCCCGCCATGATCCGCCCGGAGGTGTCCCAGCGCCGGACCGGGCCCTCCCGGTGGTAGTTGCGCGGCTGGATCACCCGGAGGCTCACCGACCACTCTAGGCTTTGCTCGCGGGTGATCCCGAAGGTTTCGAAGATGCACCCGACATAGTCCGTAAGCTGGAGGTTGCGGAACGGCGGGACGTAGCGGTGGCCGTATTTGTAGTCCCAGACGATCAACCGCCTGCGGGCAAAGGAAAGCGCGAAGGTGTCGGGCGTTCCCTCGTTCTTGGGGTGGATCGTCTTATGGCCGTAGACCTTCGCCTCTACGTAAAAGGTTGCCTCCGGGTCCTCCCGGCGGAGGTCCGCCAGCGCCGCCAAGACGTCGTCGAGGTAGAGCGTCCCGCACTCCACCATTTCCGCCGTAATGGGGTGACCGTTCGGCGCCAGCGTGTCCACCGGCCAGACGCGCCCGTAAAGGGTTTCGGTCACATAGAAGTGGGCCGCCGTCCCCTCGCGTTGTTCCGGTGTGTCCTGGTCCTCCGGGTAAAGAGGTTCCAGGGCGTGAGAGCCGGAGCAATTGCCCCACCGCTCCGCCCGCGAGGGACGGAGAATTTCGGCGGGATCGGGCGTGGCGACGACGGCCATTCTCATAACTCCCTAGGCGCCCAGATAGGCGTTAAAGAGTTCTTCGAACGCCGGGATGAGGTCCGGGCGCGACAGGAGGCCGCGGACGTTCTCCAGGCCGACTTGGGTGGCGAGCGAAGTGGTTTCCGCCGCCGTGATCTTGCCGGACCCTTGGGCCTCCGTAATCTTCCGCATGACGGCGGCGAAGGTCTGGGCGCCCGACACCGGCGGGGCCGGCGGGGTTTCAGCCGGGATCGCACTGGGGACAGTGGCCGACGGCGGGACAGGAACCGCAGCCGGCGCCGGGGGCTGGGGGACGGGAGCGGCCTCCGGCGGCGAGGGCGGGGAGGGGGCGGGCGCCGCAGACTGGACAGGCGGCGGCGGGGGCGGTGCGGGGGTTTCGGCCACCGCAGCCGCGACAGGGGCCGGGGGGACGGCGGGCGCACCCATGGCGGCGCGGAGTTCGGCCACGACGGCGGCGCGGGTCGCTTCCGGGACATTGCGCTTGAGGCGCCATTTGTTGTCCGTCTTGGTGCGGTTCTTGCCCTCCGAGTGGATGCGGGCGTCCCACGGGAGGCCGTCGGCGTCCAGGTCACCAAGCGCCGGCGCCGCGACAGGTTCCGCAGAAGCCGCCGCCGGCAACGCGGCCAAGGCCGCCGCAGTTTCGACACCGCCAGCGAAAGGGACGCCTTCCTCATCCGGGCCCGGGGCCGGCGGTTGCGGCGCGGCGGCGAAAGCGCGTTCCGCCGTGGGTTCGGAGGTGAAAGCGGAAACGGGGTCCGGTGCGCCGCCCGGGTCGAAGCCTTGAACGCGAAGGCCGGCGGCCTCCAGATTATCCAGGGCTTCCGGGAAGCGCATTCCCAAAAGCGCAATGAGGGCCGCGGCGTCCCCCAGCGTCATTGTGGACGTTTCGAATTGGATATTCATTGGGGGAAATTCCCTCCGGTTTGAGTTGACCGGCGAAGCGTTACGCCGCTATGACGGAGGCGTCAACGAAAGTTTCCGACGTGATCCCAGAATTACGGCCCTACCAAACGACACTGTTAGGCGACGTTGACGAGGCGTGGCGCAATGGGGCTCGCAACGTCGTTATGCGGCTGGATACGGGCGGCGGAAAAACCGTCCTCCTGTCCACTCTCCACAATCGACACATTGGCGCGTCCGCAATTATCGCCCACCGGCAAGAGCTAGTTTCGCAACTCTCCATGGCCGTCGCGCGGTACGGCGTTCGCCACAATTTGATTGCATCCCAGAAGGTGCGCCGGGCGATTGCCGCGCAACATATCGCGGAGTTTGGCCGTTCGTTTTTCGATCCTGGAGCCCGGTGCGCCGTCGCCTCCGTGGACACGCTCATAAGGGCGGAAGGGCTGGAGGGCTGGGCGGCGCAAGTTACGCTTTGGACCACGGACGAGGGACACCACCTTGTCTTGGATAACAAGTGGCACCGGGCGATTGAGAAATTTACCCACCCAGATTGCCGCGGCTTGCTCCCGACGGCCACGCCCAAACGCGCCGACGGGAAGGGCCTGGGGCGCCCGCCGCTGGGCGCCGGCGTGGCGGACGCCATGGTGGAGGGGCCGCCCATGCGTTGGCTTATCGCCCAAGGCTTCCTCACGGATTACCGGATCGTTTGCCCCCATAGCGACCTGGAAATTTTGGGGGACGTGAGCGCGTCCGGGGACTGGAGCGCCGCCCAGCTTAGGGACGCCGCCCAACGCTCGCATATCGTCGGTGACGTGGTGGCCTCGTATCTGCAATACGGGCGGGGCAAACTGGGAATTACGTTTTCGACCGACGTAGAGACCGCCGCCCAGATGGCCCAAGCCTACCGGGCCGCCGGGGTCCGCGCGGAGTGCCTCACCGGCCAGACCGACGACGGTTACCGCCGGCAAATCCTCAAGCAATACGCCGCCCGCCAGATTGACCAAATCGTCGCCGTGGACATTGTTTCGGAGGGCTTCGACCTCCCGGCCATTGAGGTCGCCTCGCTCGCCCGGCCCACGGCTTCGCTTGCGCTCTACATGCAACAATTCGGGCGGGCGCTGCGTCCGCTGGCCGGCAAAGACAAAGCCATAATTATCGACCACGTGGGAAACTTTGTCCGCCACGGGCCGCCGGATCGCCCCCGGGTGTGGGGCCTGGAAAGCCGCGACCGCAAAGGCGGTGGTGGCGGCGGAATTCCAATGCGCGTGTGTACGGGGTGCTTTTTCCCATACGAACGGTTTTATGTCGCTTGCCCGGCGTGCGGCCACCGCGAGGAACCGGCGGCCAGAAACGGCCCGGACCAAGTGGACGGCGACTTGACGGAGTTGGACGCGGAGACCCTCGCGCGGCTCCGCGGTGCGGTCCTGGAGGCGGACCAATCCGTGGACGATTACAGCCGTTGGCTATCCTCTACCGGCGTCAATCAAGTCATGTATCTAACCAACCGCAAGCGCCACGTGGAAAAGCAACAAGCGCAAGCGGACCTCCGGACCGAAATGGAAAACTATGTTCGGTCCTGTCTTGCGGAAGGTCTCCACGACCGCGAAATCCACCGCAAGTTTTACCTCGTCTTTGGTGTGGACGTCCTAACCGCGCGAGCATTGGGCCGCGCGGACGCAGAAGCTTTGCGCTTCAAAATATCGGAGGCCCTGAAAAATGGATAAAAGAGTAACCTTCCGCGTTGACTTCAAAGGCCCGGTTATGGGCGCGACTTACGACACGGTGGGCGAGGCGGAGCAATACGCCGCCAAGTTCTCCGCGGGCGACCCGGCGATAACGGTAGAGGTCCCGCTTTCCCTCTGGAAGCGCGCCACGATCACGCCCCCGAAGACCCCGCCGCCGGCGCCCTCTGGCCGCTGCGGTACGTGCGGCGAACTGATAAAGCCCGACGCGTTGCTTGGGTCCGTCTGCGGCTGCGTGGCGCCGAACGAGAAAAGCCCGCCGGCCAAGTGCCACCGCGAGGCTTGCTTGGCTTGTGACGAGACCCAACGGCGCACGTGCGGATATTGGTTTTGACACCCGCCGGCCTGATAGACTGGGCGCGGCGGTGGAACCTCCCGCCCCAGGCGTTCGCGGAGCTTCGCCAGTTGACCGGGGCCGTTACGGCGGTCCCGGCGCCGCCCGGCCAGAATGAGGCGTATTCGCAAAGCCAAGTCCGCCTGGAGGCTGCGGCCAAGGGTGTCCGGCTATGGCGCAATAACGTCGGCGCGCTCCAGGACGCGCAAGGCCGGTGGGTCCGCTACGGGCTCGCCAATGACAGCAAGACGCTAAACGAAAAGCTCAAGTCTTCGGATTTGATCGGCTGGAGACCCGTGGCGATCACCCAGGCCCACGTGGGTTGCGTCCTCGCGCAATTCGTCTCGCGGGAGTGCAAAGCGCCCGGCTGGAAATACGCCGGGACGGACCGGGAGACCGCGCAAGAGACGTGGTTAAATCTGGTTCTGGCGGAGGGTGGAGACGCCGCCTTTACCACCGGTCCCGGATCGTTGTAGTGATGACGGGCGCGTCAAAGGATCGGGAGAACGATATGGACGACAAGACCCCGCGGAAGCGGATACCCCACACCGAACGGGATAGCCGCGTTCTGGCCGCCGCGATTGTGGAGGCCCGGGAACACGGCTACCAATGGATCACGCGGGACGCCGTGGCCTCACGGTCGGGTGTGTCGCTGGGAGGCGTGAACAACGCCTTTGGGACCATGGTGGAACTCAAGCGGGCCGTCATGCGCGAGGCCGTCGCCAAGAGCATCCTCGAAATCGTGGCCCAAGGGTTGGCGGATCGGTCGCCTATCGCTCTGGCGGCGCCCCCGGAGATACGCGCCGCGGCGCTGCGTAGTCTGGGCTAAGTCGGGCGTGCGAAGGGGACCTAATGCAATGTCTACCACCACCGTTGGCACCGCTGGGCGCGTGGCCGCAATTCGTTTGTTGGTTCGCCGTACCGATCCCGGATAAGCCGGGCAAACTCAATAAGTTCCCGTGCGATTGGCAAAGCGGCGCGGTAATCGACGCCCACGACGCACGGTATTGGACTACCGCAGAAAACGCCCTTGCGTGCGCCGCGCGGTGGGATCGGGGCCACGGCTTCGGGGCCGGCTTTGTCTTCACCGAGGCGGACCCGTTTTTCTTCCTGGACCTGGACCGCGCATGGATCGCGCCGACGGCGACAGAGGCGGGCCGGTGGTCGCCGCTCGCCCTGGACCTATGCCACCGCCTGGGCGGCGCCGCGGTGGAGGTCTCGGTTTCGCATACCGGGCTCCACGTGATCGGGCGGGCCGCCCAGCTTCCGCACGGGTGCAAGAACACGCCCCACGGCCTGGAGCTTTACACGTCCAAGCGGTTCGTCGCGCTCACCGGGATCAACGCCGTGGGCGACGCCGCAGCGGACGTGACCGCCGGCTTTATGACCGTCGTGGATCAATTCTTCCCGCCGACCGCCACCGGCGAGTGGGACGCGTGGTCGGACGCCCCCGTGGCCGAATACACCGGCCCGGCGGATGATGACGAGTTGGTGCGCCGGGCGCTCGCCAGCGCCGCCAAGAATGCCGCCGCCGCGTTCGGGGGCCGGGGGAACCCGACCTTTGCGGACCTCTGGGAAGCCCGCGCCGACGTTCTGGCCGCCTGGAGGCCGGGCGAGGGGTCCAAGGCGTTCGGTCAATCGGAAGCGGACCAAGCGTTGGCGAATATGCTGGCGTTCTGGACCGGCAAGAATTGCGAGCGCATGGAGCGGCTTATGCGCCGGTCCGCCTTGGCCCGCGAAAAGTGGGACAGCCCGTCGCACCGAGACTATCTCCGCGGGACGATCACCAAGGCGTGCGCGTTCGTCCAGTCGGTCTATTCCACCCCGCCGGCGCCGGCCCCCGTGGTCGCCGCGCCAAGCACGGCGGAAATGCTGGCCGCGTCCCAGGCGGCTAACCGCCGGATGCGCGACGCCTCCACAGAATACATGGGGCCGTTGCAGCAACTAGACCACTTTGCGGGGTGTTTCTTCGATAACTCCACGGGAAAGGTCTACTCGCTAAGCCGCAATATGGAATTCACCAAGTCAACTTTCGACGTCAATTATGGGGGCCATCTGTTTATTCTGGACCCGGCTTCCCAGAAGACCACCGCCAGCGCGTGGGACGCTTTCACGCTTTCCCGGGTTAACGAGCCGGTGATCGTGGACGGCTTGTGTTTCCGCCCGGAGCGCGGGGACGGCGAAGTTATCGAAGACGGGAACCGGCGTTACGCAAATAGTTATGTGGCCCACAACTGTCATATGGTGGAGGGCGAGCCCGGGAAGTTCCTGACCCACCTTGCAAAGCTCTTGCCGGACGAGGGTGACCGCGAATTGCTGGTCTCGTATCTAGCGAGCATGGCCCAAAACCCAGGCCGCAAATTCCAGTGGTGGCCCGTCCTCCAGGGTGCGGAAGGTAACGGGAAGACCATTCTTATTGCGGTTATGTCTTACGTAATGGGCATGGAATATTCCCACCTTCCCAACTCTCACGCGATTGCGAAAGACGGCCTCAAATTCAATAAATGGATTTACCGGAAACTATTTATCGGCATTGAGGAAATCAGCCTAGCCAACAAGCGGGACTTTCTGGATGAATTTAAGATCGTCGTAACTAATGAACGTATCCCGATGGAAGGTAAGGGCGCGGACCAAATCAATATCGACAACCGCGCAAACGGGATGCTTTGCACGAACTACAAAGACGGCGTCCCGATCACCGTGGACACCCGGCGTTACGCGATATTTTACACCGCCCAGCAAAGCGCAGAAGACATTCTCCGCGACGGTTTGACGGACGAGTATTTCGCGGACCTCTGGGATTGGCTCAAGGGCCGCGGGGACTACGCGCACCTTGGCGGGGACTACGGCTTTGCGGTGACCGCCGGCTTTCTCAAGTCCGCCAAGATCGCGGCGAAGATGGACCCGGCCCGCCTGTCTACCCGGGCGCCCAAGACCACCTCCACGGACGAGGCAATCCAAAAGAGCATGGGCCGCGCCGAACAAGAGATTTTGGACGCCATAGACGAGGGCCGCGTGGGTTTCGCGGGCGGCTGGGTGTCGTCTTACTATCTGGACTTGCTCTTGGATCAAATCCGCGCCCCGGTCCCCAGGAACAAGCGCCGCGATATGATGAAGACGCTAGGTTATGACTTCCATCCCTACCTGTCCGACGGGCGGGTTAACGAGGTAGTCACGCCGGACGGGCGCAAGCCTAAGCTCTACATAGCCGCGCGCCACCGGGACAAAACCTTGACGCTCCCGCAAGAAATCTCCCGCGCGTATAGCGCCGCCCAGCAACCCAACGCCCCGCCCACACCGGCGGAAGTCGCTTTTGCAGCGCCGTTGCGGGTGGTACGGTGAGCCGGGCGCTCGCGCCTTGGTCTCTCCAGACCGTGGGCCGCTCGGGTTGCCCCCAACCCGGGCGGCCTACCCCGTTGACGGGGCGGTCAAATCGCGACAGCGTAGCCCGGCGCGTCAAGCTGGGGACCAACAAATGATCCGGGTATCTGTCCACCTCATATCGGCCATATCCTCCGCCAGATCGCGGGAGTTGGCCCGGATGGACATAGCAAACGACGGCCAATACAGCCTCCAGAACCCGCGCTTTGGGTCATATGAGGCGGTCACCTACCGCGGTCGCGACGCCGACGCCCTGGACAACGCCGTTCCCCTCAAACGGGCCACCCTGACACACTGGCCGCGCGAGGCGCTCCACGTGTGGAACCTCGTTTACGCGCTCCTGGGCGCCATGGGCTACGTCAACCGCTCCGGCAATTCCGCCGGCCACTGTCTGGCCTCCGGGGACGCCCTAGAGGAAATCTTGACCGCCCTGGAGGAAAGCGAAGAACGCGCCGGCCAACTGGCGGCGGAGGTCGCGGCGTACCGGGACCGCTTTGGGGCGTTGACCGCGTGAGCGTCGCTTACAACGAAATTGAGCCCTATGCCGTGGACTACCTCCGATGGCTCATGGTGGGCGAACTTATCGCCCCGGGCCATATCTTTGAATGCTCCATAGAGGACCTGACCCCGCGTGACTTACAAGGTTTTGACCAAGTTCATTTCTTCGCGGGAATGGGGGTGTGGAGCCATGCCCTACGCGGAATTGGGTGGCCTGACAGTCGCCCAATTTGGACGGGCTCTTGCCCCTGCCAACCTTTCAGCGCGAGCGGCAAAGGCCGCGGGTTTGATGACGAGCGGCATTTGTGGCCCGCATTCTTCCACCTTATCACGACTTGCCGACCGGTCCGCGTGGTTGGCGAGCAAGTTGGAGGCACGGACGGCCTTGCTTGGCTCGACCTTGTATCATCTGACCTGGAAAATGCAGACTACGCCGCAAGGGCAATCCCTCTATGTTCTGCGGGGTTCGGCTCGCCGGATATCCGAAACCGGATTTACTGGGTGGGCGACGCCGGTAGCGAACGGAGCGAACGGGACACCGGAGGCGTTTTTGGAGCGCAAGCGCCGGTCTATCGCCCGCGGGAACAAGATGGGGGTAGCCCTGACAGACTTGGGGCTCCAGGCGCAATTGGCGGGCTGGCCGACGCCCACGACGCCCAGCGGGGGACAGGTCCCGCCGCCTGGGACGAGCGCCACGGGGCGCACCCCGGACGGTCGGAAAGTCCAGGTGACGCTAAAGGACGTGGCGAGCTTGGCGGGCTGGCCGACGCCCACGGTGGCGGACGTGAATATGACTTACGCCAAGGACCCCCAAAAGTACGCCCGGGACCGGCTGGAGCGGGAGAACGCTTGCAGCAACCTTGCCCAGACCGCCCAGGCATTGGCGAACGGCCCGGCCCGCTTAACGGCTTCTGGGGAAATGCGGATTGGCTCGCTTGCCGGGATGGAAGGTGGCGGCCAGTTGAACCCAGCACATTCCCGTTGGCTTATGGGTCTCCCGCCCGCGTGGGACGACTTCGCGCCATCGGAAATGCGATCAACGCGCAAGCCGCGCAAGAATTCTTGAGGGCCTTGGATGACTAGCCGCGCATTCGAACTGGCCGAACGCCAAGCGAAGATCACCGAGACAGTAAGCGGCCACGCGCACGCCGCCGTAAATGCCATGGCCTCCGGGCCGGCAAAGAGCGGCGCCAAGGCGGCGATAGCAGAGGCCGGGGAGCTTGCGCGCCTGGGCGCCCGGATCACGCTGGAGGCGCTCCCCTTCGCGCTGGAATATTACGAGGAAATGGGGGAGGCGGAGTTGCGCGCCTGGGCGCGTGACCTTGTGGCGGTCCTCCGGGGGTGAGGGCTTTTTTCCTACTCCAGCACGCGGACCGGATAGACAATACGGTTCGGGGGCTCGCCAACTCCATGAACGAGGGGATGGGCGGGGCGCCGGCGGACAAGATGGCCCGGCGTGACGTGATCGCCCTAAGCGGGGAAATATCCGCCGCCTTTGTGCGTTACGCCTCCGTCGTGCAACCGTTCGCGCTAGAGTATGATCCGAACATGAGCGAGGCGGCCTTGCGCGCCTGGGCTCGCGATCTTGTGGCAACCCTAAAGGATTGACGGCCATGGCCTCCAATACGGTCTACAAAGACGAGCTTATCCGGGTGGGCGTCCTCCTGGGTCTCCCCGACACGGCGGAGCCCGCGGAGATTGGTGGCGCGATCACCGCGACCGCCGCCGGCTTTGAGGCGGAGGCCCAATTGCGCGGCGCCGCGGAGGCTGGCCGCAGCGTGGCCCGGGAAGGGCTTGAGGCCCTCTGCGTCGCCGCCGAACAAGCCGCCCTCGCACTTCTGCAACGCCGCGAGCGAGCCGGCGGAACCCAGGCTTACGCGGATATGACCGCCGTGGCCGACGCCCTCACCGCCCAGGCGCGGCTTGCCCGGGAGCTTCTCTAGTGGCCGTTGACCCGGAGTTGCTCAAGGACGTGAAGCGGGACGAGGGGCGCGTGGGGCGCTCCACCCCGCAAGGGTTCGTCCACACCGCCTATCCCGATCCGCTGTCCGCGCTGGCGGCATGGCTCCGGGGGGACAAGCGCCGCCCCCTCAAGAGCCCACGCCCGGCGGGTCTCTCCGGGGCGCCCTGGACGATTGGCTACGGCCACACCGGGCCGGACGTCTTCGAAGGGCTGGAATGGGGCGAGGTCCAGGCCCAAGCGGCGCTGGAGCGCGACCTAGAGGCGCATAACGACACGCTTGCGCGCGTGGCCCCATGGATCGCCAACCTTGATCCGGTGCGCCGGCGCGCCCTCCAGAACATGCACTTTAACCTTGGGTGGGATAACCCGCGCACGCCCAAGCTGGAGGGGCTCGCCGGCTTTGTCCGCACGCTGGGCATGATCCGGTCCGGGGACTATGCGACCGCCTCCGCGGGGATGCTCGCCAGCCTTTGGGCCCGGCAAGTCGGGAGCCGGGCGGCCCGTCTCGCCCAGGAAATGAAGACGGGCCGTTATGGGCTCAAGACTTAGGCGGGCGACCTCCGCGGCCTTGGGCGAGCGCGAGGCGCATTGCGGCTTGACGCTCCCGCATCGTGACGCCCAAGGCGATCAGGGCTTTCCGCACCGTGGACAGCGGCGCCCCGTACTTGCGGGAAATCTGGGAAATGCTAAGCCCGGCCCGGTAGTCCTCGCACCACAATTCGTAACTATTCACTTGGAAGCTCCCAATAGCGCGACGGGGTGGCGAGGTCACTACCGGAGCCGCTAGGGTAAAAATCCCACTGTAAGCACGGCCTCGCGAAGCGATCCCAGCCGTTGCGGGCCTTCATTGTGGCGAACCACGGCTTGCGGCCCTCGTTCCTCGCCTCGTAAGGCGTGGGGTCGAATGCCACCAATAGCGGGACGCCAGTTGGGGCCTTCGCGGCGGGTTTGCCTTTGGTCCAGCGCATTACTTTCCCCACCCCATCTTGATATAGCCGCGCTGGATTTGGCCCGGGTAGGCGCGCTGATAGCTGCGGCAAAAGCGCGTCCCGTCGGCGTTCTGGAGTTGCACCCGGAAGCGGGGGCGGCGGAAACCGTCGGCGTCACGATCCGGGGAAATGCCCAGGATACGCGCCTTGATCGGCTTGGGGTTGGCGTCCAGCCAAACGACGTCCCCGGGCTTGTACGCCACGCGGCGCAAGAACTCGTCATAGTCTGCGGCCAACCCGTAGTCCTCCCGCCCGTTGCCGGGCCGGTAGTGATCGGGCGCAATCGGGAGCGTGGCCGGGTCGGCGTCAAAGTCGATTTCCGGGTGGACGTCGGGGCGGATATGGTTGGACATTTTCAGGTCTCCGTTGCTTCTGGAAACCTTATTACGGACGTTTGACGGCCTCGTCAACAAGCTTTTCAACCTCGTCCCAGGTCAGGCCGTGCGCTATGGCCGGCGCGCTCTTGCCTGCGCGAACCTCTGCGTCCGAGACCTGGGCGGCGTCGTGGACTCGGTAGCGCGTCTCGCAATACCCGTCCGCCTCCAGGGTGCGGACCTCATACACCGCAAAGCGGCTTTGGGGGCCGTAGAGGGTGACGGCGAGGGCATGGCCCTTGACCATAAAATTGTGGTCGCGAGAGGTCAGGAGGACCCGCCAGTTTGTGGCCCTCATGCCGCACACTGGGAGACACGGGCGCGAGCGGCGCCCATATCGTCCTGGACTTCGATAACGCCCGTGGCGTCTTCGATGGACACGTAAGCGCCCAGGCCGAAACGGGAAACCCGCTCCACAAGGCGAAGCTCGCCCGACTGGGCGGCGATACGAATGGCGAAGTCGGTAGCGGAAGCGAAGCGCATAGGGGCCTCCCGGGCCTGGGACGCGGACCGGAATGGCCGCGTTTCCTTGTTTCTCTCTGCGTCGCTGGATTGGTATTTACGGACGTTTGACGGCTCCGTCAAGCCTTTACGCAAAGAAAAACGGCCCGCCCCCGATGCGCGTCAAGGGGCGGGCCGTCCGGTGTGGCGTAGGTGGGACCATTCGCAACGCCCCGACCTTTGCCGGTGTTCTAGCTCAAGGTCAAGAACCACCGCGCGACGCGATCCCAGAAGCGGGCCCACCGCCCGGGGTAAATCTCAAAGCCGGGACCGGACTTGGGCATGGCGACAAACTCCGAAGATCGGGACCACGCCATTTAACGCCCCGCCACCAAGAGCGCCACACACTGGGACGTGAGGCCGCCCCCGAAGAACAAGACGCAGAGGCGCACCGGCGAGGGACCCAGCGTCAACACGGCGTAGGCGGACAGGAGGGCAAGCGCGAGCCCCAGGCCCACACCCACCGCCGCCATACCGCGCTGGGCGGCGTACCGGGTCCACGCCTCCGGAGAGGGCGTCGCCACCTCTTGCCGGGCCTGGGGCTCCACGCGGTAGGCGTCCGGGCCGTAACCGTGGTCGGGGGCCTTGTGCCATTTAGCGGTCATTTGCGGTTCTCCAGAATGGTGACGCCGGGTTGGTACGGGTCCCAGATTGAGGCGGTAAGTTTGCGGTAGTCCTCGCCGCACCATTTGTAATTGGCGAGACATATTGCCGGCTGCATCCCTTCGAATAGCAGGGCGGCCCCTTCTGAAAGGTTTACGAGCGCGACCCGCGTAATTGCCTCCGGAGGGACGGCGCCCAGGTGCGCGCAAGTCCCCATGGCCTCAAGGCTCTTTTCCCAGGTCCCGCGGCCCGCGTGATCGTCCAGGCGGTTGCGATACCACACGGTCCGTTGGCGCATGGTCCAGCCGGCGGGGAGGTCATCTTGGCCGCGCCCCACTTGCTCCAATACGTCCTCGTCCGGGACGAGCTTGGGGAGACGGTCCGCTTCGACCTCCACCACCGCCACGTGGGTTTGCGGGCTGCGGCAATTGTTGGCGGCCTGGACGGCGAAATAGAGCGGATAGGCGTCCGTAAGGTAGACGGCCCGCGGGTGGGACGGGCTAGTGTGCGCCCAGTTCTGGCGGCCAACGTCTCGCCGTGGGCTCAAGCCCCGCGCTCGCGCCACCACGCCGACCGCGGCGGACGTTCCGTGGTAGAGCCTCACTTGTGGGGCTCCCGAATTGACGCGGCGTAGGCGTCCAGTTGCCGGCCTTGCTCCGGGGTCAGGCAAACAATTGCCGTTTCCGTAACCTCGCAACCGATGGCCCGCGCATATTCCTCTATTGCCGCCGGCCCGTTTATACGGTTGGCAATCATGGCGCAAAGCGTGGGTGAGTTGGCGACTAACACAACTGCAAGCGCGTCGTGGAAATCCACCCCGGAAGTACCGGCATCCCGGGCCGTCTCTCGGATCGCCCGCGCAACTTGGTGAATGGTGACGCTCATTGGCCGCGCATCCTCTCGTAAAGCTCTTTGACCTCTGGGAAGTCGGTTTCGGTCTGGGTGATGAGGGCTTTACGCCGCTCCAGAATTTTACGCCGCCAGCCGTCGGGGGCTCCGGGCGAAACGTAATCGCCTAGCTTCCGGGCCTTCACGTAATCGTAAAATTTGGAGTGCGTTAAGGCGTCGCTCACTGACCGCGAGCCCGCGCAACGTAAACCGGCATGGTTTGGGCGACCCAGCCTTGACCGCTCAAGAGCCGCACCGCCAGTTCCCGGGGCGGGAGGTCCACGGAAACGTCCCGGGTTACCTCTACGTCTTCGCCCCATTCCTGGGCGGCGTCGCGCGCCGCTTTCTTGGCCGCGGCGAGGCTGGGGAATGCCGGAAAGTCCCCGGCGTCGCCCTGGTCAATTTGCGCGGTGTAAACCGTAACTCGCATTGGTATCTCCGTAAGTTGCGGTAATAGGGTTATGCGCTTTTGACGGGGCCGTCAACCCCGCACTTTGGGGTGGGTTCGGGGTCTGGGGAAGTGTTTGAAATTGTTGAGGTTCTAGCGATATTTTGAGGCTAGACCCCGCACTCCCCGCACTTTGAGTTTGGCCCTGTGTGGGCGTGTGCGCGCATGAGGCGAAAAACGCGAAAACGCTGGGAGTACGGGGAGTAGTGGGAAATGTCTAAAATTCTCTAATGAAAACAACAAAATTTGTTTGACGGTACTGGGTCAAGTTCGGGGAGTACGGGGTAAGTTAATGAAATCAAGGACTTGGTATTATGATACCGTAAGGCCGCCTTGCGTGATTATGGAGCGTGGGGTAACGGTAAGTTATGACAATGCATCCCAATAATCCCCGCCCGGAGGGCCTCACCGCCCGACAAGAGGCATTCTGTCAGGAATTCGCAAAGACCCGTTCTTTGCGGGCCGCCTATGCCGCAGCGTACAACGCGGAGGGCATGGACCCTCGCAAGGTTACGCACTTCGCCCGGGCAACTTACGACAGCCAAAACGTCAAGGCCCGGATTGCGGAACTTATCGAAGCCGGCGCCCAGGACACCGTGACCACCGTTGGCGAGGTGTTGCGCCGCTATCTGCTAATCGCGACCGCGGACCCCAACGAACTTATGAGCGTAAAGACGGGGTGTTGCCGGTACTGTCACGGCGACGCGCACGGCTACCAATGGCGGGTCCGGGAATACGAGGAAGCCATGGACCGGGCGGACCGTATCAACGAGGAACGCCGGACGGCTGCGGACGGTCGGGCTTTCCGGGAAGAACCCTACCCGGACCCCGGCGGCGGCTTCGGGTTCGATGCGACGCGCGAGCCCCACCCGTTTTGCCCGGAGTGCCATGGGGAGGGCCTCCACCGCGTTGTGGTCAAGGACACCGACCAACTGTCCCCCGCGGGCCGTGCGCTCTTTGGTGGGGTCAAGATGACCGCCCAGGGGCCGCAGATCATCATGGCCGACCAAGTCAAGGCGCTGGAGGCCGTGGGGCGCATCCTGGGTGCGTTCAAGGATGACAGCCCCAAAACCCTCCAGGTGGAGCTTAAGGGCATGACCCAGGTTGTGCGGACCGAGGCCAAGGACCCTCGCGAGGCCGCCCGCCTCTACCAAGATATGATCGCCGGGAAGCTGTCTTGACGGGCGGGTCACTGGCGACTAGTGCGTAGGTCCCCAACCTGGAAGGGGAGCGATAAAGCCGCGACCACGTGCGCGGCGATCCAGGACACCGCCCGCAACGGATTTCAGGTCCCGTTGCGGGCGGTTTGCGTTCTAACTTGACGCACCGGTCAAACCGCCCATAACCTCCAGCCTCAACACTGGAGAAAGCCCTATGTCGCAAGCCGCAGCCATTCGCCGCCGCAAGCAATTCGCCCAGGCCGGCAAGCGTGGCCCCAAGCCGTCGAAAGCCCCGAAAAAGTGATCCGGTCCGTGGGGTGGTGGATTTTCGATAACGTCCCGTTGGGGCCGCTCGCGCCTTGGGCGTTCGGGCTCTTGATTGGGCGCGTCCCTCGCAAGGTGAAAAAGTGAGGGTCCGGGAGCGCGACGCGCTGGCGGAGGCTTTCGCCCGCGATCCGGACCACCCGGAGCGGCCCGGTGTCGGGTACGCGGCCCGAAACTCCATGGCCCGGCGCGCGGCCTGGGCGGCTACCCGAAAACGCATGGAACGATACGCGCTGGACCCCCGGGAATATGCGGTGGAGTTCCCCGAAACTTTCCGGCTCCGTACATGACCCGCCGCCGGGGCCGTCTCGCGGAGTTCCGGGCGCGGCTCAAGGCTGCGGCCAAAGCGCCCGCCTATCACGCGCTCCGGACAGTCACCGGGGAGTGGAACGTCTGGACCCATGAGGCCGGGCGCAACATTATGAGGGCCGGGCCTTTTGACACCCGGGATGAGGCTTTGGAATGGATCGAAAGCAATACGACGGCGAGCCCTTCAAGATCATAGGGCGGCGATCCGTGGACGGGCCGGACGAGTTGGTGGCGTACACCCGGAAGCCCATGGACGCCGCGCTCATGGCCCCTCACCGCGCTTGCGGGTGGACGGCCCTTCGCTACCGCAACGTCCAGAACCGGCGCACCGGGGATGCTTAAGGCCCGCCCCGCCCCCGGCTACGTCGTCAAGTACGTGCGCGGGGCGCGGTGTTTCGCCCTGCTACTCCCCAACGGCCAGAACGAGGGGACGCGGTTTGCGAACAAGCGCGCCGCCTGGGTGAAGTCCTGGGTTCTCTGGGAAGCGGAGCCTAAATAATGGCCCTCCACTATGTCCGGTGGTTAGCTCCAGGCCACGCCCACCCACTCCGCCGCGACTTTCACACCAAGCGCGAGCGCGAGGAATTCCGGGCGCGTCTCCCCTATCTTAGCGAGGGCGGGTGTTACCCCAAGGACAAGCCGCCGGGCTGGGCTGATAAGAGATTGACGGCGCGGTCACGTTAGCGCAAGGCTGGCGGCCATGACAAAAGGCCCCCTCACCGGCAACCACCCGAAAAAGGCGAAGACGTTTCCCAATGGCGTCTACGTCTACCCGGACCCCGAACCGACCTGGGATCGGAAGACCTCGTATTTTGTGGAGTACGGCGGCGAGCCGCGCGGGATGCTGGTCTATCATTCCGGCCAGTATTCCCGCGGCTGGGAAGGCCGTTCGCTCCTGGACAGCGACGTAAAATGGAAAGGCTCTAAATCGCGGGGCCCGAAAACCTGCGTCTATCTGGGTGACGCGACGTTTGCCGGCTGCGTGGACAAGTTCCCGTTTGCGGTGGAGGCCGGGCAATTCCCGACCGCCGCGGAGGTGGGGGGGATTGTCGCCCAGGCGGACCGCGACTTAGCCGCCAAGGCCGCGGAGGACGAGGCCGAACGAGCCGTGGACAAGTTCCCGTTTGCGGTGGAGGCCGGGCAATTCCCGACCGCCGCGGAGGACGAGGCCAAGCCCGCCGCGCTGGCGGAAGCCCTGGAGGGCCTCCGTTCGATCCGCGACACCTTTGGCGCGGCCCTGTCCAACCACGAAATGAGCGCGCTTAAATCCGCGATTGTGCGGCTGGGCGGAGGCAAGGACGAATGAAACCCGCTTGTCGATATTGCGGCGGCGTCCGCTTTACCACCACGGTAACCCAATACCGCAACGGCGCGGGCGGCCCGCTTTTCCGGGAGGTTGTGGTCCAGTCTTGCCCGGAGTGCCAACCCCTCCCGCGCGAGACGCTTTCGTTCAAAACCAAGAGGGTCTGACCGGTGACCACCTACATTTCCGACACGCCCACCGGGGCCGGAGCGTTCTTCCTCTGGGCGGATGACGAGGACGAGGCGTTTTGCGCCGCGCTGGCCGTCGGCGCCGGCCCGGAGCCCAGCCCATGGCACACCTCTTGGACGTGCTACCTTCTGACCGCGGAGCAAATGGCCGACGCGATAGACCTAGGCGTGACCATTACGGACCGTTTCGGGCCGGCGATTTGGTGCGCCAAGCGCGACAAGGACCACAAGCGGTTGCGTATTCTGGAAGATGCACGCGCTAGGGCTTGATCGCGGCGCGCAAATCGGGCCTACCTCTCCCTTATGTCGGACCACCCGGACACACTCGCGACCATAGCCGCCGCCGTTGTGGCGCTGGGCGTCGGCGCGTTGTCGTCGCTGGTTACGTTCCTGGTTTCCAAGAGACCCGCCCAGGCCGCGGAGGTCACGGCGGAAGCCGCTTGGCAAACCGCCATGAATGCGGGATTTGAGGCGTTGACCCAGCAATATGAGACGGCGAACCGCGCCTTGATAGGCAAGGTGGAACACCTGGAGGGGACGGTCCGAGACCTCGCCCAACACGTGGAAAGCCTGGAGAGTATCTTACGGGCCAATGGCCTCCCGATCCCCACGCGCCCGGTCCCGGTCAACCTCCACGGCTTACAAGTGGTCTCGCCGCAATGAAGAACTATCGCACCTTGGACGCAATCGTGGTGGTCGCCTGTCTCATCATGTTGGGCGGCGTGCTTACCGCCCTCGTCTACCTGGATATTCCGCAACCCAACCTCCCCATTCTGTCCGGCTTGGTCGGCGCGACGCTGGGGTCCATCCTTGGCCTCTACGCCGGCGCCCGGTGGGGGAACAAAAAGACGGACGAGCCCCACGCGCCCGGGGACGTTTCGGTAAGCCTCCAGGCGACCGCAGCGGGCCCCGATCCGGAGGGTTGACGGCGGGGTCAGGCGCGGGCCACCCTAACGGCCTCAACTGGAGCTTGACCCATGCGCCTTGCCCTTGCCCTTGCCGCCGTCGCGGCCCTCGCCCTTGGTGGGTGCGCCACCAATGACAAAATGGCCGTCCTGTCCAACCTCCAGGGGTGCGAACGCCACTATAACGGCGCGGTCTCCGCCGGGGTAATGAACGCCGGCTTTACGGGGACGGTGCAAATCGACTGTCCCGCCCACAAGCCGCCGCCGCTTCCCGCGGGCCAAGAGGTCGGCGCCCCGCCGCTCTAGCCAATGTCGCGGTTCACGGACACGCGGGGCGTAGTTCTCCGCCAACTCGTCTACACCTCCGGCCACCCGATCCTCCGCGCCGACCGATCCCAATGGGTTCCGCAAGAGCCTATCCGCTGGGAAGTCGGCGCGGAGGGTTCGGGCGTCTTTGTTGAATGCCCCGTATGGAATTTTTCGGGGTGTTCGGACTGGGAACGTGAGAACTGGCGGAAGCTCCCCGGGGCGTTCGCGTCGGACCTAGGTTCGATCCCGCCGGGCGTGCGCGGGCTCCCCGCCCTGTCCCCCGACGGTCCAGGCGTCCCGGCGTTCCTCATCCACGACCTACTTTACACGACCCACGGCTTGGGCGGCGTCTACACGCGCAAGGCCGCGGACCTGATATTGCGGGACGCGCTGGAGGCCCTTGGCGTGGGCTCCGTGCAACGCAATATCATTTACGCCGGGGTCCGGCTTGGCGGCGGGTTTGGCTGGGGCCGGTAAATGGCGGACGGTAGCGTTTTCATTCCGCCCGACCGCGGCGGGGCATTCAACTACATAACGCCCGATTACACCGCCGTTTATAACGAGCGGATGCGGCGCCTTGAATGGCTCCGGGAAGACCCGGCCCGCCTGGAGACGTTGCGCGCCTACTACCGCGCGGAGGATGACCCGTCGCAACTGGGCGACCGGATCGCGGACTTTATCAACGATTGGGGAATTACGTTCGATCCGCGTAACGCGGACCTGGACCAACCCACCATGATCCCGTTTGTATTGTTCGAACGGCAACGGGAGTGGATTAGGTATATCGTCCGCAAGTGGAAAGCGCGGGAACCTGGGATCACCGAAAAGTCCCGGGATATGGGAATTTCTTGGCTGGCGGTCGCCTTGGGGTGTTCCCTCTGCGTATTCTTTGACGGCCTGAATATCGGTTACGGCTCGCGCCTAGTCGAGTACGTGGACAAGATCGGGTTTCCAAAGGCGCTCTTTTACAAAGCCCGCGCGTTTATGCGCTACCTCCCCGCGGAGTTCCGGGCCGGCTTTGACGAGAAACGCGACGCCCCGCATATGCTCCTGAAATTCCCGGCCACGGGCTCCACGATGGCCGGCGAGGGCGGCGATAACATTGGCCGTGGTGATCGCGCATCCATCTATTTTGTGGACGAGGCGGCCCACCTAGAGCGCCCAATGTTGGTAGAGGCGGCGCTTTCCCAGACCACGAATTGCCAACAAGATATGTCCAGCGTTAAGGGCATGGACAACCCGTTCGCCCAGAAGCGCCACGCCGGTAAAATTGAGGTCTTTACGTTTCACTGGCGGCAAGACCCTCGCAAAGACGATGCGTGGTACGCCAAGCAATGCGACGAACTGGACGCCGTGGTGGTCGCCCAAGAAATCGACATCAATTACACCGCCTCCGCTACCGGTATCTTGATACCGTCCGAGTGGGTCCAGGCCGCGGTAAATGCCCACGAAAAGCTGGGCTTCGCGCCCACGGGCCGGCGCTTCGGGGCGCTGGACGTTGCGGACGAGGGCGTGGACCTCAACGCGTTCGCCCGGCGCTACGGCGTTCTCCTGGAGGACGTCACCGCCTGGAGCGGCAAGGGCGCGGACATTTTCAACACCGTAGAGCGCGCATTCATGGAGTGCGACGAAAACGGCCTGGAGGAATGGTATTACGACGCCGACGGCCTGGGCGCGGGGGTGCGCGGGGACGCGCGGGTAATCAACGCCACCCGGGAAGAAAACGGCGTGTGGGTTTGCCGCGTGGAACCCTTCCGCGGATCGGGCCCGGTGTTCCAACCGGAAAAGCAAATTCCCACCGCGCTCGCCGGGGGCCGGGACAAAAAAGAGCGGCTCAACAAAGACTTTTTCCAGAACGCCAAGGCGCAAGCGTGGTGGTCCCTTCGCGTCCGCTTCCAACGCACGTTCCGGGCGGTCAAGGCCGGCGCGCTGGGCGATTACGAGCCCGACGACTTGATAAGCCTGGACGGCGGAATGACAGAGCTAGGCAAGCTTTGCCTGGAGCTATCGCAACCGACTTTCAGCCTCAACACCGCGGGAAAGGTGGTGGTCGATAAGGCGCCGGAGGGGACGCGGAGCCCGAACCATGCGGACGCCGTTATGATCGCCTACGCGCCGCGCAAGGGGAACTGGCTGAACTACCTTGGTTGACGGCCCCGTCAAACTCTCCTAATGAGGTTTCCGGAACTTAACGGAGACCCCGCCATGACCTTTCTGGAAGCCCTCCGCCGCGCCTGGGCGTGGTACTGGAACGCGGTGGTTACGCCGCTCACCGACGAGGAACGGGACGATTTCGGCCTGTAGACCTTGAGGCGCGGGGGCGCTACTTTCCGCGGGAGCCATCCTTGGAAGGACCCGCCCCCGTGAAATCGACCCGCCTTTTCCTTGTGGCGCTCGCCGCGCTGGCCTTCGCGCCCGGCGCGGCGTTCGCACAAACCCAGCCGATCCCCGGCGCCAAGACGGCCAGCGGCCAGCCGGCCCCCGTAACGGGCTCCGCCATCATCGTCGCCCCGGCGGGCGGCGGCGCGGGCCTGGGGACCGTCGTGGCGCGGGACTTCCCGTTGCCGATCACCTGTCCGGACGGGACGTGTTCGGGGGGCGGCGGCGGGAGCCTTAGCGCCCAAGTCACGCTGGCCGCGCCGACCTATACCGACGGGTCCAACCCACTAAGCCTGACCCGCAAGGGCGGGCTTCGCGCCACGCTCCAGACGAGCCTTGGCGCTGATATCGACTTTTCGACGCCGGTGGACTTGGTCGGGGCGGATGGCTCAACCAAGGTCACCACGACCAACCCACTCCCCCAGGCCCCCACGCCGACCGCCACGGCGGCGCTGGGCATTGCCCCGGTCAGTACGTCCGCGGCGGCGGCCTGTCTCGTCCTCAAGGCCAGCGCCGGCAACTTCTATTCCGCCAGCGGCTATGTGGACGCCGCGAGTTTCATCATGATTTTCGACGCCGCGTCGGCGCCGGCGGACGGAGCCGTGACCCCCAAGGCGTGGGCGTATGTCCCGGCGCTGGGAACGTGGTCCGTCATCATGCCCGGCGGCATTCCGGCGGCCATGGCGACCGGGGCGACCGTGTGTCGGTCCTCGTCCGGCCCCTACTCCAAAACGGGCGTGTCCTCAAATACGGCCATCACGGGGTTTGCTAAATGAGCCGCTTTCTCGCCCTCTTTGCCGCGGCGCTTTTCGCGCTCGCGCCGGTCCTCGCGACCGCCCAGGATATCCGCGTTCCCGTCGCCTCTGGCGGTGGCGGCTCATTCGATCCGGCCATTCCGGGGCCCATCGGCGGGACCACGCCCGCGGCGGGGACGTTTACGACCCTTGTGGGCAACACGTCCATTTCGTCGCCCGGCAACATCACCACGACGTCCACGGGTTCGATCACGTCCAACACTTCCATAACAGCGACCACGGATATCAACCTGGGGACGCTCAATAAGATCGCGTGGGCGACCCGAACCCGAATTGGCGCCCCGGGCGTTAATGGCGCGTTTTCCATCGAAAACAGTACGGGGAGCGTTGGCTTTACTATAGGGATCGGCGCGGTAACCGGAATTATGAACCTGGGCGGCGTCAACGCCGCCGCGCCCGGCGCAACTATCCTCGCCCAAGCCGGTTGCCGGGCGGGAACGGACAGCAATTGCGCCGCGCCGGACCTCACCATCCAGAACGGCGTAACGACGGGGACGGCGACCGCGCCGGGCATCGTGTTCAAGACCCAGGCCGCCGCGGTCGGGTCGGGCTCCACCGCGCAAACCTTGGTGACTAGCTTCACCATCAAAGGCGGCGTTCCTGTCCGCCCGGCCTATGCGGCGGCCTCTTTGCCGGCGTGCGGCGCGGCCACTACGGGCGGCATGGCCTGGGTCACCGACGCGAACGCTACCACCTTCCTTTCCACGGTCGCGGGCGGTGGGGCCAACAAGGTCCCGGTTTCGTGCGACGGGACTAACTGGGTAATCGGGTAAGCCATGCTCAAAATCTCCTGGCCGATCTTCCGCGGCGTGACCGCGAAGGCGAATGCGCGCGTCTCGGAGGGGGCTCCGGAGGCTTTCACCAAAGCCGCCCAGGCGGTGCAAGTGGAGGTTCCCCAGCCCGTCGGGCTCCTGGAGCGAGCCCAGCGCACCGTGGCCGCCCTCGCGGAGAAAGCTCCGCGCAAGGCGAAACCCAAGGTCACGGAAAAAGAGTGGCGCGACCGTCGCGGGTCTCTCGCCCCCATGGCCCGCCGGGCGTTCCTCGCCGGCGCCGTCGGGCTCACCGTTACGGCCATGGCCCAAGACCAAGCCGGGGCCGCCAGCGCCGGACGCCTCCGCTTCGCACGGCCCATGGCCGCGCCGCCGTCGGGGCTCTTGTTCCCCTCTGCGTCCTGGGATGGGACCGCCGGAAGTGGGTTCTCGCCCGCCCAGTTGGTGGCGCTAGAAGACCCGATCCGGACCGGCCCTAAGATGATCCTCCGCCCGCTCCAGCCTCCGGAAGTGGCGTTTACAGAGGACCACACCCTGGTTGCGTCGGCGGCCAGTTTCGACGGCGTGGATACGGTCGAAATTTGGTGCGAAGGAAACTACGTCGCCCAAGCCAACCGCGGCTGGTTTGATGACGTCGCCCCCGACGGTTCCACTTTCCAGCGGTACGGCTTCGGGGCCACGCTGGACCATTCCGTAATTCAAGCTTTTGGATTTGCGGAAGGGGCAATGCATATCTATTTCAAAGCCCCCACCCCCGCGGGAAGCACGATCCAACCCCGGGTCATGGGCCCGTATCTCTACTATGCCCGCAACCCCGGCGTCGGCGCTGGGTGCGAGTATGACTTTTCGGTTTTCGTGAAGCCGGGCGCGACGACGCAGCCGGGCATTCGTTACCCCACCATCGTCTCCGCGCTCCTGTATTGCTCGCAACAAAGTAAGTTGCGGCCCCGTCTCGTCCTGGAGGACACGGCCCGCTATACGACCGCCGGTAATATCGCGGCGGCGGCGCATACGGGGAGTATGTGGTGGACGCTGGAGCCCGCCGCGGGCGTCACGGCGACGCTAGGGAACTGGGATATTAACGACACGGTCGGAACGTCCTGGTATTGCGACAACCTCCATTTTAAGGGCGACATAGTTTTGGAGCTTGCGGCCATGGCTCCCCGTATGGGGTCCATGTATCGCGGTTGGAGCGGCGGCCAAAATAAGCTTTGGATAGACGGTTGCGAGGTTACCGGCGGGTCTTACGTCGGGTCCGGGTACGCGGGCGGCCTCGGATCGGGACAAGACATTTCCTATTACGGAGCGGTCCAAGCGAGCTATTTCTTCAATCGCAATAATACCAACCCGTTCAATTTCTATTTTACGCATATGTATATGCACGATCTACCCGGGTACATGATTGATAGTTCTCTATTGATCCTCAATTGTGACGTTGCCCGATGCTCCGGAACGGCCATCGAAAACAATTTTGGGGCAATCCACGGGTTGCGGGTTTCTGAGGTCGGCGGCATCCAGTCCGGGGCCCGGAGTTTTGTTGAGGTCTTCCGGCTTTCCTACACCGGCCCCGCGGCCTTGGCGCAATTCAACAAGTCTACCGCAAACGGTCGGGCCACATATTCCGGTTCCCCCACCGTCTACCCGCTAACTTTCTGGGAAGATAACGTAAAGGTCGGGGAAATTTACACGGTCCCGCCGGGTTCCTCCGGCTATACGACCATGCAAATTCTCGTAAACTACATCAATAGCTTGCCCGGCTGGACGGCTACGGCCACCGGGGGCGCACGGGATATGGCGTGGGGCGCGGAATATATTTCCGTTGCCGATATGGTGCCATCCGCGGGTGTTGGTATCCCCGGGGAAAGCGGCCAGCCATTCAGCAAACGCACGATCACGAGCACGCCGCTAAGCATGTGTCGAATTGCCGACGTCCACGCCAACGGTTTGACCTGGGATGGGGCGTTGCTCGCGCAAAACGTGACCGTCGAATTTGTCGAAGGGTTCAACATCACGTCCGCCGCCCACATGGGCGCGAGTACGGTAAAAGACTTCTGCGCGCGGTGGTGTACTTTCCAAGACACGTCCGCCGCGTACCAAATCGCCCACCCGACACACAACCCCGTCGTGGGGGCGCAAGCGAGCATTTACGGGGGGACGAGCAATCACTTCCTCGTCTCTGCGGTCACTTACGAGGGCCCAGGCCAGCAAGTGTTGACGCAATCCGCGACGGTCATGGATGCGAAATCCCGCATTGCGCGCTCCATTTTCGAAGTTCTGTCCATCAATAACGTCGCCAACCGCCCGGGGCTTAACGGTGTGGTGCTGCGGACCGGGGCGCTTCCCTCCGGCGCCGACGCCCTGTCAAAAACGCTCGCCGGCGCCTATACGGAGACGTTCCTTTTTGCGGACCCGTTCGGCGCGATCCCGTCATATGACCCCGTCGCCACCCAACTCCAGTTGAGTGACGGGACGTGGGCCGGCGCTCGCCTCCCGGCGGTCCTCCACTCGCCCGCCAACAATGGGTGGAACTTGGCCGCCGCGTAACTTGACGGGGGCGTCAAACTAGCGCATGGGTGGGGCCGTAATTTGGAGCCCCACCCATGACCGCCCTTTTCATCACCGCCGGCCAGTCAAACGCGCTGGGTTACGGGCTCACCGCCGCGGACGTTCCGGCCCACCTCGTTCTCCCCAACCCCAGCGCCTACATTTTCGACGGGACGAACTGGGGCCAACTCCGCCCAGGCGTGAACACCGGGACGCCGGCCAACCCGCAAGCGTGGGGCCCGGAGGCCGAATTGGCTTACCGCTACGGCCTGGACCACCCGGGCGAAGTCCTCTTGATCGTCAAGAGCGCCAAGGGGTCCACGGGTCTCGCCGCCGACGGGGACCGGCTGGATTGGTCGCCGGACAGCGCGGGGGAGCTTTTCGACTTCACCGACGCCCGGATTGACGCGGCGCGGGCGGCATTCACCGCGGCGACCGGGGAGGCCGCGCCCGGCGTGTCGGCGGCCTTCTGGATGCAAGGCGAGCAAGACGCGACCAACGCGGCGGACGCCGGCGCCTACGCCACCAACCTCGCGCACTTCCTTGAGGCGGTCCGGCTGGAGTGGATGGACAACCCCGCCGGCTACATCGGTCTTGGCCGGATCGGGGACAGCCCCGGGCTTGCCTACGCCGCGGAGGTCCGGGTGGCGCAATGGTCGGTGGACCAAGCGGACGCCAGCGCGGAAAGCTTCAAAACGATAGGTTACGGGCTCCAGTCGGACGGCCTCCACTATGACGCCGCCGGCCAAACGTCGCTGGGCGGGGCGTTCTATGACGCGTGGGCATTCTAGCCGCCCTTGACCGCCCCCGGCCCGGGCGGGCATTGTCCCCCGCATGATCCGGTCATTTTTGCTGCGTTGGCTCTTTGGGACCACGGCCCTTGCTTCGGAGCAAGACGCGCCGCGAAGTCCCCTTTTTTCCACGCACCTCCGGGTGGTCCCGGCGCGGCAAGAGACCGCGGAGAAACTCGCCCAGCGATACAAGCTCCCCCAGGCGGAAGGGGTTGGCGCGGTTGCCATGGATGCGGCAAACGGCGGCCTGGGGCTTAAGGGCTTCGCGGACGCCGACCTAGGGGACGCGCTCTTTGCGTGGTACGCCGCTCAAGGCTTTATCGGCTACCAACTCGCGGGCATCCTCGCCCAGCATTGGTTGATTGACAAAGCTTGTTCCATGCCGGGCCGCGACGCGATCCGCAACGGCTTTGAGGTCATGCTAACCGGCCCGACCACGCCGGAGCATACCGAGGCGATCAAGAAAGCGAACAAGCGGTTCCGCCTAAACCGCCAGATGCAAGAATTCGTCCATATGGGGCGCGTCTTTGGCGTCCGGGTCGCAATTTTCAAGGTCAAGAGTTCCGACCCGAAATACTATGAGCGCCCGTTCAATATCGACGGCGTGGCCCCGGGATCATACCAAGGGATCGTCCAGGTGGACCCCTATTGGTGTACGCCCCAACTGGATATGGCCGCGGTGGCGGACCCGGCCAGCCCGGAATTTTACGAACCGACTTGGTGGTTTATCAACGGGGTTCGCTACCATCGCTCACACGTGGCGATCTTCCGGACGTCCCAGCCGGCGGACTTCCTCAAGCCGTCGTATTTCTACGGCGGAATTCCGGTCCCGCAACAAATCATGGAGCGCGTTTACGGCGCCGAACGGTCCGCGAACGAGGGCCCGCAACTCCTGATGACAAAGCGTCTTATGACCTGGGGAACGGATATGTCCCAGGTCTTGGCGAACCAAGAGAAATTCAGCGAGCATATGCGGAACTTTACCGCGCTCCGCGACAATTTCGGCGTTCACGTCCACGATGCAGACGACACGATGCAGCAATTCGACACGGCGCTTGGCGACGTGGACGCCGTGACGCTTGCCCAATATCAGCTAGTGGCCGCCGGCGCCCGCGTCCCGCTTACGAAACTCCTGGGGACCTCGCCCCAAGGCGGCCTGGGATCGAACGGAGAGTACGAGGAAACCTCTTACCATGAGCATCTAGAAGACATTCAGGAGAACGACCTTACGCCGTTCCTGGAGCGCCACTTGGAACTTGTGGTGCGGTCCGAAGTCGAACCCAAGTTTCAGATGGAGCCGGGGACGCTGGAGCCGCACGTGGACTGGAACCCGGTGGACAGCCCATCGGCGGAAGAACTCGCCAAGCGCAACAAGGACAAGGCGGACGCGGATACGGCGTTGGTCACCATCGGCGCAATTGACGCCGTGGACGTCCGCAACCGCATTCGCACCGAACGAGACAGCGGCTATTTCGGTATCCAGGACGTTCCGGAAATGGGCGACCCGCTGGCGGAACTGGAGGCGGCCACCCAGGAGCTTGAGGCGTTGGCCGGCGGCGAGGACCCGCTAGAGGCGGCAACCGCGGCCCTTACCGGCGGAGCCGATCCGCTGGGCGCCGCGACCAAGGCGCTAACCCATAGCCCGTTGGAAACCGCAATTGCGGCCCTTAGCGGCCAAGACGGTTTCGACCTCCCGACCGCCGCCGGTGTGATCCTGACCCGGGCTAACGGGGACGTGCTTTGGCTCAAGCGTTCCGATCAAGAGGAAAACGAGCCCGGGAAATGGGGATGGCCCGGCGGTCGGATCGACCACGGCGAGAAACCCCAAGACGCCGCCATCCGGGAACTTCTGGAGGAAACCGGGATAGACTACGGGGCCCCCATAATCCCCGTGGGCATGGACGGAACCTATATCGTCTTCGCCGCGGTCTCCGTGGCGGCTCTGGACGTCCGCCTCAACTCGGAACACGTGGACTTTGCGTGGCGGCCCCTTAGCGACCCGCCCAGGCCGCTACACCGGGGGGTTAAGGCGTTCTTGAATGGCTAAGCGCGTCCCACTTACGCGGAAGCGGAAAGACTGGGCGGAAAAGCGGGGCGGTGCGACCTTCTGGGGCCACGCGCTGAATTACCCGGAGCGCGCGGAAAGCCGGTATCGCTCCGAACTGGAGCGCGCAATTTCGCTTATGCTCGCGGAGACCTCAAAGGGCGTCGCCCAGGTTTGGCGCGCGAACGCCCCGGCGGTTACGAGCGGCATGGACGCGTCTTTGGCGTCTCAAGCCCGCATCTTGACCAACGCAATGTCCCGTAAGTTCCAGGCGTTCTTTGACAAGCTCGCGCCTGGGCTCGCGAAACGCATGGCCGCCCAGGTCGCGGGGGCGAGTAAGGCCGGCTTGCATTCCAGCCTCAAGGAAGCGTCCGGCGGCTTGTCGCTGCAAACGTCCGTAATCGACGGGCGCATTGCGGAAATCACCAAGGCGTCCGTTGCGGAAAACGTGGCGCTCATAAAGTCCATCCCCCAGAAGTATTTTACGGACCTCCAGGGCGCCGTTATGCGCTCTATTCAAAAGGGCGACGGGCTCCAGACCGTGTTGGAAGCCGTGACCAAAACGGGCGAGGTCACCAAGCGCCGGGCAACGCTGATAGCGACCGACCAAACGCGCAAGCTCACCACGTCCGTAAACGCGGCCCGGATGCAGAACCTAGGAATTCGAAAATTCGAATGGTTGCACTCCGCGGGCGGTAAAGAGCCCAGGCCGCTACATAAGAACGTCTTGAATGGTCAAATTTTCGACCTCGACAATCCGCCCGTTATTGACGAAAACACGGGGGAACGGGGATTGCCCGGGCAACTCATTAATTGCCGGTGTAGGATGATCCCGGTAATTGACTTCGGGACAGACAAGTGAGCGCGCGGCGACACGACGTAAACGGGTGGTTTGAGGTAGAGCGCAACCCGCTGTCCAAAGCCGGCGTGTTCCCCTACCTGGGTCGCCAGATCGGGGCCCCGGGGCCCAACCGCCTCTATTACGTGCTGCGTCCCGCGGAGGAACTTGGGTCCGCCGAAACCGTGGCCTCGTTTCGTCTCATGCCGTTTGTGGACGAACACGCCATGTTAGGGTCCGAAGACGACGGGCTCACCCCGGCGGAAGAAAAGGGCGTCCATGGGGTGATCGGGGAGCGCGTCTTTTTCGACCCCACGGACGGCGTCCTTTACGGGAACCTCAAGGTTTGGTCGGAAAAACTGGCCGCCGATATTTCGGGCGGTAAAAAACAACTATCCGCGGGCTACCGGTGTGTTTACGATTTCACACCGGGAGCCTACAACGGCGAACGATACGACGCGGTCCAGCGCGTAATGCGGGGAAACCACTTGGCGCTTGTAGAGCGCGGGAGGATGGGCCCTGAGGTTGCGGTGTTGGATCAATTCGCAATGGACATGAAGGACGCGACACCGATGGACCCCGAACTGATGCAAAAAGTTCTCGCGGCGCTGCAAGCCGCCGTCGTCGCGGTCCAAGGGGCCATGGGCGGCGGGGGTGGCGACACCACGAACGGGGACACCAATTCGGGCGCGGGCGGCGACACGGTCGCCGGTGAAGCCGGCAAGGACACGGTCACCGGCGACGGCGCCGCGGACACCGTGGGCGGCGGCGACGGAAACGACACCATTTCAGGCGGGGACGGAAACGACACCGCCAGCGGCAAGGACGGAGATATGACCATGTCCGGTAACGACACCACTTCGGGCGGCAACGCTCAAGACGCCCTCACCACCGACGAGCGCGCCGAACTCAACCGGCTTCGCGCCGCGGCCAAGACGCCGGCCCCGGTGGGCATGGATGAAACCGCCATGGTCCAGACCTTCGCCAAGCGCGACGCGCTGGCCGACCGGCTCAAGGGCCACGTGGGGACCTTCGACCACGCCGGGATGACGCTGGCGGAAGTCGCCGCCTACGGTGTCGCGAAGCTGGGGCTCACCGACGTCCCGAAGGGCCAAGAGGTGGTGGCGCTGGACGTCGCCCTCCAGGCCAAGGGCTCGCCCTCCGGCCCCGTGGTCACGGGTGCCCAGGACGTCGCCGCGCGCGAAACTTTCGTCCAGAAGCATCTGGCCGGCTCCGCGGCGTAACCCGACCACCCCACGAACAAGGACCCCCGCCAATGTCTTTCCAATCCTCTGTCCTCGCCCAGATCGGCGCCGGCGTCATTGGCGAACTCGCCTTTGATGGCCCGTTCCGCGGTCAACCGGCCATCGTCCATTCCGCCGACGCGGCCAATAACGTCGTCGGTCGCGCCTTCACGATCACGTCCGGCGCCACCGGTTCGTGGCAAGCGGGCTCCGCCGGTGCGGCCAACCCCGCCGCCATCAAGGTCGCCGCGGGCGGCGCTGGCGTCTTCGCCGGCATCCTCGCGAACCCCAAGGTCTACGCCCTGGTCGGAACCGCCGTCGGCGGCCCGCTGGCGCCGTCGCTGGCCGTTCCCAACGATATCGCCGTGGAACTGGTCACCGAGGGGGACATTTTCGTGGCGCTGGGCGCCGCCTCCGCGCCGGGTGACGTGGTGTGGTATCTGGAGGCTACGGGCGTTCTCGTCACGTCCGCCCCGGGCGCCGCGCAACCGGCCCTGACCGGAGACTATCCCATCGGGACGGTCCAGCGGTTCACGGACGCCGCCGCGTCCATCGCGGTCATTCACGTTTCGCCTTACGTCCCGATCCCTCCGGCGGCGTAACTCCAATCGGGCGGTGAGCGCGCACCGCCCATTCTTTCAATCGGCTAGGCTGGGACCCGCCAAGGCTCATCAAAGGGGATTTAACCATGGCCCTCCGGCCCTCCGAAATTCATTCCAGCATTGCGGGCCGTGACGTTCGCCCCGTGGTGATGACCGCCGCCGACGTGTCGGACTATCTGGAGCTTCGCACTCTGGGTATCGACCTGGATGAGCGGATCGTCCGCCAGATGATCGTGGGGCTAGACGCCGCCCCCGACCTCCAGCCCACGGTGTACGGCTCCACGTCCGTAACCCCGATCCAGTTTCTCCAATCGTGGCTCCCGGGTTTCGTCTCCGCGATCACCCAGGTCCGGGCCATTGATGACCTCATCGGCATCACGACCGCCGGGGACTGGGAGGATGAGGAAATCGTCCAGGGCGTGATGGAGCCCACCGGCCTCGCCCAGCTTTACGGGGACTATACCAGCGTCCCCTTGGCGTCCTGGAACCTGACTTTCGAGCGCCGGACCATCGTTCGGTTCGAGGAAGGGATGCAAGTGGGCGTCCTGGAGGAAGCTCGCGCGTCCAAGGTCCGCGTGGCCTCCGCCGCCCGCAAGCGCGCCTCCGCCACGCTCGCGCTGGACATTCAGCGCAACCGCGTCGGGTTCTACGGCTACAACTCCGGGCCGGGCCGGACCTACGGGTTCCTCAACGATCCGTCGCTTCCCGCCTACGTGAACGTCCCGAACGGCGCCGGCGGCTCGCCCCTCTGGGCGAACAAGACGTTCCTGGAAATCACCGCCGACATTCGTTCGGCGTTCGGCGCCCTGATCGTCCAGGCCGGCGGCCTCGTCAAGAACTCCGACAAGGTCACGCTCGCGCTCCCGCTGGGCTCGGACAACTATCTGTCCGTGACGTCGGAGTTCGGCAACTCGGTCCGCACGTGGCTCAAGGACACGTATCCCAATATGCGGGTGGTGACCGCTCCGGAACTGGCCGCGGCCAACGGCGGCGTGAATGTGTTCTATCTCTACGCCGACAGCGTCCAGGACGGCGACAGCGACGACGGCGGCCAAACTTGGCTCCAGATCGTCCCGACCAAGTTCAAGACGCTGGGCGTGGAGAAACGCGCCAAGAACTACCTGGAGGACTATGCCAACGCGACCGCGGGCGTTATGCTGAAGCGGCCCTTCGCGGTGGTGCGGCGCTCCGGTATCTGACCCCACGGGGAACCGGCGACACGAACCGAGGCGCGGGGCGACAACCCCGCGCCTTTTTCGTGCGCGCCTGGAGAGGACCAAATGAGCAAAAAATTCATCTATTCGACCCTGACCGCCGACAACATTTACGCCGGCTATGCCAAGGGCGGCGCGGATATTCCGATTGTGGCCCACCAAGTCCACATCAAGGGCGGCGCCAACGTCGCGGACCGCCGGCTCATCACGCCGCGCGGCGTGGTGACCGAGGTCACGGACGCCGATTTCGATTTCCTCATGGAGAATTCCGTTTTCCAGATGCACGTGGAAAACGGTTATATCTCTTTCAGCGATCGCAAAGAGGACCCCGAAGTGGCCGCCGCCGATATGGAGGGTCGCGACCAAGCGTCCCCGCTGGTCCC
>Ga0181343_1000053_pt1 | contig 50678 bp, 66 predicted proteins | sample Su13VDMLBSD_FD_130110 | JGI IMG/M metagenome (GOLD analysis project Ga0181343, IMG submission 130110) | Freshwater viral communities from Lake Michigan, USA - Su13.VD.MLB.S.D | ecosystem: Environmental > Aquatic > Freshwater > Lake | place: USA: Michigan | collected 2013-07-15
ATCCGCATGGCGTTCCCAAGGGGGGTGGTGTTTCGTCGTGGGGGGTATCCCCTTTGCCGATTGCCGGTTTAATCCATTGCGAGCGAGCGGGAAGCTTCCGCCCCTGAAATTCTTTCAAGAATTCTGGTATCCTGCAGTTGTCGATAGTCTGCAGTGCCGATATATTTGTGTGTGGCAAGTGAAACGACAAACGACAAACGAGGGGACGAACGACGATGAGCACAGCAGCAAACATCAACCACATCTCAGTACAGCGAGTGTACCGCACCGGCAACGTCGGAACACGCGTCCGGCTGGCAGAGTACAGCAGCCACATCCGCGAGGCAGTGCTGGCCGACATCGCAGCCACTGGTTGCAGCTACAATCAGATTGTGATCGGTGGCGACTTGTACTGGTACGCACATGAGACGCCGTGGTTCAGCGGCAAGCGATGACTGACACCCACCCCGAAACCCCCGAAGCTTCCGAAGCAATCCTAAAATTCTTTCAAGAATTCTGCTGTTCTGGTATTTTCAAGAGTCTAGACTTCCGATATCTTCCGTTATCAGTGTTCTGTCTGTCTGTCTCTTGTCTCTGAGGTTGTGCCATGGAAATTCCCGTAGAACCGTTCATTCTCCCGATGCTGTCTGTCTGTTTTGCTTGTGTGTGTGTGGTGTGTGGATTCAAGCTTTCGAAGCTTGTATTGTGGAATTACGGTTGCGATATACTGCCGTTGCCACGATTTGCCCGCCGGGTACTGTGGTGCTGCGGGGTAAGTTGCAGCACTTGCCCATACGTAGTGGTGCGGGATTGTGGCTCTAGTGAGACGTTTACTCTGAACTGCGAACATACTCCCGAACATACTCCCGATAGTGGCGAAACGTTTATTCTGTGAGTGTCTGTCTGTCTGTCTGTCTGAGGTTGTACCGATGAAAACTATCGGCGAAATTGCTCGTGTCACCGATCTTTCACCCGATGAAAGTGTTTACCCGCAAAAGGGTGAATTGTGGCGTGTTTACCCATGGGCGGTAAACACCAGGGGAACTGCAGGGTTTCAAGTTTCCCGGATGTTCCGCAGAGACGATACGTTGTATGTGGAATCTTCTGGCGGCTCGGAATATCCTGTCAGTGGCTCCGGAGCCTATGTCATTCAGCGAATTCGTTAATTCTCCCGTTTCTTGTCTCTGAGGTTGTAGCGATGAAAACGATTGCAAAGTGTCTCTTTCCGTCTGATCTTTCCCCCGGAGAGTACGCCTACCCTGGTGAGCGGCGATACTATGTCAAACGCTTGAGCAATGGCGATAAATGCGGAGTAGTTTCGCGGATGTTTTCCCGCGACGGAAACTTGTACGTTGATACGTTTGGCGGAAACACATACCGTGTTTCTGGTGACAATCTCGCTTGCCAATTGTGCGTTGAATGAAGTTGTGAACGTTCCCCGATTGCATGGTGCAATCGGGGTTTTTTGTTGTGTCTGATCAGAAGGAACTTGTGATGAAGACTGTAAAATTTGAAGGTCTGCTGTCTCGCTGTAATTCTGAGAGCCTCTCAACAGGCGAGAGACTGTTGTCGGGAGTCTCTCTGCTGCTCTCGCTGGTGGTGGAATATTTCAGGCTCAGGCGAGAGGCTGAGAGGCTGAATAGACTGTCCCGTGAATTCGAAAAACTCTGTGCTGTCCAGTTGGATAATGGTTGTTCACGTTCTGATTCTCTGCTCTCTGAACTTCTGAGAGTCTCTGAAACCCCTAACATCGAGCGAGTGAGAGAATACCAGCGAGACAGACAGTCTCTCTCTGAGTCTGAGACGATCTTGTCTCAATATCTCGCCGCATTTAATGAGAGCAGAGAGAAGCTCCTGAGTCTTAAGACTGTCAACCGTATTCAAGCGGAACTCTCAAGCTTGCTGCTCTCCAGCGAGCGAAACGGTGACAAGTGGCAAGGCAAGGTTTGCGAGACAGACTCGCTCGCAATTCAACACCCGAAACATCGGTATAAGATCGGCGTTATTTCTGGCGGTGTTGTTCGGATTGTCGGACGATTGAAAAACGAGCCTGTCTCAGTCTCTCGCTTTTTGTCTGTCCCGATCTTGCGAGAGAGGCTGAATGTTAAAGGCAGGAAACAGGGGGCAGTTTCCAGACTTCGCGGCGAAAGATTATGGGAGAGAGTTCCGTCTGTCTCTGCTATCTCTTTCCGCTCTCAGTTCTGCTACGATATCGGCCAGTATATTCTCAACACAGACTACACTGAGACAGAACAGAAAAGACTCGCTGCGGACATCGAGAGAACCTCTGAGACTCTCGCTGCTCTCACTTCGGACAGGGAACGGATCGAGACTATCGGCGAGATTGAAGAAAGACTCTGTTCGGAACTCAGAACATACTCGCGAGAGTCTCAGGAATATTCAGACCGTTTCGACACTGTTCAGCAATTGAAAGCAGAGCGAGAGAGTCTGAAACTGAAACACCGATTGAACACATGGTCCGGGGACAGGAGAACAGCTTTCGAGATTGTTCATGGTGCTGAACTGAGAGCGAAAGAGTCTCTGGAGAAGGCTATACAGACTCAGACTGAGAGGCTCTGGAGAGCAGCGAGGGTAGCAAAACAGACTGAGACTCTCAAAAGTATCGGGAGAGACTTCCTGACAATTGAGAAGGCTCTGTTCTGTGTTCACAGTAGTTATAGTTTCCGTAGGTCAGGGGTAGGTCAGGGACAGTATTTCTCTCCAGCGAGTCTCTCGCTTGTGTTGGCTGTCCGTAGACTTCTCCCTGTTGATTCGCTCGCTGCTCTCAGAAGGCTCTGTGATGTTTCGACACTGGGGAAGCGGGAGGTGACTCAACTTGTAATCGGGAGAGCAGAGAGTGCGGGACTGAGAGAATTCGCTGTCTCAGAGATTCAGACTCTCTCGCTTCCGGTTGTGTTGGTTCCTGTGTTGTCTCTCTACACTGGAGAGCAGCAGACAGAAGTCTGTTTCGGGAGAACTGGTGACAACGAAACAGACTCGCTTCTGTCTCTTTGTACAACCTATCATACTGCGGATAGTGTGGAGACAGTGAAAGAGAATCTGTCTGAGTCTGAGTCTAGCTTGCTAGGCGTTATGTTGCGGAACCTGAAACAGGCTCTTTCTCAGAGAGAGGCTAGACTCGCTGCGGAGCGAGACAGAGCAGCAGCGGAGCAGAGAAAACGGAAAGAGACTGCTGCTCTCGCTCGCTCGCTGCGGAATATCGAGACAGTCTCAGTCGTGGACAGTCTCAACACGGGAAATTGTCTCGCTGGAACCCGCGAATTCTGTGCCCGCTGGGGAATTGTCGGTGAGACAATCTCAGGCAGGGAGCTTGCTCGAAAATGGCGGTTAAGCAGTTGGAGCGATAATTATATGTTTATCCGTGTTGTCAAAGCCGTTGTAGAAAAGGCTGGTGTAAAGTGAATTCACGTATGCAACGAATAACCACACCACATACGAGAGCAGTATTGCGGGGGTTCTGGGATCAGCACGTTTTAGAAGGCTTTTTTCAGGAGAATCCGGGGGGGAACGTAGTGCTGTCTTCCTATTCTTGCGGCGTTACTGACGATGCGGAAGCTTCTGCGGAAGATATCGCAAGGTATCGTGGAAAGTCGGCCTTATCGCCGATAGAATCTGCCGCACTGGTTCTGCTGAGAAGTCGATAGTTCAGAACTGACATAACCGGGAAACCGGCCTGATCCTTGCCAGAATGCAGGGAGTACTTCCACCCGCTAAGCAATTGCCTAGCGGGTTTGTTGTTTTGCTTCGTCGCGACGATCGGGAAGTGAGTGAGTGAGTGAGTGAGTGAGTGAGTGAGAACTGACATAGCCTAGAACGTTCTAGGATTGATTTTGAAAGCCTTGAATTGTCCGCCCCTGTTTTATATCAGGCGGGATTGTTCAAGGCTTTCAAAATTTATTCTATGCGATTACAGCGTAGTCTCTGCAGTGGTTGATAGTGGGCAGTGGTCAGTGGTGGTTGTGGTTGTGGTGGTCAGTGGTGCCGAAGCTTCCCGGTAGTGGGCAGTGGGCAGTCTGCAGTGGTCTCGGTTGTGCGGGATTATTCCCACTGACCACTGACCACTGCAGACTATCGGGAATAGTGGAATTGAAGATAAACATATACGTTTATCTGCATTCCGGAAATCCAAAAATAGAAGATAAACTGATCCGGATATCCGAATAACAAACCAACCGGCATACAGTCACAAGGCAATCTTCAACGGGAGTAACCAACCAATGCAGCGAGAATCCAGAACACGGACAGCAGAGAATCAGCGGATACCCCCCACGGGATTTTTTGGATCAAAAAACAAGTGCGATAATTCTTTCAAGATTTAGGTAATCCGGACTTGTCTTTGCTGTCGATGAACGCAATACTCCCCATGGGATTTTTTGGATCAAAATTTCTGAAGGAACAAACAATGAAGTGGCCAGCGGAACAGTACGAAATTTTACTCGAAGCGTTCCGGCAGTTTCTGGATTCTTGTGGACGCACTAAACAGCAGATTCGGGAATACTACGCTGATCGTCCCGAAGCTGTATTGTGGGATATTTACCGTCAGGTGAGATACGACTTGCAGCACGACGATAACCACCCTGCTTACAAGCCCGGAGTTTTTGAGGACGGGACACCTATTCGAGCAAGGAAGCGGTTGGTGTCATATTCCCCGAAGTTTGTACTGTATCCGCCGGGGTGTAACGACACACACTTGAAGACTGCTCTGCAGTCTATCGGCAAGTACCATGACATTTACGGTTGACAACTGGTGAGTGTAACGGGATTTTTTGGGTCAATTTCATTCTCAGAAGTTTCTGAAGGAACAAACAATGAGCATTTCACGACTGGCTGGCGACAACGTTTACAACAGCGAGAACGATTTCGGCACAGTGTTTCAGTTCTCAGTGTATGGTCCTGCTGACACTGCAGAGTGGGTGTACGCTGACGACATTTACGTTGCTGTTGTCGTCCACAAGGGCGGTGATGTTCGTGGCAATTACGGGGCGTGCCGCATGTACAAGGTCGATGATCTTGTAGATTCAGGGTTCCTCGACTGGACACTGGGCTGGCGTGTTGAATCGACTGATCGTCCCGAAGCACTGTCTGACGATATGGACGAATGGACCGATGAACAGATTGCAGAACTGCAGAATGAAGTCTGGGCGGAAGATGAACGACTGAGCGAGCGTTGCAGTCCGGGTTACGCTTCCCTGCCAGCTTCAGAACTGCCGGGGTATCGCAATTCTGGCAGAGTGTATTGGTATGACGGCAAGGCTTACGTGTTGTATGAAGGTATGTTGTATCGTTCAACACCATACCACTGGCACGGTGAAGTCAACACGCCAGACAACGGCACGGGTTATATCTCCGATGCGAACATCGACACTGAGGATTTTTTGAAGCAAACGCTGGGTGAGGAACTGCCAAACGTACCCAGCAACGTTGTTGAGAATTGGGATAATTCTGAGGATGAAATCATCCCGTGGATTGAGCAAAGTTGCTACCCGCTGTGCCGCATCTACAAGGACGATGTTCAGATTCAAGAAGGTTACGTTGACTCTGACGGCATTCTCTGCGGCACTGACATTGACAGCGAGGAACTGATCGACCTTATTCAGAACGGCATTGTGGACGGGGCTGAGTCGGTTGAGTTCGAAGGTGGTGTGTACACGTGGTTAATTGAGGACTGATCAGTACAGCGTTCAGGGGTTTTCATTCTCAGAAGTTTCTGAAGGGAAAGATGATATGTCACACGCTGAAGAATTGGTGGCACTGAAGGAATGGGTAGCGAATCACGCTGGCGAGAGTATGACGTTGGAACTTGCAGCCACGGTTCCGGCTTGTCTGGGCTATTACCCCGTGGTTACTGCAAACAATGGAATTGTTACAGGAAAGATTGCATACGTTTACGATTCTGCTTACAGCCTGTATCGTGGTGATGATAGGTTCTGTTCTGTCGTTCGAGACTAAGCCCGCTTATGAGTCCGTGAGATACGGACGAAACACCCTACGGGGTGTCCGGGTTGTCGATACCCCTACTTCGGATTTTTTGGGAGTAAACAATGACTGTAAAGATTCGAGTCGTGCTGACAGATTTAATCTATGACGGTCCCTGACAGATTTTCTGAAGGAACAAACAATCATGAGCGGTTGGCTGAATGTACCTCGTGTTGGTCAGAAGATTATCGACTCTCTTCGAGTCGGAGACTCTGTTATCGTTACTGAACGCCCCAGCGTTATCAATAAAGGTTCAGCAGTTACTTGCTGTGCTTCCAGAGCAAAGATCAAAGTGAATATGCACGTGATCTACATTGTTGTGCCGTCAACAGGGCAACAGTTTCAGGCTATACACGTCACCCGTGTACAGTAGATTTTCTGAAGGAACAAACAATGCAGAAGTCACGTAATTGCACAGGGATCATTGTGCTCGCACAGAACCGTGTCAGAGATTATCCGGGCTGCATGTATGAACCTCGCATCGAGGGCGAGCAACTGAACGTACAAGCTGTCATGGATGAACAGGGATCGGGATTGCGTGTTGTGGCTCAGGATAAAAAGTACGGGGGAAAGACTCTCAGACCGCACTCGAAGCGTATTCTGAGCGAGCGGCACTTCTGGGATGTATTCAACCAACTGAAGGACTGGAAGTAATGAGCGACAGACAAACAGACTTGAAGGATTTACAGATAGAAGCACTGGTAGATTCAGTGCTGGCTTTTAAGGAAACACTGGCAGAAGCACGGGCAGAAGCTGATGACTACAAGGATCGGTGGGTGAAGTGTGTCAAGGTTCAAAGCGACTACCGATCCGGAAGGATGGCTAAGCAGACTAAAGCCGAGTTTCGGAAGTTGCGTAAGCAGGTTCAGGTACTCACAGAGATGGTTCAGCAATTGGTAAAGGAACGGCAGTAATGCGGCATAGTATCGTGGTGACGTTTGAGGAACTGAAGGGGTCAGAGTTTCTCTCAACCTACCTGTACCGTGTTGGTGACGTTGTCACGAAGGGCAAAAGATCGTATCGTGTGGACAAGGTGAGAATGCTGCTCAGCGGATATGAATTCATGTTGACCCCCTGTTGAGATTTTTTGGGAGAAAAAACAATGGCGAATCGAATCAGCAAGTATTACGACGAACACGGGAAACTGATCCCGCCACGGAGTAAACGGGCCAGCATGACGGCTGAAGACTGGCTTGGCACTGTCGGACACGTTCCTGCCTCAAACGAGACCGGGGAGATGATCCGACAGGTACTCGACAAGTACATGACACAGTACCTCGACAGACTGCAACAGTATTACGTGGACGTAACAGGCATGACAGTCTCACAGGCTGCTCAGGCCCTGCACAGTAAACATCACGGGGAACACCGTATCCGCGAATCTCTCACCGTGACTGTTTCTGGAAAGAAAAAGACTGATCCGGAGATTGTGTACACCTTCTCCGAGTATGACTTGCTGAGAGTCAACTGGGAGATCGCAGACAAGGTTTACAGGTCAGCGAAGAACCGTATCGACACCAACACAGCGGACGATATGGACAGGAAGCTGTGGGTGCTGATCCACTCACTCAAGACTGTCGATGCTGACGGGATTGTGCTGTGGAGGATGTATGCTGACACAGAGGATGAAGGCAGGGACTGTTGCACATTCGCTCTGTGTGACATTGTGGAAGATCATAAGACTATTCGTGCTAAAGAGGGATTCGCTTCCTCGATGAGTGCGATAACGCTTATGACACTTGTGAAAGCGTTTTACCGTGTTGGTCAACTGGGGTCTTAGGATTTTTTAGGAGAAAAATGATGGCGAGTAATCAAGCTGTTGTCGAAGTGGAAATTGTGGACGTGACTTTGGAAATTCAGAAACTACGACAGGAGGTACAGACTCAGGCGGAATGGATTCGACAGCAAGGCATTACGATCGAGTCTCTGACCAATGAACTGGTCGGTAAAAATAAGTTCGAGGTGTTGCTCGACAAGTGCGAGTATTGGGGGCGAGAACGTATGATCATTCAGAACGGGAGACTCGATACACAGGCTCTGAAGCTGTGCGAGGAAGCCACTGAGACGTTGATTGCTGCGAGGAAGGTTCACAGGATCATGGGCAGCAACACTGAGAAGGCTCAGGCAAACGGAGGAGAACTTCCTGAAGCTGATAAGCAGGAGACTGCTTCTTACCTTGCAGAACTTGCTGACGGTATCGGCGATACGATGGTTGTGTTGACTATGCTGTGTGCAATGTCCGGGCTGGATATGTACAAGTGCCTTGAAGGTGCGTATGAAACCATCAAGGATCGACGTGGGTATCTGAACGAAGAAGGTGTGTTTGTGAAGGAGACCTGATGGCTGCTTTGCTGTGCGTCTTTGTTCTGATTGCTGCAATGATTGGTGCAGGAATCGGAGTTCGTCTTGAATAGTTCTGGAAAAGAAATAACCCCTGCAGGCTTACCCCCTGCAGGGGTTTTTTTGGTTTAATCGCTGGATTGCTCGACTACTCTTCGCTGTACTGGTGTGTTGCACAAGCAAACAGTCCTGCAGAGATCCAGTTGCCGAGTGCGTCAGTCACGGTTTTCAGTGCCCGTGTTGCATTCGTGAAACTGTCGTATGTCTCACTGCTCTTCAGAACGATCTCGCCGTTCCCTGCAGTCAGTCGCAACCAGTGCTGCTTCCCATCCTGACTGCTTACAATGTCGATGCTCCACTGACGCTTATTGCTTTTCGCCTTCTTAGCCACTGTGAAATCCTCCACACAAACACTGCGTAAAATCTGACAGCGAACCACATAGCCCACCGTCTCCAACGAACAACACCTGAGCGTCTCAGCAGCATCAGAAAGATCGAGTCAGCGACCATACGGTCCTCGAATGTTTCACTGCCCTCACAGATCCTGTCATGCCAGTAAGACGCCTGCCTCAGTTCTGGTGATAATGGGTGCCCGATTATCCACCGCATGTAACGAGGAATACTGGCACCGTCCCAACTGCTCCCGACCTGTTCTACCAGACGCATCTGTATATTGTTTGGCAGAAACTCAAGAGACAGATACTCAGTCATAAACGTTAGTCGTTCACCTTCAAGACATATAGGGAAGTTGTCTCTCATTCCTGCTCTTTCAGTCAACAATACACATTGCACACGGATACACGACTGGACGGCCAAAGCAGTCCTTCTCTCCCAGATCCACCAATTTACACCCACCGCATTCACTGCACACAGGTTCAGGCTTATTTCTGGACCTGCGAGTCCTTTGTCTCCTGACTCGCGGCTTGCGGGGAGCACGGGGCTTCCGCTCCTTTACCTTGCCAGATCGCACAGGCTCGCTTATAACGCGATCCGATTGTCCGGACGATAGATCAGTCATCTGTGCCAGCAACGACCTCTCAGCGTTGACTACAAGCACAGTGCGACCCACGCTGTACAGTTCTTTGTTCAGTTGGTGTATGGATGTCACTTCTCAGACTCCTTCTGTTCGTGGTCAAAACTGTAGTCATCGTCGTCATCAATGTCATCGCCGGGACCGCCTGAGTCTTGTTGCTCGTCGTTCACTTGCCTTCCTCCCTCTGAATCTGTGGTTCTGCTGCTGCCATGTTTTTCGCTGCCGTCCAGATCAGATCGAACTGCAGATCGACACCATACACGGTGCTCATAATCGCCACCGCGAACTGCCGTGTCAGTTTTTGCAAATCCTCCTGCTCCGGCGTAATGCTGGCGTCGGCCCACTCGCCGCACCAACAAGACTTGTGCGTTGATGGAAAGCACTCGTCACTGTTCGAAATGATCGGCGGTCGCCTGTGGCAATAGCCGTATCCTGTCGGCCCTGCACTCCACCATCGACAATTCTCACACGTTCGCTCTGGCATTGTCATACCTCCTTTTGTTTGTCCATCAGCTTTACCAGCATATCGACGTAGTGCAGTGCTTTATGCACGTCTGTGTGAGCACTGTCTTTGTGACCCATACGCATCAGGTACTTCAGAGCATTGCCGCGAAGGAATCCTCTGAGTTCTTCCGGACTCATGCAGGATTCCATCACGTCAATCGGTTGATGCTTCATCTTCTTGTAATGGTCTCCACCAACCTGCATGTTGCCCGTGAGTGTTTCTGAAGAAGTAGACTGTGGTTTTTCAGGTGCTTGTGGAGGAAGTGGGAAGTCGGGCAGACGCGATACGATGTCGCACTGTGAATTTCCCGGATTGTCGTTTAGAAAATTACCTACAATGTCCCAGATGTGATCTGTGTCTACCTTGTCGCCGTCTATAATCTCACCTTCCCAAGGCCACTCTGCCTTATCTTCTTCGCAGTGGTTTTCTCGAATGCACGCTATGAGACCGTTTCTCAACAGATACCTGCCCGGCCTTAAAGGCAGTTCCAGAGGGGTGGTCTTTTGCTCGCTCATGTTTTTCTCTCCGCTATGGTTTTCTTGAGGTGACAAGGCTTACACAAGGTTTGCAGGTTGCAGTCGTCGTCAGATCCTCCCTGCACAAGAGGAATGATGTGATCGACTTCGAGGTTTGACTCGGGGAATGGTTGACTGCAGTGATTACACAGGAATGAATCTCGTGAGAGTATTCGCATCCGGCGTTTGCTGCGTCCTTTACGCTTCGAGAGGAAGGCTTCACCCGCCACTCGTTCGCGGTCTCGGTTTGGGTCTGGGATTCGGACGGTTGGGATTTTCATTGAGCACCTTCAGGAAAGCATCCTTGATGTAGGGGTTACAGTGGAGATGGGGAACTGACCGACCACGTGCCGGTCGATGTGTTTCTGAGTCAGTAGTAAGTATGCCGAGAGATTCCAAATCGTCAATACGACGACTGATGGTCTCCAGCGGAATGTTGCAAAGTGCGGCGATCGACTGACGGTTCAGCCCTTTGCTCTTTGCAATGGTACTGATGATGTTGAACTGTCTGCCGTAACTGGTGTCCTTACCGACTTTGATCAGCAGTGAGCGAATGCGAGGTGTGATCCTTGTTTCGCTCAGAACGTAACAGAGGCACAGTGCCAGACGAGACAACTGCTTTACGACTCGTGTACTGCCCTCCGGGGAAGCGTCGTACAGGAGTTCTGAAGGTGAACCATGTTCTCTGACTCGGGGTGCCTGAGCACGACTGCAGGCGATTACGTCACCGATAGCCTGAATCAGAGACTTGTCGGACTGTGTGTATCCGGGACGCAGGATCTCTTCGTTCCTGATTCGAGTGTGCAGATGACTCAGCAGTCCTGCAGTGTAGGCACGTTGCTTAGGGAAACTGCGGGAGTCTCCTGCTTCGTTACCTTCCAGATTGGTACGGGCAGCAGACTGAAAGATCGAGTCGATAGCACGACTGTTACGGTCTACTTCCACGTCTCGGGAGGTGTCCAGTCGGCAGTGAAGGAATCGCTCGCCGAGTGCAGACATGTTCAGCGAGTAGATTCGTTCCGTTATGCCAATGACCATACCGAATGAGATGTTACTGAATGAAGCTGAGACACCGTTGCGGTACTCAGCGTTCAGTGAGCCGTCAAAGATGTCTCGCAGTTCCCCGTAGACGTTTGCCAGTTGCTGCTGTGATGACTCCAAGAGAAGCGTGCCGTCCTTGATAACGACACACTTCCCCTGAAGCATGGGGATCAGGTGAGTGCCCTGACGTGACCCAGACACAAGCCCGGTGAACTTACTCAGACTTCGAGTGTGAATCTCGTCCGAAGCGATCAGTTCGCAGATTGTAGACTTCCCGCTCGATGGAGCACCGACAAGGTAAATCCACAACGGATCACCTTCCAGAGCCACAGCGAGATGAGTTGCCATACAGATTGCAAGACAGTCCTCAAGTGATTGAGTAACAGACATATCCTGTCTGTAAATCTCGATCAGTTTGTGGAATGACGTACAAGCTTGCGGCTGAATGCTTACAACCTCGCTCAGATCAATTTCTGAGAGAGAAACTCTAATCAGGTCAACGAACTGTGTCGGGGTAGTCATTTCAGGTTCTCATTGTGTTCCAGAGGTCGCGGATATCAAACTTGTCAGGAATGGTTTCTGAAGAAGGAATAGATACCTTAGTCCAGTCGAGGTATGACAGCGACTCGACTGAGATACCAGAACCTTTCAGACGACGGGCGACTGACTGGACTCCTGACTGTCCCGCTTCATCGTTGTCGAACAGCAGGACGACTTTCTTCCCGTCCAGCAGGTGCAGGTACGACTGACTGAAACTGCTGCCGCAAGTCCCCAGCAGATCAATACCTGTAGACTTCAGAACCTGACGCATGATAAGATAATCGGCGTGTCCTTCTGCCACCCAGATTTCTGAAGAAGAAGATAATTGGCTCAATCCGAGGATGCTGCAGTTCCACGGCTTTGGACTGCTGTAAGCAATGTTGTTCTGCGGATTGTACTTGTGCAGAGCGATCAATTTGCTGTCAGCGTTGTAGACCGGGAACCAGTAGTATCCTGAATCAAATCGTACTCCCTCACTCCTGAGTGTTTGGAATACGACACCCTTCTTTCTGTTCAGAAATTCACGAGCGGCTGGAGGTGAGAGTTCCGGAAGATCGTCGTAGAACTTACGCATCAAAGTCAAAGCGTTACCTGACTCTTTACACTTCCAGCACTGGTATACGTTACCTTCTGCCTTGCGGACAGACATCTTCTCAGAGGCACACCAAGGACAAGTGATGTTCCAGTCGTCGCCGTTGTTTTTGTAAGGCATTTCGAGGTGATCAAATAGTTTCATTTCCGCGGTCATTGTCGTCTCCAGCTTTGTGCGTTTGGACCGCCTTGACTTGTCGGTTGCGTGTGAACTGCAGGCTTTGTTTTCCTGACAGTCAGCCACGCAATGAATTCTGATAAAAGAAGTAGAAACACAATCAGAAGCAGTGAAGAGCCTAATCCGACTGTGAAACCGAACGTGAACTCTCGATGCTTAGTAATGATTTCAGTTATCATAGCCTCTTGCAAATCCCCCATCAGGTTCTGTTGGTTGAGTGGTGACGCCGATCATCTTGTTGACTGCTGGGTAGAAGTTATTATCTACCTCAGTGAAAGGTAAAGCCTTAAACAAAGCAGATAAGCTATTAAGGAACGGCCTTCCTTCAGCACGAAACAACAGTTCTGCAATACCGACAGCAATCATACGGATTTCACGCTGAGCATTACTGGCAGATCGCAGAGAGTAGAAGTGCATGAACGACCGCATGTTGAACTGCACAACAGATTCAATCTGTGTGGTGTACGGCAGAAAGTAACGAGCAATTTCTTTTGCTCGCTGTCGTCCCATCGTTGCTGTCAGTGAGGTGCAGGTTTGATGGTAAAGTTTTGCACAGATTTCATGGTGCATGTGTAATGCGTTCATCACTTCAGTAGGGCAGTCGTCAGGAATAAGGAACTGATCTTCCTTACGCTCCTTGTAGCGTGCTGACTGACTGTTGATACTGACTCCGACTCGATGCTTCAACAACTGAATGTGTGTCGCTACGTCAACGACGATGCGAACACGGAACGAAGCCTGTTCGAATGGAGTGTGGTGCCCGTTCCTGTACAGCCAAGCGATGAAGTCAGGTACCCGATTCTTACGTTCCTCGGTAAGTTCTGAAGAAGTAGATGTCCATGCTGCCAGTGCGATGGTGGTGTCGTTGCCCTGAATGTCGAGTAGTTCAATTGTGTTCATAAATGTTGGTCCTCGTGTTCGTTGAATGACTTCTTACACATAGCTACTTTCACAGTTCCACCTCTACCATACCAAAGCAGATCATAAGGCCGATGTCGCGTATCAACTCACCGTAAGACGGCACCACGTAATCTTCGAATGTCAGGCTGTATTCGTGGTGTTCCAGCATAATTTCACGAAGTGTCATTGGGCTGTTACTGAGTGCGTGTATTCCGATACCGGCAATACCTTTAGGGTGGCTACCCTCTAAATTGGCTACTCTGCTGAATTTTATTGCGGAGGATAACGGATCAATTGTGCTCATGGTTTCTGCTCCTCTATATCATCTGACCTGAAAAAACACACAAACATTCCAACGATAAATCCCAGCAGTAATACAGCAAAACTTACCAAGGCGTACAGCAACAGAAGTACGACCGCAGCTTCCAGCAAATAACTGATCAGAGCCACGAGGAACTGGAATACCGGGTAGAACATTTCGATCATGGTTTCTGCTCCTTGTTCATCTGAATCTTCTTCGCTGTCCAACCTTCGAGCCACTTACGTTCATCTGGAGAACTGGTAGCATACTTACCGCCTGACTTTCTAAACGGACAAGCTGAGTCAGGTATTCCGTTTTCTGCTGCTGTCATTCCTTGCTGGTAGATCTCCTGATAGCGTGCTTCTTTTCTACGGATGTTTTCATCACAGTTTCTCCCCATGAAGTAAAATCCGCAGATAGGGTAGAATATCAGTGATGCTAATATGTAGGCACCAAAGTATATCCAAGGTTTGCTGACTTCATCGTTTCTGCGGTTTCTCCAATGTTCAAGGTAAAACTCATGGTTCTTTTCGTCTCCATACAGTCCCCAACCACAAAACAACAGAAGGTGAATAAAAAACAGTATGAAGAACCATCCGGCTATTGCTTCGTTGGTCTCGTAACTGAACATCATGGTCTCCTGATCTTGACTGACTTGTCCCATCGGGTGAAACACAATTCAGGATCGACCGGGGCTTTGACCCCATAGTCTGCTCCTGCTTTCTCCATCAGTTCTGTCAATGCCCAGACATGCTTCTTGGGGAAGCGTGCTGGCATTTCGAATACTAACTCATCGTGGCACTGCAATGCAATCCTTCCCTGAGGAAATTCTGAAAGGAAATAATCATGGCAGTATTTCATGGCACGCTTGACGATGACGCCCTCTGTGCCCTGAACGATGTAGTTCACACCGGCGTGTGCCTTGAACTCAAAGCTGCCACTCCACTGCGAAAACGTCTGTTGCAGGGCCAGAGGGTAGTCACCACGTGTTTTCACTATCCCTGTTTCTCGGATCTGATCTTTCGTCGCTTCAATGAAAGCGTGGGCATTCGGGAACAATTCGCAGACAGTATCCCAGAGACCGGGGATTCCTGCCGTTGTCTCGATCTTCCTCGGACTGGCACCGAAGATAAACCCGAAGTTCACGTTCTTTGCGATACGACGCTGTCCCTTGCTGGGTGACTCATTGTCCGGCACGTTGAAGATCTTACGTGCAACGAAGTCGTGAGCGTCCCAGCCACGGTCAAACGCATCAATCATTTCCTGCTCTTCAGTGACTGCTGCAAAGATCCTCAACTGAAGCTGAGAGTAATCGCAGTCGAGCCACCAGTACCCGTCTGAAGGACCAAAGCAGGATCGCATTGACGGACTGGCTTTGAGCCACTTCGCAATGTCCGGGTGATCCTCTTCGTATGGATTGCTGGCTTTTGTCACCTGCTGCAGGTTCGGCTTCTCTGCACTGAATCGAGTCGTCTTTGTGCCGCAGATCTTGAATGACGGGTTGATGTGAGTCCCGACCATGCCTTCTCTGTAACCAACGAGGAACTGCAGTTTCTTTTGGTACTTCTTCAATGAGAGGTACTGACCGAGGAACTGAAACTCTTTGCTGTCAGGTTCTGCTTCATCGTGGAGACGTAAGAGAGTTGCGGCATCGACTGAAGGCTTACCCTTCTTTGTCTCTTTGACTGCATCAACTCCCCATGTGTCGAAGAACAACACTCTCAGCTTGTCGTCTGTAATTACTTCAAGACCGCTGAGCCGCTTGCAGTTTTCTGAAAGGATAGAGATGTAGTGTTCACAAGCGTCAATGGCTGCTGTGAGTTCCACAGTACGCACACGGACACCGAGCGTCTCCATCTTCCATACGACGTGCTCTACCTGCTTGTTGACGCTCAGGAGCGTAGCCAGATCGTCACCGTGACGTTCCTGCAGTTCAGCGAGGAACATAGCAGCAAGATCCCACGTGTTCCTGCAGTCGTCCTTCAGGTAGTTCTCGCAGACTCCACCGATGAGAGTATTCGGGAGTTTCGGTCGTAGTGCCTCTGGAACGAGTCGGTAAACTGCTGCTGGAAGCCAGTAGTCCATTCGAGTCCCGTCAAGGCTGGATGCACTGCTTCGCAGGGTGGGGTGCTGGTCATTTCGCTCGTCTGCGATGATCCAGTCGGGGTGATGCTTGCGGGCGTAGGCACGGCACTTGTTGACGATGGTGCAGAGTTTCTTTTCACTTTCGTATCCTCGTTCAAGATACTTGCGTGTCAGTTGGTCCAGCCCGAGAAAGTCACTGCTGTTGTGCAGGTGAGCAAGCATCAGCGTGTCGAGAATGTAAGTCCAGAATGACTCTTCGCTGGGTGCTTCCCACGGCAGGATACCTGCTTCACACAGGGCTTTCAAATCGAATCCGGCATTGTGCATCACGACCAGTTCTCGGTCGCTGCTGAGCATTGCATTCTCGATGCACGATACAATGGTAGGAGAGAAGTCTCGACGACGCTTACGTGTCAGCGGATCAATGCCAGCATGATCAGCGAGATATCTCTTTGCGTTGTCTCCGTTGTAGACTCCGATTGCAAACGTCGTGCAACCGCTCATGAGGTGTAAACCAGTCGTTTCTGTATCGAGTCCCAGCATTTGAGTTCCTTCTGTTAAAAAGAGAGGACCACCTGCCTTGCGACAAGTGATCCTCCATCGGGGGTTGACTACAGGCTGAATCAGAACGGTACGAGGTTCAGGTCCGTGTACTTCACACGAACACGCTTCCCGTCCAGTTCCAGCACGACTGTCCTTGCCGTGTCGTCAGCGTCCACCACAGTGTACGTGAGTTCTTTCTTGGTCTTTGGATTGGTCCAACCGACTTCGTAACCAACCCAAGCTGAAGGTTCGTAGTCCTCGTGCTGAGTCGGTGCATTCGTCGGAACTGCATCTTCGACTTCCTCGACTGCATCTTCAGATTCCGGGGTGTCGAGATCTTCGACTTCACTCTCTTCGTTCTCGACTTTAGTAGTCTCTTCGCTGTACTCCGACTCTTCCTCGGTCCATTCGCCCTGAGTCTTGTAGGCACTGCGAATGTTGAAGTACATACGACCATTGCCGGACTTACCGGGCACTGCGGAGATAATGAACATGCTGTTCTTCTTCGCCAGCAAGTCCTTCTCGATGTCGCCGATTTCACGATCGGAAGTCGTGAGACCCATTCGCTGAATGTCCATCATCAGGCGGTCAAGACCCTGCTCAGCCGTTGCACGATCAGAGTCTGACAGACTGTGAATGATGCTGCACTGTGAGCCGTTGTGCTCTTCCTGTCCGTCGATTGAGCCGTCCACAACAAACCGCAGAATTGCGTAGGTCGCACCGTCCTTCACGATCATTCGCAGCGTGTCAAACTTGCAGATCACGTCACCGGCGGGACCAGCGTAATCGCGGTTGCCGACAGCGTTGGTTGCAGCTTTGGCGTGCTTCTTGAGACGCTGATTCTTCTTGATCACATCGGACAGAGAAACGTTGGTATTGTCAGCCATAGTTCACCTTCAAACTTTCTGAGAAAAGAAATCACATGCCCAACACAGCACACAGGTTTTTGTACGTCTCGGCGGCGTTTTCACCGCAGTCAATCTCACTCTCACCAGTCGGTGTTACCCACGACTTCGCAATGTAGTACGTGGACGGAGAGATACCGATAAATCGGCGGTCGCCCAGCGTTTTCTTCTTCTTCGTCTTTTCGTCGATAGTCACGTTGACCATCTGACCCATGAAGTAAACGCCGTGCAACTTCTTCTTCGTGAACGACCAGATGCGACTGAACAACTGAGGTTCATACTGCTGGAAGTCAGGACCAACTGGATTGTCAACCTGTCGGTAGACGCTGTGAGCCAGCAGGATGACGTTGTAGCCCTTGCGGACAATCTTCAGGCAGAGACTCAGGAACTGAGCATCCCAATATGCTTCAGCAGCTTTGATGTAGCCGCCGTAGAATGAGAGGTAGCCGTCCTTCGCTTTGCTCGACATGTCACCCTTGTACAGCTTGCTGGCACAGTGCTGGAAGCACAGTTCCTGCAGTCCTGACACAGAGTCGATGATCAACGTCTTGCGACCGTGGTTCGCATTGAGGAAGCGGTCCATTGTCTTAAGGCACTTGTCCCAGCCGGGGTGTCCGTCGCCGTCAGGAATCGAGTCCTGTTCGTAGACATCTTCCAGCGGGACGATTGTTACGTCACGTGGAATCAGGCCACGCTCTTTGTAGATTGCTGCACCGTGTTCACCACTGGTTGTAATGAACATCGGCTTTTCGAACTGAGAAGCCAACGTCGTCTTGCCCATACCGGCTTCTGAGTAGAACATCAGAAACCTGCCGAAGTGCTCTTCATCACCGACAAGATCGGCGAATGGATCAGTCCCGGACTTCACGACTTTTGCAGCCATTGCTGGCCGCTCGTTGCCGATCTGCACAGAAGGCATACGACCTGATGGAACAGGTGCCTTCTTTGCTGGAGAACGTGGGGGTGGTTGTTTCGTGGTCATTTGATACTCCGTGGTCTGAGGCCGTGCTTACAGCCTGTTAAACGATACTGCCTGAACTTTTCTGCTGTACCCTCCATAAATGGATTGTACAGCCCGTATGGTGTCATCCAGTGAACCTTGTTGACGACTCCTTTCTGAGAAGGAAGAGACATAAACTCGTACCAGTCGAGGAACGCTTCCAGCATCGGGTACAGACAGCGATGTCGGAATCTGTCTACCATTCCTCGATCTGGTATGATCCAGTACCGGAAGAAGTGATAGTCACGATCACTTTCGATCGCTTCCGCAAGACGCCCGGCGAATTCGGTGTCGGATTCTTTGGCCTTCTTTCTTGGACCTCTGTATCCGAATCCATTAGGGCGGCGTATATGCTGGTACCAAATTTTGTCAGGCAAGCGGTCATGAGCAGCTTCGAAAAACAGCGTATACAGATTGACCTGCAGATTGTACTGAATTTCCTGAACGATAGTCTGCTCATCCCATTCCCCCCGGCATTTGTTTTCCATCAGCATCGTGTCGGACTCGCCGTCGATGTAGCCGTGCATTTTAATGCTTCGACCTGACGGAAGTTCCACGACAATCTGATGGTGCTTTTCGGAATCGTTGAACCCGTACTTCTCAATGTCCTTGCCGTACATTCTGATCCACGTATCGACCTGATGTCCCGCCAGCGTAGCCCAGAATGCAATCTCACTGTACTCGCTGTGCTGAGTACACTGTTTCTTGAATTCGTTGTCGAGCAGTTTGACTGCTCCAGCACGCTGACGGGTTTTGATATACCCTTCGATACCAGCCTGAACCAGAGATCCGTAGTTCGTGTTCTTGTTCCACGTCTCCACAGCTTCGAGTTTGTGAAGATAGTAGACCTCGAATGCGACTCGATCAACGAGCCACATTTCCAGCCCGCTTACTGACAGCCCGTTTTTTAGCGGGTGCCACAGCGTTTGCAGTGATTGCAACTTTCCCTTCATTGATCAGCCTTGCGAAAATTGGAAGGTCTTTTAGGTGCAGAATGACCATCGCATTCTGCCTGTCGTCGAACTCACCGATACAAAGAACCGCAGTTTTCTTTTCTGCGTCTGCCTTCTCTCGTTCTTCGTGTAACAGGTCTCGCAGCATCCTGTGATTGTTGCGAGTGTACTTGCACGAGATAAACAGGTTTGGGTGTAATGAATCTGAACGTGTCATCTTACTGTTACCTCCACTCAGAGCATTTCTGGTAGAAGTGAAGATACCTGCGATGAACCGCTCAAACTGTTTCCACGGCTTGTCCGACATGTTCATTGTCCTTATTCAGTTCGCTCCTGAGTACCTTAAATGACCTTGGAGCGTCAATGCTAACTTGGATTCGCGACCTCTTGTCTTTGAGTCCAAAATGAAGTGTGATTGTTCCCTCGCGGGTTGTGATTGTGATTGACTCAGAATCTCTTCGGCTAAGACACAACATGGAAAGTTCCCTCTGTAATTTCTGAGAAAGAAAAGGCAGTGGCCAGCACGATGCCCACCATAACATCAGATACTGACCACTGCCTAGAATCATCAAGTCCGGGCTGGAACCGCCTTACGCTTTGCGGGAGCACGCTTCACTGCTGGCTTCACCGGCTCTGGTTCTTCCGGAGTATCCAGATCTTCAACGACTGCTTGCACAGGTTCTTCGGTGAAGTCGTCCAGTTCTTCAGCAGGCTGTTCCGTCTGTGTTTTGCGTTCAGCAGCAGCGGCTTTCTTCGCTGCAGCAATCTCGAAGCAGGACGTGTGCCAGCCATCAAACAGGATCGGGAAGTCGCGGTAGTTCTCCTGCTCTTTCTTCGACAGCTTGATGTCAGTCACCTTCAGGCCACTCTCGCCGTTCAGGCAAGCACGTACTGCCTTGACGAACGGGCCAACCCACTCAAGGTCTCGGTCCTTACTGCCCGGCTGTGCCATCAGGTTGTTCCAGTAGCCAGTCAGGGCGTGAGCGACTGAACCCCTCTCGTAACCGTTGCCAGTGGAAAGCTGAGACAACAGCATCTCGACTTTGTCACAAGCGTCACTGTCGATCATCAGACCGTTATCGGTGTCCTCAAAAACGCAAGCGGCGTAGAGAAGTGCAGCAGTGTACGGCAGGGACATCTTCAGTCCGCCGTGTCCGCCGTCACCGTCGTTTGCGTCCAGAACCATCGTGACGAACTGACAGAGGTTGTAGTGCTTGTCCTTCAGGAAGTCGAGCATCTCGCTGATCTGGAACTTCGGAGCGTCACTGACGACTGCTCCACCTTCCATCAACCATACAAGACGTGCTGCACCAGCCAGCGTCTTTGTCCACGTCTTACGACGGCTGGCCGTGTTGTTCCAGTCGGCACTGATCACGCTGTCAATCCACGGATCACGGAACAGAACGTCGCCGTGAGTACGGGACTTGCCAGTGTCAACGGTGTCGGCAGTTTCAGGCTCAACACCGCGAACAATGACAACGTCAATCTCGGTCTGTGCTTCCGGCCACTCTTCGCCCTTGTCCAATGCTTCGCAAGCAAGAATGAGGGCCTTGAGACGATGCTGTCCGCTGACCAGATGACCCAGATTGTCAAAGATCAAAGGTTCGCCGTTGACTCGCCACTTGCCACGCAACTTCTCGTTGGCGTACAGCTTTGCGACGCCCATCGACATCGGGCGATTGCCCTTGTTGCACTCTTTCAGAACGTAGTCAGCAAACTCGCGGCCAATGCGAACTACCGTCGAGGTGACAGGACTGTTGACCTTCTTTGTACGCTTCATCGCAACTTCAAACGACATGGGGGTGTTCCTTTTCCTGAACTGTTTTCAAATTGTTTTCAACAAACATGCGAGCACTCTAGCGTTGTTCTTCGACGTGTCAATCCAGAATCTTCAATTTGTTTCAGAATTTTTCCGCATCGTAGTTTTTGTTGATTCTGCGGGCGGTCAGCATCTGCCTCAGAGTCTCCAATCGCTCAACTGATTCTTCTGGTTTTTCACCCGAGAGTAACCGAGTAGACCTGCCGCACCAGTTGACTCCTGCTGGTCCCAAGTGCAGCACTTCGAACGGGGGACGGATTTTGTTTGCCTCACTCCAGTTCTGCTGAAAGAAAGAATCTGCACCGCCAGCATGTCTCCAGTTGACTTCGTGCCAAGGCGGTTCGGGCAGGTGCCTGTCAGTGCCGTGAAATATCTGTGTGTAACCAGCAAACTCCTGTTGTTGTGGGTGTAACGGGAAAGTTTTCCAGTAAGGTTCGTGAGGCACACGATCAGGAATGTTAATGCACATTCTACGCTTTGGTGTGTACAAACAGCCGGGAACCATTTTGAACTTGTTGTTCTGAGGCACGAAACCTTCTGGAACAAGAAATTCCCAATCAATTTGTTTAGGCCAAAGAACGTCTGCGTCCATCAAGCACAGCCAACCGTGTCTGCCAAAGTAATCGAGTCCGAGTTCCAGTGCTGCCCACTTGTTGAACTTTGCACCGTTGGCAGTGAAAACGTCAGTGCGAAACATTGGCACATCGTACTTGTCAGCAATGTACTTCGTTGCTCTGTCACGCATGTTTGTGACAATGAGTATCTCTTTGAAGTGATGCCTGTTGTAATCCAGTGTTACGTTGAGTAAGTCTGAATAGTCAACACACACGATAATAGCACGCAAGGGGGTGGACATGGTCATTTCTCCAAGTAGTCGATGACACGACGTTTTTCTGAAGGAACAGTAATGATTGGAAGAATCCCGTGCTTGGCTTTACCATGCAAAGATTCATACATACCGGATACTTCGGTGATGTGCTCTCCTTGTGCAAGTCTGTGCTGTGCTCGAAGCGGCACTAGGCAATTGTTGCAGTGTTGTTCAACTTGATGCTTGAACGTTCGCATCGGCTCTTTCCACCAGCCTTCATGAACGTTCTCGGGAGTAATCGGAATGCCAGTGTCAGGATAGTTAGGATCGTCCTGAAGCAGCACAGCCTGACCACCAGCGACTTCACAGAAGAACCCCCGAAGTTCTCCACGGAACTGACAGATCATTGCGGACCAATGCCTGTTGATGTCACAGTTTGTGATGAGGTTATACCGCTCTGTTTCATCAGGTACTGCTGCGGTAAGGTCGCCGTGAACAGCAGAGTGTCGGCTGTCTTTGTCAGCACCAAAAGGCATTGATTCTGGCCAGTCTCGTTTGAATTCATCGTAGGCTTTCCTGTTGAGGTGAACATTCAGATTGCTCATTCGAGGGTTAAAGGTTTTCCGCATCACAGAGCCTTCGCCCAACGGATTGTTGCACCAGATCCCACACTTGTCTTGCGGGAAGTAGGATCGAAGGATGCTGCAGATCCTGTTGAACTCGGGGTGCATTGCAGGGTTGCCACCGAATATGCCGATTAGTCCGAAGTAGTCATGAACTGACTGACAGGCTAACTCGAAGTTCTGTGGTGTCATGTAGTGACCCCTGCCAGCAAACTGACTGCCTTGTGTGCAGTTGCTACAGGCAAGGTCACAGGAGCGTGTGATGTTTATTTGCATCACACCTTCCATCCACTTTCCCGGTCTCCGTTGAGACGGGGAAACCATCGCGTCAACGTAGTGATCAATACTCATAGTTGTTCCTCAGTTCTTCGATTTTCTCTGCGAGAAGTTTTGTGACGTTTGGGTAACTGTAAAAGTGCGTTGCCGCTCGACTGACTGTGTGCATCAAATCTTCGTCGTATTCTTCCTCTGCTGTCAATACCACGTCTCTCAGATCCTCAACTGAGATTGCAGGATTGACGCGAATCAAACAATGACTTGCTGCGGGCAGACTGAGTACAGGCAAAGACTCTTCCAAAGGTAGATCGGTAATTACTTGACAACCACAGCACACAGCTTCAATGATTTTTCTGAGAGAATAACCATACATGCTGGATGTGCAGATCGCTACCTTGTAGCGGCTCAGCGTCTGCAGGAAGTCAGGCGTTGCTACGCCACGACGATGATATCCGGGATGTTGAAGCAGTGTGATAGGAAGTCTACCTGAAGCGTTGCGAATCTTCTGACGCAACGGATAAACGTTGCTGATCGCACCAGACATCAGTGTCCCACTGCGGATACTCGTGTATGCCGGTATCGCAGCGGCGTTGACTGTATGATATGTCCGAACAAGATGCTTCTCACGAACGTATGGAGCGAGGTGTTTAACAATTCTTGGGTGGTAGTAAACAATCCATGCGTGACAGTCCATGTCGTATGCAGCAGCACTATGATAGTCTGGATTCTGATGTGAGTCTTTCAGAATCGTAAGTTTGAACGTTTCTTTGTAATCACGCAGACATCTGATGTTAGTGAATCGGGCATTGGGATCTCGGAAGTCACCTCTGCGAGTATCCCATTCTCGAATGTCTTGAACAACAATTGTACCGGGACGGTACTTGTCCATCAGGTAGCAAACGTCTGTTGACGGTTCATCCAGACCATATCCGCAGTGGGTGTAACCATTCAGAGATAACCCGTGTGTGATCTGCCAGCCTTCGTCGGTCATGTGCCGCTTCATGCTCTCCACACCGAGCACAAGTTTGTTGCTGAAATCATCTCGTGGAGAAAACCCCGGAGATTTCAGTTCCGGGGTTGAAGGCGAAGGTAGTCTGTTGATCGTATCGTCAAGCGAGCGGGGGTGCATGGCTTTCTTTCAGCAGTGTTAATGGGTCAAAATCTTCTCCGGGGAATGTCAGAGCAATTGGATGTTTTTTGTTTCCCATTGACGACTCAGTTCCGATGTGCTGGAGCAGCGATGGACCATGTACGTATTCAGCGTACCCCGAGTCATTCATCGACTCCACTACAGCACCGTCCAGAGAAATGTGTCGTCTCTGTGCATCGTACCGCCGGGTGATCATGTGACCGCTTGTCAGAAGGGCTTCACAGGCGTCATGTCTGAACACCAACCCCACTGCACCACGCCCCATGTTTCTCCCTGATGCGGACTTTGCTGAGTCAACCCATCCCTGAACTCCATGCACAATAGCCTCATTCTCCATAAAGGTAAAGAGATTGAGGTAACATTTTTCTGCAGGATAGCTGGATTCGATATACTCTTTCAGATTTCTCACGCAAACGAAGTCGTCCTGAAAGATTGCGTAGTATTCTGCCCACGGGTTTCTGCTGAACATGTCCAGCAGTGTGAGGTGCCAGTGGGAGAATGTTCTGACGTTGTGACGCTCGTGAACGATACCGACAGGCAGATCCAGTCCGGCGTCGATAATTTCTGAAGGAAGAATACCATCAATGTATAGATCAGGTTCTTCGAATCCTGATGACGTGAGACTCTTCAGTGTGATCGGCAGTGTCGTGTTGACCCTTGACGGAACAGTCGTCACAGCGTACTGCCACGTGCCCTTGACGTAGATCGTGTCGTACTGCGGGCGTTCATCTCCTTCATTCCAGTTCAGCACTTCTCGCCTGACTGTCGCTTCGTACTCAGGCTTTGCGAGTATTCGTCTGTGACTCGAAGGCGACGGGCGATTACCCAGAAAAATCGGAGCAATGTTCTTCATGTGCTCCCTGAAAGCATCGACTGTACCTTCGTGAATACAGCCAACGATAACTCGATCCTGTTTCGGCATTACCAGCTTTGCTTGGAACGGGGGTTCCATTGCTTGACCTTTCAGTACAGACTTCGCCCACTCTCCTAGTTGGTTCAGTTTCTCGACTCGCTCGGAACAATTACAGGGAGCACCAAGCCAGCGGCTGACACGCTCTTCGGTAATGCCGACTGCGGACAAGGCAGACTTTACAAAGTCTCCGAGACCTGAAGATTCGACAACAGTGTGAGAACTGGAAACACCGCCGTGTGACAGCATTTCGTCCTGTAGTTCTTTCAGTCTGTCTCCTGTCGCTGACGTGAGTAATCGACGAGTGCCGTCATTAGACTTGCTGCCCAGCGTTACGTCGGTATTTCTGGAAATGAAAAGACAGGCTTTTGTTTCAGGTAGTTTGCCGAGGGGGGTGTTTGACATGTTAGTTCAACGTGAGAGATCCAGAAATATCTGTGCCAAACGGGTTTGTTCCTGACGGGCAGTTTACTAAAGAGTTGTACTCATATCCCCAAGGGTTTGGATGGTTGTACGTAGGAGACAACGCACCAACGTTCTGACAAGAAGATACAAGTGCCCATTTTGTAGGAGTTACAGAACAGTCGTCTGTCTGCCCTCTGTACACATCAGTCCTTGATCTAAATATTGAAACGGGAACAACACTTTGCCATCGTACTGTAAGTTGCCATATGACTTTGTTCTGTTGCGTGTTGTTGGACAGATTAAGCGTAAATCGCTTTCTTGCGTTTGTCGCTGTGCCTGTCTGCATGTATATGGTGTTTCCTTGTTGTGTTGATCCTGTACATTGCAGTTCATCGACTTCAGAATCCCATTGACACCCGCCAGTGTATACCAAAGGGAATGTGTTATTGTGATACACGTTTGTCGATGAGTCGTAGCACAAGTTGATTGTCGGATAGCAACGAGGAAGAGTACTGCCGATAGTGAGGTTGTAGATATATCTTGCTTTGATTGTTCCGCAAGGATCGCAGTCTGTTACTACGTTGAACGGAGATACGCATACAGGGCACTCGTCTGTGCCTTGCAGTGGGTCGTACATTTTGGAGCAGAGACCTTGAAAGAATCCTTCAGGTACGCCCCATTCTTTGCACTGTGTCATGGCCCACCTACTCCTGTGCCTGCTCCCGGTGATGTTCCTGTTCCGGGTGCTGTTCCTGTTCCAGCAATTTGACGCTGACCTTCTTTGTAACCTGTGGCGTACCCAGACTTGTAGCCTTGATAGAATCCTTCCTCGTAGTCAGACCACATGAAGGTTCCTGTGCCGGTTCCTGTTCCCGTGTTTTCTCCGTAGGTTCCAGTGCCCGGTGCGAGATACGTTCCGGTTCCAAACTGCTGATAGATACCTGTGCCTGATGCTGTTCCAGTAGAGCCTGCGAAGATCACTCGATCATCATATGGAGCATTGGCGTATCCGTCGATAAATCCGTTGTCTAATCCATAACTGAATCCTGTTGAGATGCCGTCGTTAAATTCTGGAACAGGAACAGTACCATCAACGCATAGTTTCAGAGTAGGCTTACCTGTTGAAGGAAACGTCAGCGTAATTTCACCGTCCATCGTTGTCTGAAGTGTCGCACTGGTCCCGTCGTTGTAGTACGCCACCAAAAGATCGCCGATGTCCAATCGCCACTTGTTTTGATTGCTGTCCCATACCAGCAGATAGTTTCCGGCAGGCAGACATATCTTTCCGTTTGTTTGCTTGAAGCATAGCTGAGGAAAAGAGACACGCATTGTTCGCATTGTCTCTACGCCGTTGACTGTCAGGTTTCCTTCTTCTTCACAGTCACAGCCGCACTCGTCTCCTGCATTGTTCTGCCCGCCACCTGAATGCAATGGAGCGTACTCAGACCCCATGTCCTGTACCCAGATGTAGTCATTTATGCTGGCACTGAATGACGTACTTCTGTTGGTGACTTGGATCTTATTCTCTGCAACATCTTCTGCCGGTTCCATGTTCAGCGACTCGGGATCTACAGGTTGTTCATAACGAACAACAAGACCCATCGCTTGCGTGTATCCAGTCTCCGGATCAGTCGCAGCAGGAAGTGCAGCAAGCATCTTCACGTAGTAGTTCAGCTTGCGAGTCGTGTATTTACGCTGCACGTTCAGGTCCGGCTGGACAGACGATCTGCCCAGTACAGCCTGATGAATTCGTGCAGCATCTTCAGGAGTGAATACCCCGATACGACTCTTGCTCATGGTATTATCAGTCCGTGTGTGTTTGCAAAACTGTTTAAGTCTGCTTCTCGCGGGTACAGAGGGTCAATCCATGCAAACTCTGTAAGAGGGTTTGCAGTATTCACACTGCCGTAAGGATACCCGAGTCCTGCAGCATTGAGAGGCCACGGTTCCATTGCCACGTCTCCACGACCGTTGATCAGGATGGGGAGGTAAGTGTAGATCGGTGCGAGTATCGTACCTATGTTTACCAATTGAAGGGTGTGCATCGAAACACGACGATGTGCTTCGCGGAAGTAACCGTGACTCGCGATTGTACGCCTGTCGATAACAATTGTTGCTGTCAGCGTAACGAAGTGGTGTACTGCGGTTGCCCCTGTTGTGTCCTGACCGTCCGGAAGTGCTAGTGTGACTTCCCTGTAATTTTCTGTGGCAGTAATAGATTCGCAGAGAGCGTGCTTGGCCGTTGCAAACTTCCAGTTGTTGACTTGTGAACTGTTAATCATTCCAATTAGATTACTGTAGTTGATGTAGTTGAATGTGTTGTAAGGAACGTTCCATGTGAAGGTGTGAACCTCCAGATCGAGAGGTACCTGAATACCTTCCAGAATAGGAAGTCCGTTTGCGTGCTTCAAGGCGTTACCGCTTGCGTCCTGAAACACTGTGGCCGTAACAGTTCGCGTAGATGAACTCCACGTTGGCGGTTCACTCCACGGATACTTGATGATGTTTCCGCCACTGAACTTCTTTCCTCTGCCGACATTACCCCTTCCCTGATCTTCTCCAGGGTAAAGTTCCCGAAGCCACTGACCTGTTTCGTAGGTAACGCTTACGAGCCACCACGGGCGACCAGACTCGTGCTCTCGAACACCGTTAGCTTCCTTGAGAAGTAGATCTGGTCTGCCGGGGTAATGACTCAGACCGATCGTGAAGGTAGGCTCAGACTGCTGGCCGAATGACGGTAGATAAAACTGGACATCGTTCGCTGTCTCCAGCGGATTGTCCATCTTTACCAACCAATCACAAGTGAGAGTATTGACGCCCCATGAGGCTGTCATGTTCTCACTTGGGAGTAGGATACCCTGAATGGATTCCAAAGGCATTATTCAATCCTCACGGAATTACGTTCACAATGACACCGCCGTTTTTAATGGCAGTGGAAATATCAGCAAGGTGACGGACCATCGCTTCCTGCTTTGTGTCAGTCTTTCGTGTTGCTGCTTCCATAACTTGTTTCATCGCATCTGCCTGAGCCTGAAACGCATTCTCTTCCATTTTACCAGCAACAGGTGGTTGTTGAACAGCGTCCAGCATTTCTTTCTGCAGTCGTGCTTGTTCTGCAAGAAGAAACTGTAATCCGAGTTGATCTGCTTGCTGTTGCATAGCAGCATTGGCCGCTGCTCCTGCAATTCCTGCGAACCCGCCACCTATCTGAGTCAGTTGCGGATCGAAACCTACGAATTCCTGCTGACGTTGACGAAGATCGTACATCTTCTTCTGTTCTTCGGTCATTTTCATCATCAGCAACAACTGTTCGCGTTTTGCTTCCAGCCTGTCTTGCTCTGCTTTGAGTTCTCCTGCTTTGTTGCGTTCTTCCAAAGCCGCAGCATCTTGTTCTTCTTGCTTCAGTTGTTTATGTCTTTCGACCAACTGCAGCATTTGTTCTTCTGCTTGAAGTTGCTTTATTTGGGCCTCAGACAAATCATTGTTTGTATTGGCGAGCGTCTCTCTGATTTCTCGAAGTCTTTCACTGGACTCACCAGCAAAAACATATCCGGTTTGGAATATCTCTTCCAAAGAATTTAGAGCAGTGATATCGCTGAGCCATTCAGTTCCGTTTGCTAATGCACCTGAATTTAGTAACTCAAACAGAGATCTCAGTTCATTGATTACGGTTTCTGACCGGCCTTCACGGGCTGCTTCTCTGGCTCTTGCCAATGACCTCTCTATTTCTGCAGCAGCTTCTTTTTCCGCTTGGCTACCGACTCTTCTGGTGTAGAAAATTCTCTGCTCCAAGTCAGCAATTGCTTCGGCACCGCCCATAGCATTGCGAATGACTTCCTCTCCAACTATTGCTCCTTGTCTGCGGATATTTTCGATTTCTTTCTCTACTTCAAGTCGTCTGTTGGTGACGTTCTCCATTTCCGATTCTACTTGAGCAGTAGACTCCATGCCTGAGAGTCTCTGGTCAAATAGTCTTTGAGATGACTGTGCCGCTGCGGCTCTACCAAAAGATTCCAGTCCGAACGTAGCATCTCTTATCGCGTCAGCAAGCGTTCTTGCATCGCGGGCTGCTCCGTTCAACCATCTTTCAACTTGAACTCCAGCGAGTATACCTGCAGGAATCGCAAGCAGTGCAGCGTTTAGGGTTGTAAACACAGAACTCAAGGTGCCAGCTTCTGCACCCATTGCAAATAAGCCGCGAGCAACTTGGGTTAAGTTGTTCGATGCACCAAGCAGAGCGTTTCTGAAGTCTCCAAACGCTACACCCTGTATAAAATCTTCTGTGGCAAAAGAAAGTTGAGTCATTACCCCGGTCAGTTCGGAGTATGACTTTTGAGACTGATGAACAGTGCTTTGCGTTTCTTTCAAAGACTGAGCAAGTCTTTTCTCTGCTTGCTGCTGACGAATAGTTTCCTGTATCAAAGCAGTTTTGAGTCTCTTGTACTCACTGTTGGTAAGAAACGACCTACCCGTCTCCTGATTGTTGTGAGTCAACAGCCAGTTCAGACGTGACATTTCGTCGTTGTACCGCTGCGTTGCGTTTCTCGATGCAAGAAGGTTTCGTTCGTATGTTTCAAGCAGGCTATTTGCTTCAGACTGATACTTTCTGTTTTGCATCAATCTGTTTGTTTTTACCTGCTCTGCACGTGCAATTTCTTCTTCTTTCTTCTGGCGTCTTTTCGCCCGATCTTCTTCGTACTGATCTGTGTATATTTGAGATGCACTTGCTGAAGGACCAGAAGGAAAGTTTGACGGGCCGATTCCAACTGCTTTGAATGCCTCATTTCTTAACCGGGCTATTTGAAGTTCACGAGACAGAGCGTTTTCTTCGAGACGAATTCTTTCGTTCAACGACTCTATGTAGCGTGCTCGTCTTTCTCTTCTTTCCCTCTGAATCTCATTGTACGTGTTGTCTCTCAGAAGTTTTTCGGCAATATCTTGCCGAACCATTTCTGCGTAGATTTCTTCGTTTGATTTTTTTATCAGATAAACTCGAAACGCTTCAGCTTCTTCTTGTGCTTTTCTTTCTTTCAGACGAAGCATTTGCCGATCGTTGTAATCGTTATCTCTGAGTTGTTGAGCAGCATCATTAGACTTCTTTTGTTGTTCGATCTGCTCTCTGCCAGCCTCAGACATTCCAGCAGTAATACGATTACGCTGTGCTTGTTCAGCACCAGAAGGGCCGCCGATGTTAGTCATCGCGGCGGTTTCTTTTGCCCACTTCTTCGTATAAGCAGACATGCCAGACATTTTGGAAACCATGTCTGACATGTCTGCTATGAACTGAACGCCGATCTTGCTCAGGCTCTGTGTCATTTTCTATTCATTCCTGAGATAGCATTAACTACAGCCATAAACCCACTCCGGATTACCGCAGTGGGTTTGATAGCCAGCTTGACGATTTGATACGTGAACTGATTCTGAGTAGTCCACAGTTTGACGTGGAAAGGCTTCAGGTTTCTACTGCCCTGACTACTCATGCTTTGAGTTACCTGAATAGCCAGTAGGTCATCCTGCATTCCCCATCTGTAGTTGTCCCAAAACCATTTGTGTTGTCGGAACTCCGAGATAGGCATTTCGCCGATCTCTGCCAGTGACTTACCCCAACGACTGCAGAGGAACAACATGAACCATCTGTCGTCGTCGGGTGTAATCAGTTTTTTTCCTGTTCCTCACGGTTGGGCCAGATGTGCAGTCTGATCTGTTCGTTGATCTCTTCGAACTGAGACGTTGTTACGCTGTCCACGAAGGCGTCACAGAGTTTCTGAAGGTAAGAGTTATCCAGTGCGTCCAGTACCTGACGTGGCGTGTCGTTCTCCAGCACAGTCACAGGCCACGCTTCAGCAGACTCGCCGTTCAACGAGTTGACGTACTGAGCGAGGAATGCGTGACCTTCTGCGTCGTACAGGCAGATCAGCATACGCAGAACGATGAAGTACCTTGAGTCAGGATTGCCGTCCGACTTCTTCGGGAACTCGTTCAGGCGAGTAATGAAGTCAGTCGTCAGTCCTGCTGACGGTTCGACCAGTTTGGCATTGAACGTAGGAAGAGGAAAAGACTTCGGACGATTAAAAGAAATGCCCATTGTAAAACCTTAGAAAGGGGGGTGATCGGGGGTGTAATTCAAATCAGGTAGCGACAGTGAAACTGATTCCGCTGAGTTTGTAAACCAGTTCTGCCATCGAGCGAGCACCAGTGCCTTCGGACAGCACAGTACCCATCGGCGTGAACTTGTTGCAGTACCCAGTCAGATTGATCTTCGGTCCCACAGTTTCACTTGCTTCTGCAGGAAACTCAACGACCAAAGTACCGCTGCGACCATCCATGAATGCAGCCAGTTCACGACCGCCAGTAGCGTTACCGTTGCAGTCCCAGTCAACGGTGAAAGTAAGAGTACCGAGATCGACAATCTTCCCGCTGCGGAAAGTCTTGATCAGGTTCCCCCACGCATCCAGCGTCGTGTTACTGCAGGTTGTATCGACGTCACCACGAGTGAAACCGGACCACGTTGGGCCGTCAGTTACACAGGCATAGAAGTCACTCGTTGCATCAACAGGATCAGGTGCAGCACCTGAACCAGTCGGAGCAGTCGTCTGCTCAAAAAACTTGATCCTGATACGACTCGTATCGCGATTAGCCATGACTCGCTCCTTAGCAAGTAGCTTTACCAACAAAATTGAAAACAAGCATTGTCAGGTCAGGTGTTCCCTGTCCTGTCTTGAGCAGAGTCTGCTCGTCCGTACTCACCATCCTGAGATTCTGGATGAATACACTTGTCTGCGGCACCTGATACGAAGTCAGGAATGTTCTTCGTCCGCTTACCGTTGGCTGCAGGACGTTGAGCACTGATGTTGCTACAGACTTACGTTGAGCATTGTCATGATGAACTATCGCGATGTCAACATTGAAAGAGATACTTTCTCTTCCGTTCGCTTCGGAAAACCCTTCTGAACATAGTGCCGGTTCTATCTCAGAAACGTCAAAGAACACATACCCCTTCGGTGTGTCCTTGAGATCTTCTGAAGGAACAAATTGTGACTTGTAGCACGGTACTCCAGCAGGACAAGCACCGGAGATCAGCTTCTGCAGCCCTATGTCGATGTTGTATGGAGCAGGCATTACTTCACCTGAAAATGCTGTTTGAACAATTCACGCATACGCTGCTCGAAGATCTTCACGCACTCTTCCTTGGTTTCAGCGTAGACCTTTTCTACGAAGTGGTGACCTGCAAAGGATGCTGGTTTGTTGCTTCCTGCAAACATACCTGACCCTTTTGAGCGAGTAAACCCGTACTCAGACAGGTGCCAGTATTTCTTCGGCCACCGCTTGTAAGCGTGTGTGACATCTGCCCTTCTTCTTTGGGTGTTCCTGCGAAGCGTTGACCTGACTTCACCGAGCCTGAAGCGTCTGTTGAATCTTAGTTGCCCTGTGCGTCTGTTGAACCCAGTAAGCGTGCCGAGACTTACCTGACGAAACTTGCCCGGCTGTTTGATTACAGGTGCTTCGCGTGTGTAGGCTTCGACGTAGTTCTTGTTGACCGACACCAGACCGTACACAACGGCAGCAGTGCCTTTGACACGTTTGATCTTTGTGTCCAGTGCTCGCATAGACGCACCGGAAGATGTTCGGCTCTTCATGCCGAGCGACATCAGCTTTGACTTCAATGAGTTTCTTGCTGGGAGTATTGCAGATCTTACAGCCTGACGAACCATGTGACGCTGTATTTTTTCCGTAAGATCCTTATACCCGTTCAGCATGTCTGGCGGGATATTGAACTTCACGGCTACAAGCGGTTTTCTGGCCATTAGTAGATCGTACTCATTATCTTGGTTGTGATCTCTTGTGCGAGGTTATCCGTAACCCTCACGTGCATCTTCCTGCGGTCGCCCCACGGGTCAGTTGCGTTACCAGCCAGCACGACAACCTTCTGCAGATCTTTCACCACAGCGAACAAACCTGCAGTCAGTTCTTTGATCTTCGGCGTGTATTGCCCGAGCAGCATGAATTCCTGTTGCGGCTGAACACGCCCGAGGTCACTTACTTCAGTCGGTGTTTTTGGCAGTTCCATTGCAAACGTACCGGCATAAACCAGTACGTATTCAGACTTCAACTCACCTGCACTGTCTGCGACTGATGTAGGCTTCCAGAACTCAACTCGATGACGAAAGTTTGGTCTGCTTCGCCTGTTGTATTTATTAGCCACGGCTCACCTTCGTCCAATCTTCTGCGATGTAACGAATTGCCCGCATGTCGTTCAACAGGTTCAGATCTCGCAACTGACAGTAGCCCTGTGGAAGTTCTGAGACAGAACCATCAGAGATCGCGTCACGATACTCGAACAGATGATATGCGAGGATCATCAACGCTCGGACAGTCGCCTTGGGAACTTCTGAAAGAGAAGAATACCCAGTTGTGTACGTGACTGTAATCGGATACGGCAGTTCGTCGTCGATATCAACGAACAGAGCAGTCCAGTCTTTGCAAAACAGCTTGGCCGGTTCATACTCGTAGACTGTGTATCCGGCAGACGAAACACTCGCTGTTGTGCCGTCAGTTTTCTTGTATGTGAACGTCGTCAGTGTGCTCACTTTGCCAAAAGGCAGGAACACGAGACGGTCTGCAGACATGAAGGCTTCGTAAGGCAACTGGAGAGTAACAGGCTTACGAAGGATGAACCTCCACTGCTCCTTCTCACAGATCGAGATGCACTGGTGCATCAATTCAGAAATATCGACAGGAATATCCGTGTCGGCTGTCTCGGTGTCAAAGCCAAGATTCTGTTTGATCTGAGCAATCAGGGTGCTTGTCACAAGTGTTGAGACAGCATCTTCCTGAGCGAGGTTGACGTACATTGGCATGGAGACACTCCAAAACAAACCGCAGCACAGCCACCCCCGTAACCGTACTGCGGCTGTCCCGCTTTCACGGACTCAATGTAAAAGCAGGAGACGGGTATGCAGAGACCACGAACTGCATACCCGCCCCCGCCGGGCGATCAGGTCAAAGTGCCAGTACCTGTTGCTGTCAGGTCTGCTCGACGATGGAGGGGCAGTACCATCGCAGCGGCTTTGACAGTGTTGGTATTGGTGCCGGTAAGCCTGAACACCACAGTCTTGAAGTCAACGCCAGCCTGATCTTCTGCAAAGCTGACTTCTTCGCTGTCAACTTCAACAGAGCAGTTCTGAGTGCCGCTGGTGAACACATGCGTCTTGATGGTCGTGAAACCAGACGCACCTGTTGCAGACGTGGAACCGACGACTGTGACAGTCAGGTTTCCGGTCAGCACAGCATCGTTGATGACCAGCATTGCCTTGTCCGGAAGTTCGGTAACGACGTAAGCGTTGCCGATGCTCCCGTTCATCGTCAGAGTCCCAAGTGCCTTGATCAGGTACTTGCTGGACAAGTGAGAAAACTTCTGAGTAGCCATATCGAAAACCCCCGTATGGGTTGAATGTGAATCGAACAATCGCGAGCGGAGAGTTCCTGACCTCACTCAGGAACCCCCCGCTCACAGCATCATGTGGCGGCTGTCTTGCTGAGAACCACGAACGGAGACTGAGTCAGTCCGCCGTTCTTCGGCTGGAAGGTGTCCTTCCACCACGGGCGAGCATCGTCGTAAGAAGTGAACATGAACACTTCTTCACGCTCAAGGAATCGGACGTGAATCGAGCGAGTCACGTTGCCAGTACCACGTTCACCGAACAGCACCTGAGTCGGGTTGACGCAAGCGAGGAAGTTGTCGTTCCATTCGCTGATTACGCTACCGTCCTGACCGCTGGTGATGCCGTTCATGTACTCGGTCCAGATCACAGGGCGACCAAGCAGTCGATCCGGCAGTCCGCCTTCTGTTCCGGGGTAGAACAGCTTGATCAGACCGGCGTTGTTCGGCGACTCGATGCACAGCATAAACAGGATGTCGTACAGGTCCAGCGAGCACAACCACACAGCATTGTCATAACCCCAAACACGCTTACGCATCTTCAGGATGTTCATGCCGTTGACAATGGCTGACGTAGCCTGACCAACTTCACGAAGCACAGTCAGCAGTGCCGGGTTGTTGGCGTTCAGCATCCCGAGCGGACGACCGATACCGTTGCCATTCAGCAGTTCGTCAATGCGGTAGGAACGTGCTTCCTGTCGCATCCCAGCGTCGATCAGAGCAGCAATAGAAATGGGGCTGTCGGCCATCAACTGATTGGTTACTGCGGCCGCACCATTCAGTTCATGAGCCTTCAGCGTAACCATTTCCATCGCTGTCTTGGTCAACGTCGGAGCAGCAGTTTCCTTACCACGGTAGACTTGGAAACCGCCAGTAACGCTGTTACGGTGGTCCTTGTCAACACGGCACGGAATGTCAACGACCGGGGCAGTCATCGGAACGCGAGTCAGCAAACCAGACAACTGATCAGCTTCGGGTTCCAACTGCATCACTTCGGAAATGAAGCCACGAGGGACCATCAGGCCCTGTGCTTCCCAGTTCGCCTTGCTGAACTCGTCAGACCCAATCGCGTCCATTACCAGTCGGCGGAGTCGTGGATCAGCAACTTCACGGTTGCGGTAAGAGTTGACGACAGCATTCAGGTAGTCCTGCTGGTTGCGGAAACCGTACTTGTCCTTGTCGTCCTCCCACGCCGGTCGCGTGTGTACGCTGCCGTTCAGGTTGACAATACCACCAGTCGCCTGACTGATTCGGCTCGCTGCAATCAGAGCATCACGACGTTCACGCTGACCTGCAGCAGTATTCATGATCGCATTGGAAACGGTTTCCAACCGATCAACTGCTTCACGGTACTGCTTGGTTTCGTCGCCAGTGATCTTGTCACCCTTCGCGTCGAAGGTCTCTGTGACAGTAATCAGTCGGGTACGTTCGTCTGCAAGCTGAGTAGCAGACATGTTCAAAACATCATTGTTCTTGACAGCCGTATCGTTGTACACGGCAGCAGCAGCAAAAGCCGCAATATGGCAACGTGCCATTGTAAACTCCTTCGTGTTGATTGGTGAATGCGACTGCTGCGTATATGCGTTGCTTTTACAGCGTCGTTATGACGTTACCGAAACTTATCAGAAACGTCAATAATTATTGTGCCAGATTTCTCCTGACATTCAAGACTCGCATTCTCAGCGATTGAAGGTCTGGAGTTTCAACCTGAGCCTTATTCAGTGCTTCCCGAGGGATTTCCAAACAGTTCAACATGGCAGTCTCAGGTTTGCCATTTCGAACCGAATGAAACAGTCCCTTAGAGACCGCCTCAGAAGCACTGAGGTAAGTTTCCTTGTCGAGCATATCAATCACTTCCTCTTCCTTCAAGGGAGTTCTGGAAGTGAAGATGTTCTTAATGCTGTCACGGTGAGCCGTCCAACGCTTCGCTGCGTTTTCAGCAGAAGCCTGACTGTCGATCTTTTCGTACATGTATGGGTTGTGCATCATGAACAGTCCGCCGTTGCAGATCTGTCGGTTTGATCCGGCCAGAGCCAGCCATCCCGCAGAACTGAAGGCATACCCGTCTACGATGGTTGTAACAGTTCCTCGGTGCTCAAGCAACTGATTGTAGATTGCCAGAGCAGAGCCGACTTCACCACCGTTTGAATTGATGCGTACAGTGAGTTCTGCAGGAGCATCCTTCAGAAAGTTGAGCACGTCGGACGGAGTCACAGACGTGTCGCCGTCGTAGTATTTCTGAGGAAGAATGTAGTCATAGATGAGCAACTCGTTCTGTGCGTTGAACGATGCTCGGGTTTCCATTTGCTCGCCGCTGGGCAGAGTCTTACGATTCAGAACCAGTACCATCGCTGTTCTCCGTGTATTTTCTGTCAGCCAGCCAACTGTCAATCAACGATTGACAATTGAAGTTCTCAACCACGTCCTGCCACGGGAGTAATTGTTCTCGTAGCATGTTCGCAAACTTGCCGTCTGCTGCATAGAACTCTGCGACCGCAGCGTCGTAATCATCTTTTCGTGTCTGCTTCTTTTGATCCAAGACACGGGCTTCATACTGCTTCAGTCCGTTAATAACGTTCTGATACGCTGTCTGAATCTGATTATTGGCTTTACGCAGTCGTTTGTCAATGTTGTCCTTCGACGGTGAATTATCCATGTCTTTCTGCGTAGTCGCTCCTGGTGCCTCAGGAGTCTTTACAGGCTTTACCATTCCGCTGTTTGTCTGGCGTTGCTGTTCCTTCTGCAGGTCCAGCATCTCAAGATTTGAATTAGCAGTCTCGTTTGCAATGCGAGCCTGATCCTCAAGCAGCAAAGAGTGCTCGACAGTCATCAGGTTCACAGGCACGTAACGAGGGTCTGCAGCAGCGTCCCTCGGGTCGATGAAGAACCCGAGCAACTGACGAGTCTCAGCACGGTTCAGTACGCCGATCTCCATGAGGTTACGCAGAGATCCTGTGAATTTGTCAATGACGTTTCGGTACAGGTAGATACGCTCGAAGTCGAATCTGAACAACCTGCGTGATGTCAGTGGGAGTAATTCGTTCCTGAACTGAATACACAGATGATCCAGAAATGGTCCGATGCCTGTCTGTACAAACAAAGCCATCGCCTGAGCCAGATCCACGTCTCCAGCTTTCGTACCCATGTAGGAGTGCAGCAGCGAGGGAGGAATGTTGAAGCCGCGAGCCACATCCTCTACGCTGAATGCACGAGTCTCGATGAACTGAAGGTGCTGGAACGGAATACCCATGTGAACAGGTTTCAGTCCCTGTTCAAGGATGCGTGTCTTGAAGATTGCTTCAAGTGGTGCATTGGGATCTTCCAGAAAGTTACTCTCGATCCGCTTCAGAACTTCTGGAGCAAGACGATTATCAGTCGTCAGGAACATCTGTGTGGCGATACCCTTCGTGTAGAAGGATCGTCCAAATTCTTCAGATGCTTCGTACAACTGCACACTTCGACTACTGTTAATTACGAATCCCTGACCACGGAAGTGCTCAGCGTCGTACAGTTTGTTCGAGAAGTGACAGATGTACTCCTTCGGAACAATAATCGCTTGGGTGTTGGTATCGCGGGAAGATTCTCCTGTGTTGATGACGTAGATGATCTCACCGGCTGTTGCGGTGCGACCATCAAACAACTTCTCGCTTCCGTTAGCACGTCGGATGTTGGTAACGGGAATGCGTGAGGGATGGATGTAACTGAGACGTGATGTTCGGCCTTGCAGGTCGAACTCTCTGAGAAAGTAACAGTTGCCGTCCATCAGAACGTCATACACGATCATGCTGAAGGCACGATCAGAGTCGAGTTCTGGATTGAAGTAATGACTGAACAGGCGGCTGGCAGGATGGGCAGTCGTGCTGACAATGCGTGTCGGAGTATCGGTGTCAGGGTCAACACCATACATACGACGGGGAAGCCCCATCAGCAAACCGGAGTACGTTTCCAGAGCACACTTCACTGCTGTCAGTTTGAGAGCGGATTTCGAAGCGTCAGTGTAGTAGGTCTCATGGTTCATTATGCCGATCAGATTCTGCCACGTCATCGTAGCAGAGTTCTGTACAAGGCTGTGGGCGTAGTCGATCAGCGTGCGAATAGCACCGTGTTGATTACGCTGTTCAGGCTTACGAAACCATGAGATCATTTCAACCCCCGTATATCGCTGATCGTCTGAACCTCGGGATATAGCCAACCACCAACTGCCATCAAGGACGCTACTACACCGTCGATCTTCTGCGTGCTCTTTGACTTGTCTGGCCGGTACTTCCCGTCTCTGTCAGACACGATAACAACGTTTCCAGCTTCCCATTCCAACACTGTGTTTCCACCATGAAACAACTGACGGTCAGTTATCATTGCCTCAAGTTTTCGACACGGTTCATTCATGCCAGCAAAGTTCTGCGGGTATGCTCGTGCAGGATACCCGAATTCCTTCAGTCTGACATAGACAATTCGTGCCGCAAAGCGGTCAAAGCAAACTTCTCGCAATCCACGGAAGTGAGACAGAATGCCCGGATACTGGTCGTTACCGAGCATGGCTGTCAGGATCGCTTCGTCGTCTGTTGTGTCCAATGGACTTGTGGAATTCAGGAGACCCGATTCCCACCAGTTTCCGTAGGGGATGTTTTGTTCTTTCTGCCTTCTGTACACTGATGCCGCAGGACACCAGCACCAGTGCAGTATAACGCCACGCTGAGGAAAGAAAAGAGCCAGTGAAGCCAAGTCCTGCACAATCGTGTTGTCGAACCCAGCGTAGCATTCTTCGTCTCTCAGTTCTTCACACTGTTTGATAAACCACGACCAGTATTGCTGTTGCCCATTCAGGTACACATCGACAGATGAAGATTCGTAGAATCGGTTATCCAGAGCAATGTTGTTCCAAGTCGCATGTTCTGACATCCACTGTTTGATCTCGGGCACTGAAAGTAATTCGACATTTTCCGGATTGCCCCTTGCCCAGATGTACGAAGGAATCCATGCTGTTTCAGTCTTTGTTTGAATGTTCAGATGCAACCTGAGAAACCTGTTCAGTTCCTGTGGGTTGTTCTGAACAGAAGAAACCATATCTTCGAAGTATTCCTCCGTGATAGACTTACGGAAGTTTGGGTTTGCTTTCGACCAAACCACAGGACTCCTGAAGTCGTCTGTTGGGAGTGCTTCGTAGATTATCGGCAGAAAAGAAGGCTGAACCTGACGGTTATCCCGGATTGCTCGGGCCTTCTCCAGCAACTGATTACAGACCGAAGGGCGGTCATAGTCTGCAGTCGTCGTGTAAACTGTGAGAGGTTGACGACGAGATGCAGTACCTGTTTTCATTACATCAATCAGTTCTCCACTTGTGTGTGCATGAACTTCGTCCACGTAAACGAAGTTTGGTGACAGCCCGTGTTTTGTGTCAGCAACAGACGACAGAACTTTGAACACTGATCCGTCATTGTGTTCGAACGACCTTGTTGACTTGTAGATACGTTTATCTTTGAGTCGAGACAGCAGATTGGGGTTCTGCTGAATCATGAACTCTGTGTGTCTGAAATTGACAGATGCTTGCTCTACGTCAGCAGCACAGCAGAAGTTTTGAGATCGCTGTTCTTTGTCGTAGAAAAACATCAGCAGTGTAATCACCGCACCAAAGGCTGTCGTGTTGTGTGTCGGAAGGTACTGCTCCCCAAAAAGGTATGTGCCAGAATCAGAACTTACCTGAATGCAAGTCATTGGTCTTGGTTTAGATGGAACAATACTAACAATATGATTTGATTTTGACCTTCCCCTGTGTGGTTTCATCCTATTGAGTTTTCTGAGCAGCCTAAACACTTCATGCTCTTTTCTGCCCGCAGAAAACTGAATATCGTAGTACGTTCCTTCTGTTCTGTTCTGAGATTGTTTTTTCTTTTCAGTAATGGACGCCTTGAGACCGAGAGAGTAGCACAGACGAACAATTCCATCTGCAAGAGTTTTGTTCTTTTGGATTATGTTCAAACAAGTACCTGTTTTGTTTATTGTACCGTCTGTGTCCATCAACCCCTGCAAAAGATGCAGTCTTTGTTTTCTTGATGCCGTGAAATAAACTTCTGGAATGTGTTTGTTGTTCTTTAATTTCAACGACGACAATACAGAGCCTGACAACTGAGACAGACTTACGCGAGGACATTTATCAGCGTAGCGACTGACTTTGTACTTTGACCAAAAATGAAGGTCTTGATCTCCAACAGAAATGTACGGTCCAGCAGAACTTCCATCGCCAAGCCACGCTCCAAGTATGTAAGGATTTACAGGCAGATCTGCTTCATCACATTCAATACCAGAGTGCATTTTCACATTGAATGTCTTACCGTAGGAGCAGTCAACTCCAGCGTCAAACATTTCCTGTGTTGTCCAAACTGACTCATACGTGCATTTGCCGACAGAGTTCGTTACTGTCTTTACTCCGGATTTCCTACTCACCTTCTTTGTTTTACTGTCAACGCTTGGGTGTTGTTTTTTTGAAAACACATGCCATTGGTGATCTGCACCAGCCTCAACTGAATGACCGCTTGAAAACGTTACAGTGTAAGTTTTCTCAGGGACTCTCGGCTCGGCGACAAACACGACTTGACATTGCTTTCCGTCTTTGTCGAATACTGTGTCTCCTACAGCCAGTTCACCGATTGGAGTAAATCCTTTCGGAGTTGGAATCGGAGTTGTCATGCACAACTCTTTACCATTCTTTCGAGGGACGTATATAAAGCATTCTTTATATCGACGGTAATTGCTCCCCACCTTCTTCCAGCAGAACAAGTTGGCGTATACAGCCGACTGCCAGACTTCAGGTATGAAACTTTTACCTGTCAGTTCTCCTTCAGGGTAGCACGCTTCGTTGGTAACGAATGAGATGATCCTGTACCACTCGTCTACGTCAAAGTAATACCCCTCCGCTTGTGCGAAGGGGTCGTAGTCAGGAACTGTTCTCAGGAACTTGACGATGTTTCGATGAGTCCACTTCCAACCTATCAATCGACCATGCTCGTAGATTGTGTCAGGTACTGGAACTTTTCTCAGCGATCTTTTCTCGTTTGTCCTGAAGAATGAGTTGAGTGATGTATCTTCTTGTTCTTCTGTCGTGGTCATGGGGGTGTTGACCGTCAGTTATCAAAGACAATGTCCGATGAACTTTCGAATGACATAACGTCTGTCCCAGTTCCGGACCATGTGAATTTCAGTGTGGCTGTGTATCTGTAACCCAACAGCCCTTTGGCAGTTTCTGAAGAAGAAATCTCTACACGAACGTACGGAGCATTGGCAGTGCCGGTTCCCGGAGGATTGATAACCGTTGCTGTTCCATTGACGATTCGCGATGCGTTTGTCTCTTTCGCCCTGCTTACAGTGAATGTAACAGTTGCTGCTGAAAAGTCGAGTGAGCCTGCTGTATCAAGCGGGATACCGTCAGTATCCACAATAGGTATATCAATTGCTCGACCATTGGCAGCAGTGTAGCTGTCACCGATCTTCAGCGTTGTCGGGAAGCCTTGAATGGTTCCCGGCTCAAGCACTGCTCCTGCGAGTAATGAAGTAACAGCACCAGAACTAGTAATCAGATCCGTCTTGTTCTGTATCAGGTCCAACTGATCGAGGATCAGTTCCTGATTTTGCAGTGTTGCTGATCCACCACCTGCTCCTGCAGGGCCATTCTCCAGCATGTTGACAGTAAACTGCCATACAGCACCGTCCTGTACCAGTCCTGTGTTTACACGGTCTGTGACAACCTTGATTGCAGCGATACCCGAGTTGTCCGGGGCCGTGTAAGCACTCGAAGCAAGTCGAGACAATACGTTGTTATTTATTGTCGTCTGATTGTCGAGAGTCGCCAACCCTGACTGGATCTCTGTGACCGCACTTGCTGCAATTGCGTTAGCACTAATCACGTCCGTCTGAAACTCATGCACGTCTGCCGCTATATGGTTACTGCCTGTGACCTGCACAGTCCGGTTATTGTTCAACGCCAGAATAAATCGCACGCCATACGATCCGCTCACAGTGTGATCGGCTGGCAGTGCTGCGTACACGCCAGTGACAACCTGTGCCACTGTCGGCGGTGTCGTGTAGCTTGCTGTGGGCAACGGCATACCTGTCACCGTCACGCCGCCCCACTGATCCGTGTTTGCTGTGACTCGTGCCGTCACCGATCCGACTGCCCCTGTCACGCTGCCCACAGCACCCGTAACAGATCCCACAGCCCCGCTCACACTCGCGACCGCCTGCGTCGTGCTGATTGTCGTCCCGCTGAGATTCAACGTCGTCGTCGGATTCTCGACGTTGCCTAAGTCGATCCCTGCCGCACCTGTTGCCGTAACGTCGAGCGTTCGCCCTGCAGTCGTTGGCCGCAGTGCTCCGAATGCGTCGGTCTGGTAATCGACCGCATCCAACTCGATGTAAATGTTCACAGGTGCCATATTGTTAGCACCTCGCAATTGGATCGCGACCCCGTTCCCGCCGTCTAGTGCTGCGTCCGGAATGCCGATTTCATACCACCCGGGCATGTTAGCATTGTCGACCGCGATGAACCCGCCGCTCGCGTATGTGCCAAGCGTTGCCGTTGCCAGCGTTATCGGCACCTCGTTGTTCAGGTCGCCTGCAAAATAATAGGCAACCAATCCGCTCGAATTGTAGACCAAATTCGCCAACCCGCTGCCGTCTGTTTTGCTGGTGTCAGCTATGAATATCAATCGCCGAACTGAGGTAGACCCTCGCTTAATTTTCACTGGTCTGCACCTCCTCGAACATTCACTGGCCGATAGCCGCCGCCTGATGATTTCGCAACCCCTGTGTCCATCATTTCTGCAACTATATGCACAGTATTGACATTACTGGCTGCAGTAACGGTTATAACTGGCCAACTTGAAACAGAACTTCCCGTGTCGTGTAATGCCAAATAACCAGTGCTTGATCCTGCATAAACTGCCCTGTTCGTCATACCGCTCGGGGCTGCACTTCCGACCCCTGTGTTTTCGTAGATATAAATTGCACCGAATACGACCGCTGCAGCGTTCTGTAACTTTGTCGGTGTGTTTAGAGACGAATACTGAGTAATGTTTGGATAAGTAACAGATGTGGTGTTGCGTGTATTGCTTCGATTACAACCGCCCAGTGCACGATAGTTTGTGGAGTCTCTATAAACCGCAGCCATAATAAGGTGCGAGCCAGTCCATGTTCCGCTGGTTTCACTTGCGCTTGTTGCAATTTTCCAACCAACAAATAGACATCTTGCAGGCGATACCCCATCAGCACTGGCGATTGGGACACTCCAGCCAGACGGAATGGTCGGAGCGAATCCGGTATTATTTCCGGTTAAAATCAGCAGCAAATCGCCCGCTTGATGCGTCGGTATGGTAACGCTTGTAGCTTGTGCTGAATTAGCTGCCTGAAACGCAATAGTCATAGCGTCACCTGCACAGCAGCCGCCGCCGTGAACGCCGCCCGAATTGACGCCTCAGTCCGTGCGGGATCTGCCGCCGCTGGATTGACAATCTGGTTCATCGCTTCCGCGAAAACGCTGTCCGCTGCCAGTTGCCTGATTGCGTCCGCCTTCTGTTGAGCATACTCGGCTTCGGTCGTGTCCTTGAACGGTCGCCCGCCGTCGAGTGCGTAGAACGAATCGACCAGCCCGGCTGCTGTGGGGTTCAGTCCGCTGATCGTCTGCACAATGCCCCACACCGTGACTGATGCTGGCGGTTGAGTCGTGTTTAGGGTTTGCAGACTGTCACCCCAGATCGCTGCAAAGAATTGATCGAGTGCCGCCTGCTGCTGTGGTGTTGCTGCAGGATAGGCCACCGACAAACTGCCGCCCATGGTGCCGTCAGGCTTGCGGAACCACAGGCCTTGCTCTCGCGACCATTGCCGGACCCTCGCGGGATCAATTGGCCCGCTGGTGATCGTCTGCAGTATGGCGACGATTTCCACGTCGGTGCCTGTCAATCCCATCGCCTGTGCTGTCTGGTATGCGTTCATTCTGTGACTGCCTGCTGTGTTGTCTGAATGCTCAGTTCGTCTTTGAGGTCTGTCGTTAATGCAGCAATACCCTTGAGCGTCTTTCCTGCTTCAGTAAACGATGTGGCTTCCAAGCAGTCTTTCAGGTTCCAAAGGCAATCTCCAACCAACTGTTCCGCCTTCTCCATTTCGTGTATTGCAGATTGCAGAGCGTCCTTCAGCAGACGGCACTTGTCTGTGGTAGGTGACGGTTCGTCCCCCTGAAAGAGTGACAGTTGCGAAGGACTCATAAAGCGGTATCTCCGAAACGGGGTGTGCTCTGTTTGCAGCAATACGAGCAGCTTCGTTTGCTACGTTGACAGAGTAACTGGAAAACAGAGTCTGTACTGCCAGACTCTGAAAGATCAATGCCTTGTACAGCATATCATCCCACTTGCACTTCAGTCGCGATTTATCATTTCGCTGTTTCACGTAGATTCCAGCGAGGAATGAAATCAGGGCGATACCTACAGTGATGTAGAACTTTTGTGTCAGGTCCATAACAGACTCAATCCCCAGCATGTTCCACCGAAGAAAATTGCCCACGCAATTGCTTTCACTACAAGGTTCCACGTGTTCCCTGTGTGATCCATGAACGTCTTGGCAACGTCTTTATCCGCTTTGAAATGTTGGCCTGCAGCGGTAATCTCCAGACCAACATTATCATCACGCTCTTCCTGTTGTCCATCCTGCATCAGCCTTGTCCCGTGCTGATTGTCGAATTGCGGGTAAACCCCAATTGTTTTATCGAGTAAACCCCATTTCCGCAAGGATATTTTTCCAAGAGCCTGAACTGTATCCGGTTCTGACTCTCACAATACCGTTTTTGTCGGTATATCTGAATGCGGGAATCATCGTTGGGGCATCCTTCCATCGCTCATACTTGAGAGTAATCGGCAGATCTTTGACAGCAGCAAACTCTCGTTTCGCCAGTTGACACGGAGCACACCAGTCAGCAGAACTGACCTGCAAAACCGGCTTGCCGTCGATATTTTCTGAAGAAGTAATTGATTGTTTGGCTGCTTCGAGGGCAGTCACCCGCTCTTCCAGTGCATCGAGCCGTTTGAGGATCAGCAGGCTGTCAGCAGACGCTGCAGGACTCTGATTACTCTCGTCACTGACGATCTCGGGAAGGGCCAGCAACAGACAGACAGACACGATTGCACAGGCTGTAAACCACTCTTTCATAGTATGTATCCTCCACCAGCTTGAGTTCGTTTGTAGTACCGCTCGACAGGTTTGTCGGGCAGCAGTAAGTATGCCCCAAAAGGCTCGTACTTCATCTTCGCCAATTGGTCATACACCTTACGGGGTATGTAAAAGTATTCGTCGTTATGGCTGTTCCATGAGATGAAGTACCAGTCTGATTTGATCATCTCAGCCCAGATGATCGTGGTAGCGTGACCACCACCTCTTGTTGGAGGTGTAGCCATCACTTTCTTACCGTTGATCTGACTGCCCTCTCTGAACGGCCAGAAGGTACCTTGATGCAGGTTTCCGCCTGCAGCAAGACCGGCCAACAGAGATTCACTGTCAGGTGCTGGACGATGCTCAGTGACAAGTCCATCCTGCAACTTGACTTTCTTGGCCCTTGCAACAAACCTGCTCGCAGAACGCTCGTAGGTGCCGTAAGGCCAATCAGTTTCAAGCGGAATACCCGGACCAACACCGATAGACGGAATGCCTTCAGTCTGCAGTGTTACGCCAGCTTCAATCCATGTCCCACCGTCCTTACCGACTTGGTTGGGGGACATGATGTATTCACTGGCGTTGTAGGCAAACGTGTCTGATTTCTGAGGAACTTTACCAGACGATTCATCAACTTCACCGCCTGAAACGTACCACCATCGTCTTTCGTTACCAGTGCAGGCTGAGTGAGCCTGGCAGTCGTTCTGTGTCTGATTCTGACGCCGCATGTACGGGCGAGGATCATTCTTCGGATCTTTTAGTACATCTTCCCAATTGGTGAAGTCAGAAGCCTTGACTGGGGGTTTTGCTTTCCTCAGCAAGGCTTCCTGTACTGCCGGATCTGACTTTAGCAGTTCACTCGGCACTGAAGTACCTCCTGATGTAAAGTGCGTGTTTTTCTGGTGTCCACTGCTCTCCGCCAAACTCCAGTTCTTCAGCAGTCAACAGACTTGTGAATGCCTTGACCTGACATTGACGGTGAGCAGCCTTGAACCAGTCAGCCGCTTCCTCTTCCGACGAGATGACTTTGTTTTCCAGTCGAGTCGCCAGTTCCTTTTGTGCCAGTCGCCATTCACGCTCATACACCCTGAAAGCCTTAGCGACATCGTCTTTTGGCTCTACAGGGCCGGGAGTAATGGGATCGGGCTTCGGAACGTCGATAACGTCCAGAAGGCGTCTGCGAAGGCTCTGACGGCCTTTACTGCCCTCGGGACGATACATGATCTCGACACGACCTGTTGCCTGTCCTTCGAGCACGTACAGGAACGGAGAATCAGCAACAAGTGTCTGTATGCCGGATTGACCGGCAAATTTACCTCGAAGTCGAGTTCCCGTAGGAACTTCTTCGATAGTGACTATGCCTGCAGGAGAATCGAAAACGTCAAGAGGAACGGGACTTTGAATCAAGTACCATTCCTCTGTCGTGAATTTGTCGATTTCTGCAGGTGGCTTGGGCGTGTCCGCCTTGATAGTTTCTGAAGGAAAAACAATAACAGGTTCCTGCAGCAAACAAGCCAGCAGCAGAAGAAACTTCATGTCATTCCTCCGTTGAAAGCGATGCAGCAGCCAAAGTGCGATAACTCTCAGCAGAAGTCGAGTGTGCTTCCTGCAGAGCCTTGTCGGCCAGTTCGAGTGAGTCGGTGTCAGACAGGATGTACTTCGACTCGTTGAACATCGCACCAGACTTCTTTGCGGCACGCTTCAGCTTCTGACCGTGCTTGAACCAGCGGTTGCGGAGTTCCTTCGCGAAGTTCTCGCGGGTCTGCACGTAGTTCTTCGCACACATCGCAACAACAGTCGTCTGAACCTGATCAGGCTGGATACCACGTCGCTTCTGAATGCAGTTCAGAATCAGCGGCAACACTGTTGAGATGATGGTTGTAATCGTGATTGGATCAATTCCGACGTTTCTTGCACCAACTCGTCGGATGATTCCCTGACAGAACGCTTCAATCAGGCTTTTCGGGAGTGACATTACTTGCTTTCTCTCTCAGAGAGTAATGAAGAAGATGCAGTACCTCACTGCATCTATCAGACGTTCAGTATCAGCGATGTACTGACGACATTATTTTCTCCACAACCCCCCTCCCCCTTCGCCTCTTTTATGGGCGAAAGGTTCATGTTGGAAGGTTGGAGAAATTACTTTCTCCTCACCGCTATCAGGCTTTCTGTTTATTTGTATGCCGTGCTCATAGCCGTCAGGTAGCGTGTACCTCCCCGTTAGAGCACGCTGTCCGATATTACGCTCGGCGGGGTCGTCGCCCCTTTGCACAGACGTGTTTCAGCCTGTACGGTAGACTGGGATTCTCAGGATTGCAAGTCTGATTCATGGAAATTCCAAAATACCCCGCCAGAACGCACAGGAATGCGTCTGCGGGCCTCAAATAGCCAAGACGACTCTCAGGTCGTCCATCGCAATCGCAGGCCCTGTAATGGCCTCTAATGCGTTCGTACTGTACAAGTAGTGTACAAGGAATCTGTGGAAAATCTGAAAGAATTACAGTTGATCGGTACGATAATCTTGATAGAATTTCCGTACCTCGCGAACGAAAGGAGCGAATGACAATGGCTGCTGAAACAGTAGGGATCTCAGCTACGGCTGAGTTCTGGAGAAAAGTAGATGCACTGTCGCGTCAGACTGGTCAGTCTCGCAGTGCTGTGATCGTGGAGACATGCTGTGAAGCATGGAATGTGAGAGGGCTGGTGTCCAAGCCTGTTGGTCGTCCGAAGAAGCATAAGGGCGTGAAGAAAGTGAAAGGTGCTTGATATGGCTGATACATGCCCGAAGTGCAATGCTCCGTTCAGACGACACCACACTGGATTCCACTGTGGGACAGAAGTGGATGAAAGCAGCGGTTCAGTGATACAGAGTCCACTGTGCCGTCAGACAACTCTGGAACGAGAACATCAGGAGATGCGTAGACTCCTGACTGAAGTGATCAGTGCGAAGGGAAAGATCCCTGATAATCTACAGAAACAGATTAAGGAGATGTTGGGATGAGCGTGCAAGTATGTGAAGGAGTTTGGCGGACTCGGTGCGGGCAGCGGCTGCTGATTACGCAATGCGAACCGGTCGATTTCCAGCGGTGGACGGACGGCGTGGATACGTACAGCGATGATGGGTCGTATTCGATTTGGGGTACTGGTCGCGAAAGCCCGCATGATCTGGTATCGTTCGTCGGGCTGCTGCCGGACAAGCCGCAGTCGGATCAGACAGCCGAGATTGATCGACTGAAAACAGAACTTTTACAGTTACAGGCGAGCGTGCCAAAAGCTGCTGTAGAAATTGATCGACTGAACAAGGTTTTAGGGGGACAAGCAGGTGTCATCGACTCTTTGAAGGAGTCGAACGAAAGGCTGGTGAATGAGGCTCTACAGGCACAGCAGTATGTGTCTGAAGCGAACGAGAAGATCAATCAGCAATCAACTGAAATAAAGCGGTTGAATCGGAATGTGGAGGAATTCGAAAGAATCGACGAGCATAAGGATTCGGAGATTGATCACCTGCGACAACTCCGAAGAACGAACGATGCGATCATCAAAGAATTCAGGGAACTGTTGACGCACGCATTGTCCAAGAAGTAGTCGCTGTGTTGGCGGCTCAGACCACGAGTATTTCTGAAAAGGAAGATTGTTATGCCGGGCAGTAAAGGTAAAGGTAACGGAGTTGGTGTCGAGCAGATTCTTGCAACGAACGCATGGTTCGCGACACACAAGAACGAATTGCACAACTTGACTCGTGCTGAGATTTCAAAGCGAATCAAGGCGGATACCGGAATGACCATCGGCACTCGCACTATCATTGCAATGCGAAAGCAGCATGAGATTCGCAGTCGAACTATAGGCACACCGGGGAAAACGTCAGCACTGAAGCGACTGGCCATTGCTGAGGCTAGGATCACCAAACTGATTGAAATTTCGATTATCGTACACGAAACGATGGTCAGTTTGGGCGAAGCATCAGCAGCACGTCGGATTGAAAGCCTGCTGGCCAGCAAGGCAGAATAGTTTCTGAGAAAGAAACTCAGCGGAAGTATGTGATTCCAGCAAACTCAGTGAGGGTTTGCTGGATCACTGCTGGTGCAGACACTGCATCAGGATTTGCAAGATACACGATGTCACGTGGAGACATCCCGATCTTTTCCATCAGCTTCAACATGATGACCTGATTGCGATTGAGGATATTCACCATCGGATTCGGGAACGTGCCAAGATAGTTCCCCTCTTCGTCAACACGATCGAAGGTGTATCCGTTCTTGCCGATGTTCTCCCGACAGGTATGCACGACATGCCAAGTCTCTACTAACTCAGAAACTATCAAGGTGTACGTCGGGCTGAGACATCGGCGTGACTCCATGTCCGTCACGATGAAGTCCCACATCTTCTTCATTGCAGGGTTGTTCACAATACGCAGAGGTACAGGCATCTGAGATGCACTGCAGGTCTCTACGTCAATATCTCGCGGTGCAACATCAGAGAAGATAGCCAACTCCGTTGCAGTCTTACGCTTTCGTGGTGCCATGACATCATCCTTCAGGGGTGTGAGATCCAATGGCACCATTTGACACGATACTGGTACGGTTTGTCAACAATCTCCTGCAACAATCACCCAGACCGCCCCCATAACAGCAACTTTGCGTCTGTTTCCGCATGGC
>Ga0181343_1000054_pt1 | contig 50504 bp, 50 predicted proteins | sample Su13VDMLBSD_FD_130110 | JGI IMG/M metagenome (GOLD analysis project Ga0181343, IMG submission 130110) | Freshwater viral communities from Lake Michigan, USA - Su13.VD.MLB.S.D | ecosystem: Environmental > Aquatic > Freshwater > Lake | place: USA: Michigan | collected 2013-07-15
AAATATACACAATTAGTATTTGGTTCTGGACGAGGTAATGTGTCGGAAGATATAGTCTATCTAGATTCTCAACAGGTAGCAAATTCTGATTATGGAACGAACTTAGCAAGTGTATCGTTGAGTAATACAGATTTATTAAACACAGATAATTTTGGTATAGCACCAGCAAATACCACATTGACAGTAGAATATGTTACTGGTGGTGGTGTAGAAACCAACGTTGCTTCTGGAACAATTACACAGATTGGACAGTTAAATGTTATCAATAGAACAACGGAACTAAATTCAACTGAATTAGCATTGTTTAATGATATCATAAGTACAGTAACGGTGTATAATGAAATGCCAGCCCGCGGCGGATTAGATGGTGAAACGGTTGAAGAAATTCGTCAACGAGCATTGGCATCGTACTCAGCACAAAATCGTGTTGTTACTCGTCGAGACTATGAAGCACGGTCATTGGCAATGCCAGCAAAATATGGCGCTGTCGCCAAAGTATTTGCTATATCCGATACACTTCAATCAAAAATTCAGGCGTTAACAACACCAGAACAAGTTGACCAAACTGTAAGACAATTTGTTGAGGATAATCCAAAACAGAATTCAATTAATTTGTATGTATTGGGATACAACGAAAATAAAAAGATTACAAATTTGAACGAACTGGTCAAGGAAAATTTACAACAGTACTTGTCTCAATATAGAATGTTGACAGATCAAGTTAATATTCTTGACGCGTTCGTTGTTAATATAGGTGTCACTTTTGATATCACTGTATTTAAAAATTATAATATGAATGATGTTCTAACTGTATGCTTGGGTGCTATAAAAGACTACTTTGATATTGATAAATGGAACATCAACCAACCAATCCGTTTGGGAGACTTACAGTTGTTAATTCAAGCACAAGACGGTGTACAAAGTGTCAATAAGTTAGAAATTAGTAATAAGTATTTCTTTAAGGATGGACGAGATTATAAACCATATAGATACGACATCACCGAAGCTACTGAAAACGGGGTTGTGTATCCATCATTGGATCCGTGTATATTCGAAATTAGATATCCAGAAGATGACATCGTAGGAAGTGCAAGACAATGAGAATATTTTTAACCGCATCCGCAGATACAACTTTGTATCAACGTTTTCCAACCAATAATGCTGGGTTGGATGAAATTTTAGAAGTTGGTAAAGTAGCAGCGCCGGAAGATATAGAAATTGCATATTCTAGTAGTGCAGCACGTGCGTTATTAAATTTTAATTTACCAAATAGTGCATCAATATCACCAACGGCATCGTACTATTTAAATTTAAAAATTGCAAACGCAAATAAACTTCCATATTCACAAGAAATTATTATCCAAAAGGTATCTGGGTCATGGGCAGAAGGTAGTGGATATTTTAATCAACAAACTGTAAACGCTGGGGATGGTGCAACGTGGAGACAAGCAACAACCTCGCTATCTTGGAGTAACGCTGGTGGTGATTATTATACAACACCATCGTCTAGTGTAATTCTTAATGAATATCCGTTACAAGACTTACGTATTGATGTATCATCAATAATTCAACCAATTATCTCACAATCATTATCTTGGACTGGACTTGTATTAAAGTTTCCAAGCGCATCAGAGGCGGATTATAATAACGAAGGAAACATTAAATTCTTCTCCAAACAAACACACACGGTACATGCACCTGTTTTGGAAATTGCGTGGGATGATTCCACGTTTACCACAGGATCTTTAAAACGTGTTCCAAATACGTATGACATTGCTGTAGTTCCAAAAAATGTAAAGGAAAATTACGTTCGTGGATCAAAAGAAAAGGTAAGACTTGTGGTTCGTGATAAGTATCCACAAAAGAATTTTGATGCAACGTTACGATATAAAAATGTATATTATTTACCGACTTCATCATATTTTAGTGTCGTGGATAAACAAGCAGGAACCACAATTTACCCAGCAGACCAATATGCTAAATTAAGTTGTGATGCAACGGGTTCATATTTCGTGTTAGATACCACACCATTATATAAGAACAGATATTATACAGTAAATTTACATCTTGAAAATGGTACTGATGACACGAACATCATTCCCGAAATATTCACATTCTTGGTAAAGTAAAATGACGTTTGATGACTTGATTAAAACGTTCAAGGTGCAACCAGACCTTAATAGAGAGTTTTGGACACCTGAAAACAAACTTACTCCATCTATTCGTAAAGCTCTTTTGAGAATTGCAAAAGAGTTCTATGATGGTATTGAGTTAGAACACAAACCAAAAATCAAGGACATCGTATTTACTGGAAGTTTGGCAAACTATAACTACTCAGATTACTCCGATGTTGACCTTCACTTATTGTTTGATTTTGGAAAAGATAAGGAGCTATTAGCACAGTTTTTCTTGTTGGCAAAATCAAAGTGGAATGACAAACACGACATTACAATTAAGGGATACGATGTGGAAGTGTATGCGGAAGATGAAAGTTCACCACACGTTGCAACTGGATTGTATAGTGTAATGAAGGACAAATGGATTAAAGAACCAAAGAAAGAAACACCCGCATATGATGAACAAGATGTAATGACTAAGGTAAAATATTTTGTAGGAATGTTTAATCAATTAGTAAAACAATTTCAAGCTGACCAACTTGACGGATTGGATAAAAAAATTGAAAAGTTTCGTGACAAGTTGGGTAAGTTTAGACAATCTGGATTACAATTGGGTGGAGAATTTTCCACAGAGAATCTTGCATTTAAGTTATTACGAAGAGCAGGGTATATGGATAAATTAGCGAAGTTACAAAGTGCGGTGGTAGATAAACAACTTTCAGTTACGGAAGTAAAATAATATGCCAATATTAACGGTAATAGATAAGACTGTTGTAGAAGCTCCGGATTTCGTCACAGGGTCATCTGATTTAACACTACGTATTCCACTAAGTGATGGTGAAGTAGTATCATTTACTGCCGAAACACAATTTTTTACACCAAGATATATTGCTACTAGTAGATCAGACGTTTTGGGATTACCAAGTGAAAGTATGGTGGAACGTACGGCCAATAACGTTCCAGTGGTGAAACTACCAATCGGTGCAACAGATATCACCACACCACAATATTATCCAAATTCTGTTGTACGTGACATGTATCAAGTAGTTCCAATAGATAATTTCTTCCAAGAAATTACAGATGATTTGGCATTACCAGAAGATACAACGCTTGATTCACTACGACAACAGCGAGATGCTGCATTACAGGCAGCATTGTCACTTGACGATTTAAATGCTGCACTTGATGCTGGTGATGAAGATGCAATTAATGAAGCTAACGAAGCAATTGATACGGCACTGGACGAAGGATTTGCATCAGCACTTAATGCACAAGACCCAGAACCAGAAGCAATATTGTCACCCGAAGAATTTGATGAACTCAGTGCACTTGACATTGTTGGATTAACTGATGATTATGGACAAACCGATGGTGCCGAAGATATTATTGATCCTACACCAGAAGTATTGGAAGAAGATTTAATTCAACGATTACCACTAGTTGCCGGAAAAGCCAAGGGTATCAACACTATTAATCAAGCAATTACATTATTAAATAGTGGTATACAAGCGGTAGAAGAAACAGTCCAGGCAGAATCTAAGTATAATGAAGATGGACAATGTAAAGAAATTATTGTTGCTAAAGGAAAGAAAGGATTCTTGGGCATTGGTAAAAAATCACAACGTACTGTTAAACGTACCGATATTGAAGAAAAACTTAAAACAATTGATGAAGAAATTGCTAAGCAAGAAGCATCAAACGGGCCAATTCCTGGATACGGTAAGAAAAAACAAAAAGTTGGTATATTTGCTAGAGCAGCAGGCGCTATTACACGAGTGGCATCTAAAGCAGGTGTTGCAGGACAATTACTAGGTTCTGTGTTGGCTTTACCTTTAGCTCCTGGTCGTATAACCGAATCACTACTAGGCAGAACAACTGTTGGTATGACTAAAAATGAAATTTTAATTAGTTTGAGAGAAACAAAGAAAAAATTAGAAGATATTTTAGCGAAGGATTGTTAATCTATGCCAAATCAAACAAACTACGTACAAGTAATACCAAACAAACCACAGTCATTTCCAATTTCTCGTATTGCAGAATCCGAATCGGATATTGATATAATTGAAGGTAGATTACCGGCAGAATTTGGATTCGATATAGATGATAATATTGAGATGCATTTTTACGATTCGGTGAATAATTTGGTGGGGTCGGTACTCATACCAGTAAGTTCGGGAATAATCAGTGCAAAAACGGTGTTATTACCTGACAATAGTAAAGATGAAAAAATAATTATTAACATGACACGAGTACAGAAGGAATTGGGATTAATAATTCCTCCTGGCACATACACCACTATTATCAACTTATTTTCGGATGAAATTGGTACATACACCGATAGAAAAATGACTATCGAAGAAGTATCTCCATCACGCACGGAGTTACGTTTAGGATTCAACACGGCATTTACAGAGGTTGAGCAAGGTGAATTATTTGAATTTGTGGAACCAAGTGTACCACGAGTTCTTGCTGCAGGGTTGGTGGGTGGTACAATCGGCGTCGGTCAAAACGATATAATCACACAGACACCAGACGAACAAGCACAGATTAATGAATACGTAGCAAAAATAAATGAATTTTTGGAAGATTTAAATCCCGACATAGTGGCGCAGTTAACAAATTTGGAAGCAGAACTCCCAGATAACCTAAATCTTACCATAGAATTCATATCAGCAGCTATTTATGATGAGTTCATAAATTTATTGGAAGTTACAAGAAGTTCAAAACAATTTGATAGATTACAAGAAAACGAAATTGTTGCAATTATCGAAAAAGCAATTGATAATGCTCTAACAAACAACAATATTAATCTATTTACTCAAAATCAAATTAGATATATTTGAGGTAACATATGGCAAACGCAGCAGATTTCCTACAACTGTCACAGACACAATTAGTTGTACCGTACAAGTTAAGATCTCGTTCTATTTCGGGGATTAATGTTACGGCTACAAATATTGCGACCAATTATAGTTTAACCGCAGATATATCCACTAATTTAGAAGGTGCTTCGGTTTCACCAAGTAGAATTGAGTTGGCACCAAATCAAAGTACAGTACTAACTGTGACGTTTCAAACTGCGCCATTGGAAACATATCCTGTTGGTGTATTGACAAATTCATTAAATTTCGTCGTTAACGCAGTTCCAGTTGTTATTCCGGTACCACCCCCACCACCACCGCCTCCTCCTCCACCTGCTCCGCCGGTAGTATTCGGATGTACCGATGCAAGTGCAATGAACTATAATCCGCAAGCTACAAGTAATGATGGTACATGTATACCAAAAATATTTGGTTGTACAAATATTAATGCATTAAATTATAATCCACGTGCAAATATGGAAGATGGTAGCTGTCAATTCGTAACACCACCACTACCAGGAGTGCTCGGATGTACTAATGTAAATGCTATTAACTATAATCAAAATGCGACACAAGATGATGGAAGTTGTATTGCACGAGTAATTGGTTGTAGAGACATTAATGCAGAAAATTACAATGCAGATGCAAATACTTCATGTGAAGGTTGCTGTCAATACAGAGGAACTAATCCATTACCACCAGTAATACAAGGATGTACGGACAGAAATGCAAAAAATTATGATCCTAGTGCTGTACTAGATAATGGTACGTGTATTCAATACATTTTTGGATGTACAAATCCATTTGCGTTTAATTACGATAGACGAGCGGAAAAAGATAATAACACATGTAAATTTACAGGATGTACGGATCCGCTAGCAAATAATTACGTACAAGGTGATAATATAGAACCATGTGTAAATAATTCGTGTTGTACATATGATAAAAAAATAGAACCGTGTTTGGAAATTGGTAAAATTACACAAACAGGATTACCGGTCAATCAAGATCCATCATACACAAATGTCTGTCGATTAATTCAAGATACTTTTGTTGGCGGATGTCGTGAATCGTGTTCAGATGAATATACAGGAACTCCTGCACGTGTAGGATGTACAGATCAACAAGCAACCAATTATAATCCCGATGCAACACAAAATGATGGTTCGTGTATTTATGTAACTGGTTGTATGGACAAATCTGCTATAAACTACAATCCTTACGCTGTAAGAGATAATGGAACGTGTAGATATGAAACGCGATGCTTGGAAGAAGGTGAAGCATGTGATTCAGGAAGCTGCTGTCCAGGATTAGTATGTGATGACGGTGATGGTGTCGGTGGAAACTTGGGCGTATGTATCAGACCACGTACGGGTCCACGTACCGATGGGCCTAGAACTACCGTTGATGATTCCAACAATCGTAATGTAGGCCGCGGTGGCGGTGGTGGCCCAATTACCATTGATAATGATGGAAATAGAAACTTCGGTGATGACAGAAATACATCCAACCAATTCTAAGATTATATGGCAAACGAATACATACCACTAAGTAATTCGGAAATACAATCATTAAAAGAAGCAAATTCTTTTATAGGACGAGATTATCCAGACGCCGTAGCTGTGCCTACGGCTGTTGGTGGTGTTGTATTTATACGAGCAGATCAAACAGATTTAATACAACAATATCGAAGTGGTGAATTAACTGGTGGTGAACAGGCAACACCAGGTGGTGTTTTACTACGAGGCATGCCAAATCCTGCACCGTCACCATCAAATTTTAGTTCAACTGCCCAATACGTTGCAGCACAACCACCTGTTACAGTATTGGGAACATTACCACCATTAGTAGGATCAACAAAAACCCTACCAGTTGTAGTTACAATATTTGCAGAAGATGCGATTGTTTCTGAAAAAACTATTCCGTTAAATATTAATATTTCTGGATATGACCCCGTTGAAGTACCTTTACGTGCTGCGTTGGTAAAAGTAATTACGGATGAAGTTTCTAACAGAGTAAATCAATATTTTGATAGAGATAGATTTTTAAAGACATTATTAAATTTTGGTGAAGATACTCAACGGTTGTTAACTAACTGGAAGTTAGATCCAAACGATCCTAGTAAGTTATTGGTTAAATTATTATCTCCGCTCGACTTTGAATTAGATGTCGGTAATAATGTATTCATCAGTCGTGAAGTTGCAAATCCAATAGCAGATACAATTAAATTTGAATTACTCCCGCAACCAGATACATCGTTGTGGTTACGTCCAAAGAATACGCAACCAAGAAGTTTTATAACGGATACTGAATTACTAAACATCTATAATCACACGGTATCAAATCAAACATTAGCTACCCTAGGAATTAACCTAACAGGGTCGGCAGATAATTACGGTGGATACACGTTTGAAGATGATATATTACGTAAATGGTATACGGATGATTATAGATCAGCAGAGTTGAATGTAGATTATACAAATTATGCAAATTTTATAACGTATAGTTCTGCCCAATTAAGACTACAAACATTTAGACAAAAATTAACAAAAATACGTGAATTAGAAAATTCATCAAGATTTATTGCCGGACTTGCATCAAGTTCAATTTTTGGTAGTGAAGCAACAATTATTGATACGGATGTGGTTATCAATACCAATACCACATATGCAAGTCCTGTACTAATCACTGATTCAGGATCAATAACTGTATCTACTGGTTCAATACTTACCATTTACTCACCAGATGAGATACCATCTGCATCGTTGTATCTTGTAGAAGGTTCAAAAACAGCAGCGTTGGAAATTGAAAATATTATTCGTGGATTTGATGGGTACGAACGTTATCTTTTCTATCAATCTGGAAGTGCATACAGTGCAAGTGTGTACTGGCAATTAAATGGTACAGAATACCATGCAGATGGAACGTGGCCAAAGAAAGATACTGACGGAACCATATATCTTCCAACCAGTGCACAAGCGACTGCTTGGTATGAAGAACAGTCTGCAATTGCACAAAGATATGATGAAAATAATGCGAACCTAATGTCCAGAGGAATACCATTATATCTCCACGATGATGTAAATTCACAAGAATTTATAAAGTTCACAAATTTAATTGGTCATTTCTTTGATAATGTAAAACTATACATTGACCATTTACCAAGAATTTACGATAGACAAGTTACCGCAACTACTGGTTTGTCACAAGATTTGGTATGGGATGTTGCAAAATCATTTGGATTGTCATTAACTAATCCAAACGCTGCAGCGTCACTATACAACTTTACAACAGATACGGATATAACGAAAAAACGTGAATCAACAACAGAACTCTGGAAACGTTTTCTTCACAATGGACCGTACCTCAACAAAACCCGTGGTACTGCCAACGCATTAAAAGCACTACTTAGTATTTTTGGATTGAATGAACAAGTTGTCGGTATTAGAGAAACCGACACAACTACAACTGGTAGTTTTGAAATATTTGATGAAGTTACAAACGCATTGAATTTTAATACAGGATCGTATCTTGTATTACCAATGTCTGCCTCAAACCGACCAGTAGGTACATTACAATTTAGATTTAATAATTCTATTAAACAAACTACCACGTTGGGTGTCGGTGACACAGCATCACCATCAGGATCGTGGATCGTTAAACTTGCAACACATCCATCCGCATCATCACCATATGGGCGTATCGAAGTAACTGATAATATTGGAGAAGTTTTATTAAGTAGTAGTTACGCAGATATGTTTGATACAGAAGATTATTTTGATGTAATGCTTAGATACAGTACATCAAGTGTAAATCTACAAGTTGCACAATCAGACGGTGAACAAATACTATTCTCGTCCAGTATGAGCACCACGGGTTCTTACTTACGAGATGCATGGCCATTAACAAAAAACTTTTACTTGGGTGGTTCTGGTTCACTAAGTCTAAATAATTTTGGTGGATACATTGACGAAGTTCGTGTGTGGGGTGAACAGATAAGTGACTCTGTGTTTAAGGCACAGGTACTAGACCCTGGTAGTTTTGTAGGTAATGACTACACATCACCGGTAGAAAGTTTGTGGGTTCGCATGTCCTTCCACACACCAAAAAATCTATCGTCAGGAAGTATTCCAAATGAATCACCATACAGAAATAAAGATGGTGTGTCCGATCCTACATTATCACTACTACCAAATATCACAAATATTATAGCAGTAGGATTTGAAAATAAATCTGTATATCCATACAGCATGACTCGTGTAAGTAGAAAAATTCGTCAATACACTACTAATACGGGAGCATACTCATACGGAAGTAACAAAATTATCATCGCACCACCACCAGTATTTACTGAGGTTTCACCTGGTGGTGAACTAATACTCCATAGAAAGAAGAGTATTGTTGATAACGAAACACGTAGAAAACAACAGCAATCGAAGAGTTATTTAGGATTCTTCGTATCACCAACCGATGCGGTTAATAATTTATTAATTCGTGCATTGGGTAATGTTGACGTTAATAGTCGTGTTGGGTATGGTACTCGTTACAAATCAAAGTACGCAGACATAGAGGCACTACAAAACTATTATAAACAATATTATAACGCCACAGTTAATATACCACAATTCGTACGTTTCTTTGATGAGTTAGCACCGACATTATTTGAACAAGCAAGTCAATTGGTACCAGCAAAAACTATTTTAGCTACTGGTATAGTAATTGAACCAAATATTCTCGAACGCAAAAAACTAACAGCTGAAAAACCTGTAAAATTAAGTGGTGCGAACACTAGAAGAAATAGTAGATTTGCTAACACTGAACGTACATACGCACGTGATTTTGACATCACACTGTCAACAGAGGCAAAGATACCATCGGCTAGTGGAATCACTAACCAGGTGGCCTTCTATACGGATTACAACACCAGATTTAATATAAATTCGTATACAGTTCCAACGGGTGATGCAAATCTAACCTTTAACGCACGATTCAGCCCGACGCAAGTTACTGGTTCTGGATTGTATTCGACATACAATGCAAATACTCTCCATATAACGCAATCAATGCCTATGGGGGAAATTCTCACAGGATTATTAAATGGGGTATCCATTGAAGCTCCTGGTGGAACTGTTCGTGGTGATTTCAATTATTATGAAGGAACCACGCGTAGTACGATTGTTTCTGAATCCGTATCGTCCGACTTTGCATTATTTGATTCGGATGTAGAAAAGATAAGTTACATACAGTACTTGCGTAAATACGCCGGATTGTCGTTACGAGAAGCTGAAGAAATGGCTATCGGATACAAAGCTGGTAATATAATTGATATTGGTGACTTGATTGGTGTTAGTGAAAACATTAACCAAGCAAACATTATTAATGTAATTCCACCAAGAACAGATTTAACTGACTATAGCGTAGCAAATTATTATATCAAAAATAATGGTATTTATAATTTTGAAACTGTTTATAAAGAAATTATTGGACTAAACCAATTAAATTTCTTGTCGGGAGCTGCAGCAACGTGGTCATTTGGAACGACATATAATAAAAATGATGTTGTAGTACAGTACGGGGCAACCAACGGTTCGGCAAAAACGGCAAATGGTAAACTATTTAGATATATAGCCCAAGATGCACCGTCCGTATCATACAATTATCCATCGCTTGATCAAAACCGATGGGTACCTGTGTTTTATAGAGGGAAGGCGGTCCAGACTCCGTATCGTATTATTTTCGACGTTAATAAAGCTAGTGGTAACGAATCGGTATTTGAATTACCAACTACCAGAGTATCAATTAATCGTCCTATCGTAGAACCAAAACGATACAGTACCAAATTGACACTAGGATCTGTCGCAGCAAATAGTAGAACTACTGGATTGGTCAGATTACAGGCACTAGCAACACTATTTTCTGTAAACGTTGGTGTAGCGGATGTACCACTTCCAGCAATACGTGTAAGACTATACGATAATTCGACTTCTCGTGATGCTGACGTAAATCGAGCCTTTGGAATAGAACCATTGGACAATCACGGTGTATTACTGGATATGAAAGTTGAAAATGGGTCCGTAAGTAGAAACGTAGGATTATATCCTCCGGTAACCCTTATCAATAATGACGAAGGAAGTAGTTCAAGTCCAGTTATATATTATACGATTGAAGAATTAGCGGGTAATACGTATACAAACGGATTTATTGTTACATTTAATTATTTCGCTATCGAAGCACCTATCCAATTACCCATTGGATACTTGCCAAGACATTATAAATTCTATCGTGATAATGCATTGGCTACCAAACGTAGAAATTATTTGGGATGTTTACAAACGCAAGACACAACAACAGATGGACGTTCACCAGTAGAAGTTACATTTACCGCAGGTACCACGTTAACGGTATCTCCAAACATTCTACAAGAAGAAGAAAGTTTGGGTGGAATTAACCTAAATGTGAACTAAAACCAATGTATAACATATTTATATTAGACAATTTAAGTCGGGAGAGGTACTTACTATGGGATATCTAAACAAGTCAACGATTACAGTTGATGCGGTGTTAACAAAGAAAGGTAGAGAAATCTTGTCCAAGGGACAGCAAGCTGCGGCAGAAATTACGCAATTTGCTGTAGCTGATGACGAGGTAGACTACACTCTTTATACCACTTCACATCCACTTGGTTCATCGTACTACGGAGCTTTAATTGAAAGCATGCCGGTACTTGAAGCATCAACTGATGAAACACAAGCTATGAGATATAAACTAGTATCTCTCGACCAAGGAACAAAAGAAATTCCAACAATTTCGTTGGGTGTTGCTGCATACTCGCTTAACTTCAATGACTCGGTTGTGGTCAGTCCAACAACTACCGCAGAATTGGCAACTGCTGGATACACAGCAATCCTATATGATGGTAACGTAGCAACATTAACTACAAACCAACCATTGGCAGCTGGCACAACAGTTCCATTCTTCTCAATTAACCAACCAACATCAGCAAATGCTGTGGTTGTACAAGGATTTAGTTTCAATTTATCTGCAAAAGAATTGACTGTTGATCGTACAACGCAGTTGACAATCATCAACAATCTTACGGGCGCAACAAAGACGGTTACGGTTACCGTATCTGCGAAGCCAACAGTATAATAGGGGTTTAATATATGGCAATTAGAACTTTCGTTCCATTTAACGTAGATGAAGATATCGTTCGTGGTAGTCAAACCACGGTTACAACTGGTCTGTGGTCCGGTGATACAGGTAGTTTAACGACGCTCTTTACGTCAACTACGCAGATTTCTGCAAGTGGTGAGTATTATTTTGACGCATACGATAAGAATCCAGCAACCGATACTACCGCAGAAGTTCAATTTGCCGTAGCATACGGACACATTTCTGGTGGTGGTTCACCAACATTAGCACAAGACGATTTATCGGTTGTTGCTACAAAAACAACATATTTACAATATAAAAACATATTGTTAGATCCATCTGACGATTTGTTTACATTTGGTACTACAAATGCAGACCATATTTACGTGGTTAACATTCAACGTGCACGACTACGCGAACAATTAGACCCAGGTAACTGGTTACTAACACTCTCTGGTTCACTTGGTAAATTTACATTTATTGATGATAGTGGTCAAACACTAAGTGCAAAATCAAAGACAAGTAAATCTGGTCGTGTGTTCAATGTTTGCTCAGGTTCATTGACAGGTACAAGTGGAAGTACAGTATTGACCAGTCAATCTGCAGCAGGTAAAGGATTTGGTCTTGTATACCCAGACTTGGGTATCATCGTATTAAATCCAGATGCAATTATCCCAACAGTTGGATTCTCTTCCGCATCGGCAGGATTTGGTTGTGGTACATTCCAAGATTATACATACGATACCACAAATACTTCTGTACCATTTGGTCCATTTACTGGTTCATTAACATCAAACGATGGTGCAGGTCGTGAACAAAGAAACCACGATGGTTTATTACGTTCAATTAAATTAGGTGGTGACTTCCAAGCACGTTCAGCAGAAACAATTGCATCAACACACTTCTTCGTACGTTTACGTAACAAAGATTTCAACTATTCCAATAATCCAACGTTCTATAATAATACAAATGGTCAAATCTTGAATGAGGACTTCGTACAAGACCCACGAGTATACGCAACAACAATTGGATTATATAATAATAGTAATGAGTTGGTAGCAGTTGCAAAGTTAAGTCGCCCACTAGAAAAGAGTTTCGACAAGGAAGCACTTATCCGCGTCAGACTTGATTTCTAATGAACTACGGGAGGTTTTATGAGAGCTCTCAAACCTCTCAGTACTGATGGTTATACTAGAAACAATTATACCGCGTACATATCGCAAAGTTATACAATAGTTTCCGGATCACCAGTAAACACAGATTTGGTAACTATTGACTTTGCGGAACAACCACCTAGTGATTGGAAATACCAAAATACTAGTGATACAGATTTAGGAACATATAATTCTGCAAGTGGTGTGTACTCGTACCCGTTGTTTAGTTTGATAAATCATGCATTTTATTCATCGCAGTCTATTGTTGAATATGGCACAGAATCTATCGCAGTAAATAAGTACACACCAACTGCATCGCTGTATGTGTTTAATATCGTAAACGATGCAGTTGGTGAGGGAATTGGAGCAGGTACGTTTAGTATAAGAGTTTCTGGATCATCACCAATACTAGATGACGGTTATGGTAGATTATATGTTAATAATACTACGAATGTAGTTGGTAATATATTTTATAAGCATGGAATTGTAGTGGTACAAAATAATCTTTCTGCACCAACTCAATCCATAACAACTAGTGGATTAAGACTGGAAAGATTTAAATCGGTAGATGTTAAGTTCTCATCCTCGTTTGAAATAACTGAACATACAGTCGTATGTAAAATGGGACCATCAGAATTTAACGCATCGGTGTTTAATCACACAGTCGGATATTATAAAACAGTAACAGGTTCTTACGTTTCGGGGTCAACCACGGTTACATATAATAATTTTGTTCCGAATGTATCATCGTCTACAAAAGCAACATCTGGTGAATCAATAACTGGGTTGTTTGATTCTGGTACATTGACTCCGTATGTTACGACAATTGGGTTATATAACAACAATTACGAGCTACTTGCAATTGCTAAGTTGGCAAATCCAGTACCACGAGCAAAAAATGTAGACCAAACTTTCATTGTAAAGTTTGATACCTAATGTGGAGATTCCCATGTCAAAGTTAGTTGAATTACTACAAAATTCAGAAGTGTATAGCAGATTAAATACAATTGCTGGACATTCACCAAACACTGCAAATCCAAAAAATTTCAGTGTTCGTAAGCAATCGGATGTTACAAAAGAAATTAGACAAACAAACGCCGTTGATTTTATTCCAAATACATACCAAAACGGATTTAATGTTGACAAACCAAGTTTGAGTGTCGCTGGATTTCAAAAGTCGGTAAACACACAAGATTCCGATTTTACAGGTACAACAACAGGTGCACCTGGAACAAATGTAAACTCAGCGTTTGACACATATTATCGTTTCGCAATAGATTCATCTCGTAAAAATTATAATTCGAAGTTAGTACATCGTTATTTGGCAACAGATAATAATGAAAAGTACTTAACTAAAAATTCAACATCGGCTGGAGTAGTACTAGGATACACACCAGCATAATAAATTATAAAGAGGTTATATGAAGGCTCGCAGCGCAAAAAACAAAGGAAAACGATTGCAGAACGCAATCCGTGATCTTATACTCGAACACTTTCCACAGCTAGAACCAGACGATGTAGTATCTACATTGATGGGTGATTCGGGGGCTGATATAAAACTCAGCCCCGCTGCTCGGAAAGTGTTTCCGTATTCTCCTGAGTGTAAGAACCAAGAAAAAGTTAATATTTGGTCAGCACTACAACAAGCAGAGAAAAATAATAAGGAAAATACCCACCCAGTAGTGTTCTTTAAAAGAAATAATACAAAAACATACGCTGTTATAGAAGCAGAACATTTTTTTGAATTGACCAAACCAAAAAATATAAATTAATAAATTAACACTTGTTTTTTTGAAGGAGAGAGGTTAGATTTCTAACATATGAATCTAATCTCTCTCTTATCACAAATACTCGGCAATTATGACCATATGGGCAAAGGAGAACACTACTTCTCCTGCCCGTTTTGCCATCATCGTAACAAGAAGTTCGCAGTTAATGTTGTAAAGAATAAATGGAAGTGTTGGGTGTGTGGTGCAAAAGGTGGGCACCTACTTGGTTTGTTTAGAAAACTGGATGTGTCACCCGCACAAATAAAAGAGCTTAAAAAGTGTTTGAGTGAAGAAGATGTTAAGAGTTATACAGATACATCAACGGACGAAATTGTTGAGCTTCACCTTCCACACGAATTTAAACCACTTTGGAAACCCACCAATACATTTGAATACAAACACGCAATCAATTACTTAAAGAAGCGTAGCATTTCTGGATACGATATTATCCGTTATCGAATGGGATATTGTGAGACAGGTCAGTATGGTGGTCGTATTATTGTCCCTTCGTATGGTGTAGATGGAAAGTTGAATTACTTTGTCGCACGAGCATATCACGATACAAATATGAAGTACAAGAACCCGCCAGTATCAAAGAATGTGGTGGTATTTGAAGAACAGATTAATTGGAACGAACCGATTGTATTAGTGGAAGGAGTGTTCGATGCTATCTCAGTTCGGCGGAATGCAATTCCAATGTTGGGGAAGTTTTTACCGAAAAAATTAGAAGTAAAACTACTTGAAAATAAAGTCAAGAACGTGTATATTCTTCTTGACGATGATGCAAAGACAGAAGCATTGAATCTGGAACGAAAGTTAACATCATATGGTATTAATGTATCACAAGTATCGGTGAGTGGTGGGGACGCCGCCGACCTTGGATTTCAAAAGACCTGGGAGTTTATAAATAACTCAAAGGCAACGACATTTAAGGACTTTATACAAAATAGGTTACAAAACACATGACACATATCGCTGGTATTAACAAGCTTAATAAAATTGTACACCTTGCGGATATTCATATACGACTATTTAAACGACACGATGAATATCGGGAATGTTTTGAAACACTATATAACCAGTTACGTCAAGAAGATTTGACTGACTCGGTTATTGTTGTTGCTGGTGATATTCTGCACGCAAAGACGGACATGAGTCCTGAAATGGTGATGATGGCAACGGAGTTTTTAAAGAACCTAGCTAACATAGCTCCCACCTTAGTGATTGCTGGTAATCACGATTTGAATCTGTCCAATATGAACCGATTGGATAGTTTGACACCACTAATCAAAAGTATTAACCACGAACAATTACACTATCTAAAACATTCTGGTATCTATCAAGTTGGTGATACTGATTTTGCTGTATTTTCCATTTTGGATGATAGAGAACAGTGGCCTTCCGTAAAGGATTGTGAGGGTCGCCGTAAGATTGCATTATACCACGGACCAGTACACGGTGCACAAACCGATGCACGGTACGTAATTACTAACCGTCACGTTGAAACATCATTGTTCAACGGATTTGATATGGTACTGTTGGGTGACATCCACAAATACCAGATACTACAAGAACGAGATGTACACGCAAAGAAACCAATTATAGTGTACGCATCCTCACTCATTCAGCAGAACCACGGAGAAACGGTAGATAATCACGGTTGGTGTATGTGGGATGTAAATGCATGCACACATGAATTCAAGTCATTACAAAATAATTATGGATATTATACGTTGGAAGTTAAGAATGGAAAATTACCATTCCCTACGGATGTTCCAAAAAATGTTCGCATGCGACTTTTTACGGGAACTCTTGATAATTCTGGTGTTAAGAAGGTAGTAGCAACACTACGCAAACAATATAATATTATTGAACTAAGCATTAACAAGTCCAGAACCGATAACACCAATCGTGACAAAATTAAGAGTGGGTCAGACATTGTTGATGTAAACAATCTAAACATACAGAACCAACTCATTCAAGATTGGTTGGAACGTCAGTATGATAATACAATTGACCGTCCATTGATGACAAAAATTTTGGATGTTAATAAAAATCTCAATGCACAAATTAGTCACGATGATCATTCTAGAAATGTACATTGGCGTCCTATTCAATTAAAGTTTTCTAATATGTTCTCATATGGTGAGGACAATGTGATTAACTTTGGGAAGATGAAGGGAATATACGGAGTGTTTGCTCAGAACGCAACGGGAAAGAGTTCTTCAATGGATGCACTCATCTTCTGTCTTTACGACAAGACACCACGTGCGTTTCGTGGTGACCACATCATGAACAACCGTAAAAACGAATTCACCTGTCAATTAAAGTTTGAAATCAACGATGAAATATTCTACATCCGTAGAACTGGAACTCGTAAGAAGAATGGTGATGTCAAGGTAGATGTCTTGTTCTGGAAGGAAAACGAGGACGGAACACATACTTCACTCAATGGTGAGGACCGTCGTGATACTAATGCCAACATTCGTAATTATGTTGGTAGTTATGAAGATTTCGTCTTGACTGCATTAAGTGGTCAAACTAGTAACGCATTGTTTATTGATAAGTCACATTCTGAACGTAAAGACCTTCTCATTCAGTTTATGGGATTAAGTATCTTTGATAAGTTATGTGACACAGCAAATGATGAGATGAAGGAAATTTCTGGGGCACTTCGTAAGTTTAAGAAGATAGATTTTACCCAAACTTTATCGGATACTCAGACCAAGTTGGATACGACTCGTGAGGAGCATGAACGGATTGAAGGTATATTTACAAGGCTCAAACAAGAACAAGAAACTTTTTATGAAAAATTAAAGGAATTCCAAGATAAGAAACGTCCTGTTCCAAATATTGAACTAGACATTGATACACTCTTATCAAACAAAGACAAGACCATAGAATTGTCTGCAACCTACGAACAACAAAAAACGGAAGCAGAGGAACGACTAAAACTGCTCAACCAGAACATCACTGAAAAGACACATCGGGTGGTAGAGGCAAATATTCCAGAACTAAAGCAGGCGGTAAGTGAATACGAGAGATTAACTGGATTATTTAACAAGGGGTCATCTGCATTGAAACTTACCGTTTCCAAGATTACTGAGAAGGAGAAGTTCCAGCAGAAGTTATCTGGGTACAAGTACAATTCAGACTGTTTGGTGTGTGTAGAAAACAATAAGTCAGTTATCGCTGATAAGGACCAAGTAAACGCAGAACTGGTACAGTTGGATAGACTCCGATTTGACCAAGAAGATGCCCTTACCACAATTAAGGAGCAGATGGAACCGTTGGTCGAGAAGGTCAATCTTTGTGTAAGTTATGAAAAGTTACAAACCGAAGTCCAACAGCTTCAAAAGAATGCAAGTGGAGTTGAACTGGAAATCCAGAAGTTGATTACCAACATCGAAAAGTGTGACCGTAAGCGGGAACAAATAGAAAATGATATTGAACTTCATCGGTTGAACAAAGAAAATATCGAACATAATGTAGATATTGATAAGCAAATCTCTTTTGTCGAACACGATATTGCATCGGCAAAGAAGAAGGCTGACCATATGGAAAAGGTTATCCGTGAACTTCACGGTGAGGTCAAGGTACTGGAAGCCACCAAGACCGATATTATGAACCAGATTAAGGAAGCTGAGGAGTTGGAGAATACTTATGAAGCATATAAGTATTATATGGAAGCTGTTGGTCGTGATGGTATTCCGTACGACTTGATGAGTAAAGCTATACCAAATATTGAGGCAGAAATTAACAATATTCTGTCACAAATAGTGGACTTTACTATTTCTCTCGAAGTGGATGGAAAAAACATCGTGGGTAAATTAAACTACGATTATGACCGTATCTGGCCGTTGGAAAACTCGTCGGGTATGGAACGTTTCATCAGTAGTTTGGCTATCCGTGTGGCATTGATGAACGCTTCAAACTTACCAAAGTCTAACTTTATGATTATTGATGAAGGATTGGGTACTCTTGATGCGGAAAATTTAAGTTCAATGCATACGATGTTCGGTATTCTCAAAACTCAATTCGATTTCCTTATTGTCATCAGTCATTTGGATGCGGCTAGAGATATGGTGGACAATTTAATTGAGATAAAAAGAGAGGACGGATTCTCCTATATCCAATCGTGATAACTATTTATATTGAGTAGTATTCACGTTGAGAGACTATGCCAAGAACTAGAAAAGAATTATTTAAACAAAATTTAGACAAGATTCCTGTGTTGGTGAAGGATACCGCACAGGAATCTGTATATTTTAATATAAAACAATTAAATAGTTATTTTACTGGTGGACGTAACGCATTCCTTATAACAGGAACGGGATTGCTAGAACCAAATACAAACATTTTTATTGAACTACTTGATGTCAATGGAAAAAGTATGTATGTGGAAGCTATCAAAAACTTTGCAGAAGGTGGAGCTAGAGTTATAGTTGTCGAAGTTTATGAAAACTCAGCTCGTGGTACAGCAATTCTTACTATTGTGGGAACCGCTAGACAATTGGCAAACGGAAATCCAATACCAAGTGATTGGAAAGGTCGTTCAAATGTAAGTTGGCAGAAGAAAATTATCATAGAACCAAAAAACCAAAACATAACACCAATTCGATTAAAAGTACAACCGCAGATAATAACAAACGAATTGTTATTAACGGGCTCGTTGTTGAGTCAGTCAATAATTAATCAAGCAGTTTCTAATATAGTATTAAAACCTAAGAGTGTACTCAACAAGCAACGGGGATACATAGTTGTAAATGATTGTAACACGTTTCAATTTAGATCATTTCATCTAACGCCAAAAATCACAGGAAGTGTTACATTACAGAAAAGAAAATATTTGGGTACAATACCGGCAACTACGGAATCGTACACAGTGTTGGAAAATCACACAGCATCGTTGAACTTATCACTCAGTCACTTAAACGCATCTAAATCATTTACTGATATAAACATCACAAGTTCAACTGATGGAAATATTCTGAATATACCTACATTAAATAATGGGCAGTACGAATTGGGTGAAAGTTTATACACCGCATCAAATACTACATATGTCCGTACGGCATCATCTATAACAGGATCTATAAACTATTACTATGTAAGTGAAAGTGTTAGAATATTACCAACAAATATACGTTCATTTGCAAAGTTACGATTAATTAATCTAGATACAGTTAGCGGACAAATATTTAGAATTAAGGCATCAAACAGAGAAGCTGCAATAGTAACCGACTTTGAATTTATTGCTGATACGCCAACGGTTGTTGGTGAATTACTAATAACAAGTTCAACAGGACTGGCAAACAGAGAACAACCGATTGGGGTATTCAGTACTAATCAAATAATATCTTCTAGTTGGTATGGATATCGGATGACAGGATCAGCAATCCCTGATCCGTCCTATTACGATGACGCGGTATCTTCGTCGTACCAATTTACTTTACCCCGTGATGACAGTCATATGCTGGATGCTGTCTATGCGTTGACTACGGCAAGTAGTTATTTCATCGGTACACGACAAGAATTTGGATTGTTCCCAACATCCGAATATACCTTGAAACTAGACAGTTTCGTATATACCACTTCACAATCCGCCGCTTTTACAGCAAGTAACTACAATGTAGATATTTATTTAACAGGATCGGCGGTAATTGGTAGAGATAAACTTGGACAAAAGATAGGTTCTATCTCAACCACGGAAAAGGTAGCATATTTTCCACAAAAGACATTTAATTTTAGAATTACACAGAGTGGTAGTGCTGGGTTACGATTTGTAGTATCGAACGGATTTTGGCAATTTGCAAATGTTTCTTTGAAAGTTGCAGAAGAATACGCATTTAGTCCAGACGAAGTTACAATTACAATCCCAAACAATTCACAGATTACATCTAGTTTGGTATTTAAAACAGAGTTGTTTGATTTGAACAACAATGCACTAAATCTGGATATAATTTCAACACCTACCTTCTTCTCAGGTTCACAACTATGAGTAATCCAATAAATAATTTATTTGAAAATATATTGAATGAAAATGAATATGTTGACCAACATAATTTTTTGGTTGCGAAGCTGGCACCAGAACTTGTTGGTGAACTAACCATTAATCACACAGATTCAATGGATGAGATGAAGAAGAAGCGTAAAAAAGCAAAAGAAAAAATAAAAAATTATGGATTTTTCTATCCATTATATCCTCGTGTAATAAAAACTGGTGAACAACCAGCAGAAGAACCAACACCACCAACAGACAGCGGTGATACTGGTGGAGAGACAGGTGCAGGTGAAGGTGGAGTGGATGAAATTAAACCACAAAATAAAGATAATGCATTTGCATACCCTTACTCTATTGGACCGGAGCATGATGATGAATTCATCAATAATGAAGCACTATCAAGCACGGAACGAATGCGGAGATACAATCGCCGTCATCCCGAAAAAGTTCGTAACTACCTTAAAAAGACTCAGGATGACCGTGTTGCCCGTAACCGTGACCGCAAAAAGGCAGTTAAGAAGTACGGCAAATCAAAAATGAAAAACCATGATGTACATCATCCCAATGGTGCAAAAAATGGTAACTGGAAACTTGCTCGTAAAGACCACGGACGAGATAAAAAGAATGAAGGTCTGGAATATGTGTATCTTTCCGAATTATATGAAGGTAATGTACCGAGTGGTCCGTGGCAATTAATATCCGAGGGTGGTGCAGCGGGACATCTAGCACATCCGTATGAAGATGATACATTAAAGTTTTCTGATGTAAAAGAAATGATTAAACGTGGACTAGTGGGTGGGTTGGATGCGGAAGCACCTGTCACAGAAAAACTTGATGGACAAAATATCATGTTTTCTGTTAGAGATGGTCAAGTTGTTTTTGCTCGTAATAAAGGCCAAGTAAAAAATAAAGCAAAAAACGCACTACCTGCGGCAGATTTACGACAGATGTTTGCCGGACGAGGTAACGTTGAAAAAGCTTTTGGTGGTGCTGCGGATGATATCACTAAAGCTATTCAAGCTTTACCACAAGAAGAACGTGATCAGATGTTTGCTGACGGTTCAAAATTTATGAACGTTGAGATAATATTTCCAGACACAAAGAACGTTATACCATACGACAAGAGTGTTTTGGTATTTCATGGAACTGTTAAATACGACGAAGAAGGAAACGAAATTGGTCGTGATATAGAGGACAGTAAAAAACTTTCTGATCAAATTACAAAAGTAAACGCACAGCAACAAAAAACATTTGGTATATCTGGACCACGTAGTATTGCATTTAGTGACGCAGATACTGCTCGTAATAAAGAGAAAATGCAAGATTATGGTGCAGCATTGACACGATTACAACAAGAATTTGATCTTGACGATAAAAATACCTTGGAAGATTATAAAATAGCATGGTGGGAAAGAGAACTTACCAGACAAGTAGAAACACAAGGATTGGAATTATCGGAAGAACAATTTAATGGATTGGTTAAACGATGGGCAACGGGAGACAAGAAAGCTATTGGAGTTAAGGACTTTGAAGATCCAGAAACCAAAAAATGGTTTAGGCAATTTGAAGCAACTGAATTAACGAATTCGGAACGAGCTGTTACACGCCCATTAGAAAGTATTTTTCTGAAAGTAGGAGCTGATACACTTCGTCGTGTTACCAATACGTTATCGGCAAACAATCCAGAATTAACTGCATCGTTGAAGAAAGAATTATTAGATACTATTAAGTCTCTACAAGATACAGACGATATAAATAAACTTGCAAAACTACAAACACAAATTGAACGATTGGACGATATTGGTATTGATAATGTCGTACCATCAGAAGGATTGGTGTTTATATATAACGGCAAACCATATAAATTTACAGGTACATTCGCACCAGTAAATCAAATTTTAGGAACTTTGAAGTTTGCGAAGGGTAAAGCCGAAGAAGCACCAGTAGAAGAACCAAAGAAAGAACCGGAAACGCAAAAGACAGAACCCACACCTGTTGGGGAACGTAAAATTGCTGCTATATTTACCGGAAGATTTCAACCATTTCATGCTGGACATTATAGTATCTATCAAGCAATGGTAAAGAAATTTGGTAAAGATAATGTATATATCGCATCGAGCGATAAAACCGATGCAACCAAATCACCGTTCGGGTTCAAAGACAAAAAAGAAATTATGACTCGTATGTTTGGAATACCAGACGATAACGTAATACAAGTTAAAAATCCATACGCACCATCGGAAGTGTTGAGTAAATTACCACCAGACGCTGTGTACGTTACAGCAGTCAGTCAAAAAGATGCTGATCGTTTGGGAGGAAAATATTTCAAACCATACGAAGAAGTACCAGAAAAAGACCTCAAAGGATACGCAGATCAAGGATACTTTATAGTTGCCCCTGAGATGCAACTACAAATTGATGGTAAAAATATTAGTGGTACACAACTTCGGTCTGTTATGGGAAATCCAAACATAACAGATAGAGCAAAGCAAGAAATATTTACCAAAGTATACGGTAAATTTGACAAAAAAATCTTTGATAAAATTGTTAAAGTAACAACAGATTCAGAGGAAGCTTTGAAGTTGACGCAGACACATGGTAAAGATGTAACTGCTCCAAAAATGAAACAAAAGCCAAAAGTTACACCGACAAAATCACCCAAAGATATGGTATCAAACGTACCACCGGCAAAACGTCAAACTTTGGCAAAGGTATTAAAACAGAAAGTTAGAAATCCAAAAACGGATAGAGATATATTTGTAGGAACCGCGTTAAAATACGATAAAAAAGAACCAGTATATACCGCAGCAATGAGTATAGTTAAAAAAGCAATATCAAACTGAGAGGTTACTATGGCAACAAATGAAGATGCAATGAAGAACGTAAGAAGAAAAATTGGTGAAGTAATGAACAAGCAGGAACAAAAACTTACGTTTGGTTGGACACCGAAACAAGTTGAACGAAAAGAAGGTGAAGTGTGGGTAGATGTAAATGGTACAAAGTGGACTAGGAAAAATGGATTAATCCAATCGGTCACTAAACTGGATGGTTTTAAAACGCCGTGGTGGTGTCCAAAGTGCGACACTCCCTTGAATGGTGTTCATCTAAAAGCTTATAAAAAACGTGGTGTTTGTTATAATTGTATAGAAAGAGAAGAGATGGAATTAAAACGTCAGGGTAAATGGGTAGAAACAATTGTAGAAAAAGGTAAACAAAATCATATTGCCTGGGTAAAAGATAGAATACAAGAACTTCAAAATTACCACGAAAATCTATCACAACCAGAATTTATTCATGCAGACCAAGAAAAGATTTTGATGATTGAAAAATGGAATGTTGATTTAACTACTGTTCGAAAAGATTTAGAAGAAGAAATACAAAAACTCAAAGACCATTTAATAAAGGTCGAAGCCGGAGAATTCGATGAAACGGGTAAATTTGGTAATCCCGCATATACTGAAAACAACTAAGTCTATCGTAATAATATCGGTAATTGCATCATTATCGTATTGTGTTACAACATCTGCTAAGCAAGATGAAATGGACAAGTATATAGCGGAATATAAAAAGTTTCAAGCACAAGCTGATTCTGCTATACATTTTGCAGATAGTTTAAAAACACAAATTACAATAGAAGAAAATGAAGCTCGTGCGGCGGAGTCACGTGCAAAAGTTCTGGGGTCACAAGTTGTTGAACTTCGAACATCCACTACTAATTTAAAAACTGTAGCGGCAACAATGTCGAAAACAATAACAGACACACTGGAATTGGCACGAGCAATACTACCAGTGAAAGATTCTATTATTGCACAACAAGAAATTACAATTGAAACCCAAGCATCGCAAGTATCTGAGTTGGAACGAGCATTAAAAAACAAAGATAACGCTATTTTATTACTTACAACATCACGGGATAGTTTACAAAAAGTAGTTATTAATATCCCACAAGCACCAAAAAATCCCAACCGTATGTTTGGTATCAAGTTACCAAGTCGTAAAATGTCATTTTTGGTTGGTATCGGAGTCGGTGTAGTATCGGGAGTCCTTGTAGTCAAATAAGAGGTATTATGAATACAACAGCACAACAGTTACGTGAACGTATTAAAGAAGAATATAAAAAGTGTGCACTCCAGCCTGAGTACTTTTTATCTAAATATTCGTATATTCAACACCCGATTCGTGGTCGGGTGTTGTTTGACTTATATCCATACCAAGCAAAGGCGATGGGAGAGTTTGAAGAAAACCGATATAACATTGTACTTAAAGGGCGTCAGTTAGGTTTCTCTACATTAGTTGCGGGGTATGCGTTGTGGTTGATGTTGTTTCACAAAGACAAGAATATTCTTGTTATCGCAACCAAGCAAGAAACTGCAAAAAACTTAGTAACCAAAGTTCGTTTTATGCATCAAAACCTTCCTGTGTGGTTACGTGGTGAAATATTAACAGATAATAAACTGTCATTACAATTTACCAACGGGTCACAGATTAAAGCTGTGGCAAGTAGTAAAGACGCTGGACGTTCCGAAGCATTGTCTCTATTGATTCTTGACGAGTGTGCATTTATTGATAACGCCGACATTATCTGGACGGCAGCATCAAGTACGTTGTCCACGGGTGGAAAAGCTATTCTTATTTCCACCCCAAATGGTGTGGGTAACTTCTTCCACAAGATGTGGCAACAAGCAGAAAGTCAAGCAAACGAATTTAATCCAATCTTGTTGGATTGGCAAGTACATCCAGAACGTGACCAGGCATGGCGTGACCGTCAAACAGAAATTCTTGGTGAAATGCAGGCAGCACAAGAACATGATGCCTCGTTTATATTCTCAGGTAATACAGTTGTCCCACCAGAAATTATTGAATTCTACAAATCCACGTTTGTGAAAGAACCTATTAGTAAGGGTGGGTTTGATGGAAACTTATGGATATGGGAGTACCCACAATCCGGGAAATCCTATATTGTTTCGGCTGACGTATCTCGCGGAGATGGTGAGGACTATTCCGCATTTCATGTGATTGATGTAGAAACGTCAACCCAAGTGGCAGAATATAAAGGAAAGGTAGAAACCAAACAGTTTGGTAATATGTTGGTGTCCATCGCAACAGAATACAATGATGCACTACTCATCCCAGAAAATAGTAGTATAGGATGGAACGCAATACAACAAGTTATAGACCGAGGATATAAAAATCTCTTTTATATGTCCAAAGATTTACAATATGTGGATGTCGAGCATCAAATGACCGGAAAGTATTATCGTGAAGAACGAAATATGGTACCTGGGTTCACCACCTCGCAAAGAACTCGTCCGTTGGTTATCGCACGATTAAAAGAATATATGTTAGAAAATAGTTTTACTATTCGGTCATCTCGTATGTGCGCCGAATTAGATACTTTTATTTGGAAGAACGGTAGACCAGAAGCATTATCTGGTTATAACGATGACTTGACGATGGCATTGTGTATAGGTCTATGGGTACGGGACACAGCCCTCAGGTTGCGCCAGGAGGGTATAGAACTGACGAAGTTAACATTGGACAAGACAAGGTATAGTGTAGAAGGTATGGTGTACACAAATAAGCATGTTACACACAATCCATATGAAATGGAAATTGGTGGTAAGAAGGAAAATATATCGTGGTTACTAGGATAATACACTATTTATAATGTAGTGTTTTTATTGGATTTAACTATGATTAAACTAGTTGATATTTTACTAACTGAAAAATGGACAAAGAAGTATAAAAAGTCCATAAATTGTAGTAACCCCAAAGGTTTCAGTCAAAAAGCACATTGCGCAGGACGTAAAAAACGCAAACGTGGTGGTGTAACCAAATCTAAACCGGTATAAGATATGACCAAAGATGAAATTTTAGAAATCATCCGTGAAGAATTGGCAGCAGTTCTTCAAGAAATGCAAAAGCCAGAAGAAGAGGAACTCGACGAACGTACGGTTGCAAGTCGTGAACCACCACGAAAGATGACCAAGGGACAAGTTCAAGGTCGTGATAAGATTGGTAAGAAATTACTAAAAAACAAACGTTCGGTTCGTTATTTCAAAGATAAATTTGGTGACGATTGGAAGTCATACCTATATGCAACAGCTACCAACAGAGCAATAGATTCCAAAAAGAAAAAGAAGGCAAAATAACAATGAATTACAAGGATTACTATTCATATATCTTTGAGGATTGTGGTTGTTTGCAAACCGAAGGTTGTGATTGCAAACAAGATGAAGGTTATCCGTGGGGTGGATATAAAGAAACTGAAAGTGACTTTGCAGACCCACGACTACAAAAAATGGAAGAACTTTCCGCATTATTAGAAAAGTCAATTCCAACCAATCCATCAAAGTGGGCTGCAGCCAAGGCAGCTGCAAAACGTAAGTTTAAAGTCTATCCATCAGCATACGCTAACTTATGGGCAGCAAAAAAGTACAAGAGTATGGGTGGTGGATGGAGAAGTGGTAAGAAAGAAGTACATTATCCACACGTTCGTCGTGATCCAATGGGTCAAGAGGACGCAGACATCAACAATGATGGAAAGGTAGATTTAACAGATAAGTTGATGAAAGCAAAAAGAGATTTATATAAGCGGTATTTAATAGCAAAAAAGAAGGGACAAACCTCCCTATAACATTTGGAGAAGCACGATGATTAAATTAATGGGATTAGTACCTGGTATTAAAGCAATTGGTAACAAACCAGTTGGTTCAATGAACGAAGAAGAAAAGTGGATTCAACAAGCAATCAAGAAACCAGGTGCATTAAAGAAACAACTTGGTGTATCGGCAGATGAACCAATCCCAGCCGGTAAGTTAAAGGCTGCTGCCGAAAAGGGTGGTAAGCTAGGCCAACGTGCTCGTTTAGCTATGACCTTGAAGAAGCTCAAGGAAGAAACTGAACTCTCCGAAGAACAATCTGCAAAACTTGATGAATTAATCGCACAACTGGAAGCAATGGATCCAGTTGGTAAAGAAGATGGTGACATTGATAACGATGGAGATAAAGACTCTTCCGACAAGTATTTACAAGCTCGTCGTGACGCAATCGGCAAGGCAATGAAGAAGGAAGGTGCTGAAGGTGAAGATCACGAAGTTTCAATGGCAACTAAAACTCTTGACTCCATCATCCGTCACGCAACCGAATTAAAGGGTAAGCTTGGAATGGACGAAAAGGACATTCCAGCATGGATTCAAGACCATATCGCAGTGGCAGAAAATAACTTGGACCAAGCAAATACAAGTTATCACGAATACGGACAAAAGGAGCAACCAGCCTCTGACGCTGGAGCAATGTAATGGGAACCGTAGCAAAGTTTTTGTCCACACTATTCAATAGTCGTGACCAAGCACACATCTTCCACTTACAAACTTCATCATATGCCGCTCACAAGGCATTGAATGAATACTATGATGATATCGTAGATTTGGTAGATAAGTACGCAGAAACCTGCCAAGGTCGTTATGGTATTATTCGTGGATATACTCCACAAAAGCAATACTTCGAAGGTGATGAAATAGTAAAGTATTTTACTGGATTATCAACCTATATTGATAGTGTCCGTAAAGGATTGCCACAAGATGGTGACCTCAATAATATCGTAGATGAAATTTCTGGATTGGTGAATTCCACAATTTATAAGTTGAAGTTCTTAAAGTAATGAAATTACAAGATATTTTAGTTGAACTTACCGAAGATATTTTGGATGAGAAGTATAAACCAAAAGGTGAATTGGGTAAGTGGTTGAAGCAAAAATGGGTGGATATTTCCAGAAAAGACCCGAAAACTGGAAAGCATCCACCGTGTGGTGCTTCCGCTGGTAAAAAAGAACGTAAAGGTGGGTCAGCTAAATATCCAAAATGCAGACCTGCTCGTTCCGCAGCAGCAATGAGTAAAGGTGAAAAACGTTCAGCTGTAACAAGAAAGAGAAAAGCAGGAAATCCAGGTGGAAAACCAACTATGGTTTCTACTTTTAAAAAGAAATAAAACTCTTGACATTGAGAGCAACTATGATTAGATTGACTGATATTCTATGTGAATCCTGCTGGGACGGATATAAGCAAGTTGGAATGAAGGAACTAAACGGTAAAATGATTCCAAACTGTGTTCCAGTTAAAGAATTATATCATCGTCCAGAAAGTGATGTTACTTCGGATAGTGACTTCAAACCAGACCAAGACCACGAACGTAACCAATTTGGTTCGGAAGCAGTTGATGAATTACATGAAGGTGAGTTCTGTAATGAGTGTTTAATAGAAGTTCTTGAAGGACTACACGAAAATCAACTTGGTGAAGCAGAATACCAAGGACGTAAAGTTCCTCTTGGTAAGATTATGAGAGGGGATGTCAAGAAGTTCAAGGTATATGTTCGTGACCCAAAGAGTGGAAATATTAAGAAAGTTAGCTTTGGTCACGGTGGAACTTCGGCAAAACGCCGTGGTGAAAAGACAATGAAAATTAAAAAGAACATTCCTTCTCGCCGTAAAGCATTCCGTGCTAGACACAACTGTGATAACCCAGGTCCAAGAACGAAAGCTCGTTACTGGGCATGTCGTACTTGGTAACATATGAAAAAGAAAATTTCACGGAAACAATCCGACAAGATGTTAGATAAAATGGGTTATAAGTTTAACCCAACAGAATTCTTTTTGGGAATGAATACTGAATTGGAACATCAAGATGTGACCCACGGAAACGTGGTTAAGACTGCAAAAATTGCAGCGGCACATTTGAAAGAAAATCCAAAGTATTATTCTCTATTATTAAAGAACGTAGAGAAAAAGGTTTCGGAACAAATGGCAGGAGCGGCACCAGCGGCAGCGGCACCCGCAATGGGATTAGTTGGACCTGGTGGTGTCATTCGAGGCGCACCGAAACCAAAAGATGTTAAGAAAATGCGAAGAGCATTAGATAAGGAGAAGAAGCATGATTAAGTTAACACACTTAGTAACAGAAGCAGGTAAGGAAAATCGTATTAATTCTACACGATTAGTTGCCCTACTTGAAAAATTAATGCCCTCTTTAAAAGAGTCGCAGCAGAATGAAATTACCGAATTGGTAGCAAAGTTAATGGAAGGTATTACTGCGGTCAATGAAATGCCATACAATTATAATACAATGTCCGCATGGCATATGAAAGAACTCGTAGATGTAGTAATACCAGCACGTGCATTACACGAAAAATTAAACAGTCTATTGCAAAAACCAACTACGGGATTAGATACGGAAGCAGTTCGTCTAACGGTTATTGCATTAGACGAATTATATATCTACTAACAGTTGAGGGGTTATGGCTGACAACGGCATATTTGGCAGATTAAAGAAACTTTTTTCTTCTAACACGATAGTTCGTAATGTTGGTGGAAAAAAGTTAAGAATCGCAGACACAGACAATATTCAAGCATTTATCAATAGACGCGGTATTGATAGATACCATCGCGTCTATTCGTCAATGACGGGTGGATATGGTTCTGCCCACGGACGATATGAAGCAGCCGCGGCGTTCCAAGGTTCACGGTTACAATTATTCCGTGACTACGACATGATGGATAATGACCCTATTATCGCATCGGTTATGGATATCTATGCAGACGAAAGTACTGTTAAAGACGAATTCAATCAAATAATCAGTATCCATTCAAAAAACACTCAAATACAAGAAATTCTTCACAATTTATTTTACGACATTCTCAACGTAGAATTTAATCTCTGGCCGTGGGTCAGAAATATGTGTAAGTATGGAGATTTCTTCTTATATCTCGACATTGACCCAGAATATGGTGTTGTCAACGTATTGCCGTTATCTGTATATGAAACCATCCGTATTGAAGGACAAGACCCAGGCAATCCATTCTCTGTAAAATTCAAGATTGAAAACGATTTCTTGGCACTGGGTAAAACAGAATTTGATAATTACGAAATTGCCCACTTCCGATTATTGGCAGATACCAACTTCCTTCCATATGGAAAAAGTATGATTGAAGGTGGTCGTCGTGTGTGGAAGCAACTTCAATTGATGGAAGATGCGATGTTAATTCATCGTATTATGAGAGCACCAGATAAACGTAAGATTTTAGTAGATATTGGTAATATCCCACCTGCCGAAATTGATACGTTTATGAGTCGTATTATTGACCGTATGAAAAAGACACCATTAGTTGATCCACAAACGGGTGATTATAATCTTCGATATAATATGCAAAACATCACAGAAGATTTCTTCTTACCAACCCGTGGAAAAGACAGTGGTACCGACATTCAGAATCTTCCTGGATTGCAATTCAATGCAATCGAAGATATTGAGTATCTTCGTAGAAAACTTTTGGCAGCATTTAAAGTCCCCAAATCATTTATAGGATATGATGAAGATATTAGTGGAAAAGCTACGTTGGCTGCGCAGGATGTACGATTTGCTCGTACAATCGAACGTATCCAGAGAATCATGGTATCGGAATTAACTAAGATTGCGATTATCCATCTATATGTTCAAGGATTTACAGATGAAGATTTAGTTGATTTTGAACTATCATTAACCAATCCATCGGTCATCTACGAACAAGAAAAATTAAATTTGTGGAAGGAAAAGGTAGGTGTTGCTACACAAATTATGGAATCTAAGATGTTATCCCAAGATTGGGTTTACCACAACATCTTAGAATTATCAGAAGATGAAATTATTACGGAACGTAAAAAGATTATAGAAGATGTCAAACGTATGGCGGAGTTGACTGGAATTGAGCAACAGGCAGGTCAACCAACGGAAGCACCACCAGAGGAACTTCCAGCGGGAGAACCAGACAGTCAGGCAGCTCCGGAACAAGATCAACAAATAGATGATGTAAACACCATTTTATCCTCTCTTGAAGAACCAAGTGAAGAAAGTGAACTGGAAATTCCAGAGGAAGAATTGGAAGAAGCTAAGATGGGTCGTCCACGAGAAGGAATGAAATTTGGTCAAGATAGTCACCCACGAGGTCGTGATCCATTAGGACACAAAGAAAATAAAAAGGTTTTTAAGGTGGGTAAGCAGAGAAACGACAAACGTAAATCACCACTATCTTTGGAAGTACAAGCATTCTTAAATAAGGCAAATTCTAAAAAAATTATTATGGAATCTACCTTATCTTCACAAACATTGTTGGACGAAAGTAACATTTTGGACCTAGAAAATTAAAGTCTTATAAATATTCGTTATATTTAATATATGACGGTATAATGTCACCAAAACGGGATGTGTATGAAATCTAACGTCAAGCACAATAAAATACGGAATACGGGCATTCTCTTTGAATTATTAGTCCGTAAAATCACCTCCGATGCATTAGAGAACCGTAACAGCGATGTTGCAGTTAAGCTAATGAAGGAGTACTTCAACTCTAAAACAGAACTAGGTAAAGAATTAATTCTGTATAGATCATTTTTCAATGCTTCGCATTTAAGTGAAGCAAAGGCATTCGAATTATTAAATCTTATTATTAATCAACGTAAGAAACTTAATGAGATAGCACTTAACACTCAAAAATATAAGTTAATTAAAGAAATAAAAAATAATTATGACTTAAAAGAATTTTTGGGTGCCCGTGTTCCGTCATACAAAGTTTACGCATCCGTGTATAAAGTTTTTGATGGGGTTATCAACGAACTTAAAGATTTCAATGAAATCGAAGGAATGGTAGAAGCAAAGTTTACCATAGTAGAACATTTAAGTGGTACGATTACCAACAAAGAAATTAAAAACGACACAGCGTTATTCGAAACCGTCAAGGGACAAGAAGAAGATTTACGTCTGTTGTCATACAAAATTTTGATGGAAAAATTCAACGAAAAATATCAAGGATTGAATGACCGTCAGAAAAATCTTCTTCGTGAATACATTAATAATGTGTCTAACAGCGCAACACTTCGTAAGTGTGCAGTTAGTGAATGTAACGTATTAATAACGGAAATCAAGTCTAAACTTAATTACGTACAAGACAAAATTGTAAAAATTAAGTTGTCAGAAGTAGTTAGTCAGCTGGAAAAAATTAAGACTACACAAGTCATTAAAGAAAATCATATGACAGCGTTACTTATCGCTTTGGAAATTACCAAAACGTTAGACAATTTGAAGAGTTAATTATGGACAAAAAAGAAGCGCTTCGTCAAACTATCCGTGAACTGATTAAGAAAGAATTGGATGAAATGTCAACAACTGGCATGGTTGCTGGTTATCTAACTCCTATGGCATTTCGTGGTAATAAAAAGACAAATGTAGATAGAGCAAAGCATCTAGCAAATCAAACTGGATATAAACTCACACCCAAGGGTGAAAAAGATGCAAACCGTCCAGCAGATAAGATGGAAGTGGTGACACGCGAATTAGCAGAGAACAAATATTATCAATATAGAAATGATGATACAAAGTCACCACACAAGAAAATTGCCGACGCAATATCTCAGTTAAATAAAAATTTAAATGAAGTTGAACGAGTTATTAGAATGAACGCTCGTTTAAAAAACGAATCGGGAATTACAAGTGAACAACTGTGGAAACGTACCCAACAAGGATTATTAAAGTTGGAAGCAAAACTCCTTGGTATCGCTACTCGAATTCGTGAAATTAGAGGACAATAAGATGCAATCACTACTAGTAGAATATAACGTCATTTCTTATGACAGTAAATTATTAACAGAAGCTTCCGACATTTCAAAACCATTGGTTTTGAAAGATGTGGTGCTACAACGTGCAGATCATAAAAATCAAAATGGTCGAATTTATCCAAAGGATATTTTGGCACGTGAAGCAATGGTATATAAAAATAATTTCGTTACACAACGAAGAGCTTTGGGTGAATTAGACCATCCAGAAAGTCCTGTGGTAAATTTAAAAAATGTTTGTTGTAACGTCACAGACCTTTGGTTCGAAGGCGCGGATGTGAAGGGTAATATTGAAATTCTATCTACTCCGTCCGGTAATATTGTTCGTGAATTAATTAAGAATAATATTCGTTTGGGTGTATCATCGCGTGGATTGGGTTCGGTCAAACCTATTGGAGAAAACACCGTAGAAGTTGGTGAAGATTTTTCTCTTATTTGTTTTGACATCGTAAGTAATCCATCTACACATGGTGCGTTCATCAACGAAAATAAGGGAACTCAAATCATTACACCTTATTCTCGTATTGATACTCTCATCTACGATTTCCTAGGTGAGTTAAAATAATTCTTCATAAGGAGTTTATATGTTACTATTTTTAAGTGTTGTCGTTGTTCTTGTGGTTATCGCATGGTGGATTAACCACAAAGACATGAAAGAGTTAGAAAAGAAACCACTATTTGTTGCAGCTAAGAAAGTTGAAACTGCTGCAAAAGATATCGCAGATGTCAATAACGATGGAAAGGTTGACATCAAGGATGTTGTCGCAGCAGTTAAGGCTGTTGAACAAACAGGAAAGAAAGTGGTTAAGAAGGCAGCAAAAATTACTACCAAGAAAAAAGGTAAGTAATAATTTATGCAATTAAAAACTTTACTAAACGAAGTTTACAACAAAAATATAGTAAATGAGTTTGTAAAGTTTACAGCAAAGGAATTACAACTCAAATCACTACCTGCCAAAATTAAAATGGTAGGTAGTGATTATTCCAAACAACATCTTACATTTGGTACATACCAACCAGATAATGATGAAATTGTAATTGTCAAAAATGGTAGACACATGGTTGACACATTACGAACACTTGCGCATGAATTGGTTCATCACAAACAACGTGAAGAACAAAAAGAACTAGACGGTACAGACGGTTCTGAAATTGAAAATGAAGCCAACGCAATGGCAGGTACATTACTACGTAAATTTAGATATTTGTATCCTGAAATGTATTCGGAGAAATAGGATGCCATCAGTCAGTAAAGCACAACAAAAATTATTTGGTATCGTTCATGCTATCCAAACTGGAAGAGCAAAAGCAACGGATTTTAGTCCAACTGCACAAAAGTTGGCACAAACAATGTCTAAGAGTGATGTGAAAAAATACGCATCAACTCCAATTTCCAAATTACCAAAGAAAAAGGATGAAGTAGCAGGAGCAGTTCCTGTATCTGACTTTCCAGTGGCATCCAACGATACTACACCAACAGTATCAAATGATCCACATCTGGTCACTACTGATGAAAATTATAGTGAAAAACAAAGTAAGATTTTGAGTATTGTCAAGGATAAACACCCAGCAGAGATAGATGGTACGTTAGTTGACGTATACACTGCCGCATTACTTACAAAAGTTTTACATAAGTTGGCACCAGAAAATCGTAAGAAAATGTTGGCACTTCCATTAGAAAAGATGGTGGCTACTGCATATAAATTAGTTACCCGATAATATCGTGGGAAAAACGGCATATATTACGGACTTTGATGATACCCTAGTGCATACTGACGCTAGGGTTATTGTCATTGATAAGGACGGTAAACGAAGAACAATATCACCAGCGGAATACGCTGCATATGAAAAGCAAGATGGTGATACATTTGATTTTTCGGAGTTTGAACAATTAAAAAATCCTCGTCCTATCAAAAAATATACAGACTTATTAAAGAAAGTCGTTGACCAAAAGAAAGCTGATAAAATAGTTGTACTCACAGCTCGTGGTCACACCAAACCTATTGCAAAATTTCTTAAATTACAAGGAATTACTTCTGGTATTACTATTGCTGCTTTGGGTAACTCTGATCCAATGGCAAAAGCACGGTACATTGAAAAACATATCAATGATGGATTTGACAGAATTGTATTCGTAGATGATGCTCCCAAAAATGTAAAGGCAGTTAAAACACTACTTACAAAGTATCCGCAAACAAAATTGGTAGTACAGCAAGCTCAAGAAAAGGATACCAAGAAAACTGGTGAGACACCAACGAAACAAATACGACTAAAAGATTTATTAAAACATCGTATTAAGAATCCACAAACCGGTAGAGATATTTTGGTCAAGAGTGCATTGGGGTATTCGCAAGATTCAAACGTACGAAAAGTAGCAATAAATTATGTAGCTAAGAATATGAAATAAACTACTTATGTTTTAGTTTCATAAACGGAGATGATTATGGCAACGGAACAAGAAACAATTAATCAAGAAAGTAAGTTTAGTCAATTACTTAACCAAACTATGTCCCGTCGTTGGGGCATTACTGCTATCGTATTAACAACATTTCTATTTATTGCCATTGGTATCGCTATGGCAATTGAAAGTAAGTCCGTATTAGATCAAGAATGGAAGGAAATTCTTCTTCTTATGTTGGGTGCCTTTATCGGTAGTTACGGCAAGATTATTGACTACTGGTTCTCAGATACCGACAAGGACAAGATGTTAGTACAAAAGATGGATGAAGAAGATGGTACATCACTTTCAAGTACATTAGCTGGATAATAAGGAGGTTGTATGCACGTTGAAGTAAAAGGAGAAGGACTGGGTGACTTAGATAGAGCGTTACGACAGTTCTCAAAAATGGTTAAAAAAGCGGAAATTGTAAATGAAGTAAAACGCCGCGAATTTTATGTTAAAAAGTCAAAGAAAAAAATTCTAAAACGACAAGAAGCACTTCGTCGTAAGATACGTGAAGAAAAGAAACAGGAAAAAAGAAAAACTTCCGAGTGGTAAAAAATAGTGTTTTTTGATAATATAACACTATATATTATATAGATTACACCTCTCTTGGGGTGTGTAGCTATTTGTATTAATAACCGTATAATAGTTCGAATAACTATTGAAACAAACTGAGAGGCATTATATGGCAGAAATCACAAACGAACTTCTAAAGCAAGCAATTGCAGATGCAGAAGCTGTACGTCAAACAGCTATCGCAAATGCAAAGATTGCATTGGAAGAAACATTCACACCCCAAATTAAGTCCATGTTAGCAAAGCGCCTTCGCGCTGAAGCAACAATGGAAACCGAAGAGAAGGCGAAGGAAGAACCATTCCAAGACGCAACTCACGTAACAGGTGGCGGTCCAGAAGATACATCTGGTATCGGCACAGGTGACAACAAAGAACCTTCAGCAGCATCCTGGGATTCATCAGGAATTGATCAAGGAGGTGAGGGAGAAGCTGATAGTAGTACTGATTGGTACGATGACTGGTCAGAATCAGACTTTGACCTTGACGAAGTAATTAAGGAATTAGAAGCAGATGTGAAGGCACTTTCAGAAGCTGAAGAAGAGGAAAAAGAAGAAGAACTCGACGAAGCTAAGCATGAAGGTGAAGAAGAGGAAGAGGAAGAAATGGATGAAAGTTGGGCAGATGGTGAAGAAGGTGGAGAAAAACTCCCAGCAGCATCACCAGCAGACGTTCATGACAAGACTATTCCAGCACACTCATCAGATATTGGAAAAACAGAAGCAGCAACAGATGCATCTGATCCACACAAGAGAGCAGTAAATCCAGCCGAACCAAGAATGGAAATGGGAATGGATATGGAAAAGGGTCACGAAGAAGGTGAAGGCGAAGAAGAACTTGATATTGAAGCAATTCTCCGTGAATTAGAAGCCGAAGATGAAAAAGAAAAAGAATCATCTGAAAAAATGGCAGCTGAAATGGCAGCGCTTCACAATGAGCTCGCAGAATATCGTAAGGTTGTAAATGTCCTACGAGGCAAGCTACAAGAAGTAAATCTTCTAAACGCAAAACTCTTATATACCAACAGAATCTTCCGTAAGGAAGGTTTGACCAACGAACAAAAAGTTACAATCTTAGAATCATTTGATCGTGCAGTAAATGTTCGTGAAGTTAAGATGGTATACACAACATTGGTCGAAGCAATGTCAGTAGCAGCTAAGACTATGAATAAGGGTCGCACCGTATCAAGTAAGGTGGTTACGGAAGGGTTAGCAAGTAAGGCAACCCCAAGTACCGCGCCAAAGAAAGAAATTTTAGAAGAAAACACAGTAGCAAAACGTCTACAACAACTCGCAGGCATTCTATAACTTTTAGGAGATAAATCATATGTCAGTATCAGAATTTATCAACGAAGCCGGTTCAGCACACCGCGTGGTAGTTGAAAAGACCCGCCAATTGGCAGGCAAGTGGGAAAAGTCAGGCCTTCTCGAAGGCTTAACTGGCCACGAAAAGCAAGGCATGGCAGTAATGTTGGAAAACCAAGCAACACAACTTCTTTCAGAAGCAACAACCACAAACCCAGGTGGTTCGGGCACAGCTGGTGAAAACTGGGCAGGTGTCGCACTTCCATTAGTACGTAAGGTATTCGGTTCAATCGCATCGAAGAACTTCGTATCAGTCCAACCAATGAACTTACCAGCAGGTTTGGTATTCTTCATGGACTTCAAGTACGCAAACACAATCAACGGTAAGACAGCAGGTGGTTCAGTATATGGAACAACCAGTGGTTCAGGTGTTCTTCCACGCGGTGGTTTCTACGGTGCTGGTGAATATGCATACTCAGTAAATGATGCAACATTAACACTTGCTCCAGCAATCGCATCATCATCTGTAACTTCATACGGTGATGTAAACTATAACGATGCATATTCTTCATCATTTGCATCATTCTTCAAGTTCGTTGTTCCAGCAGTAAGTTTCTCAAATGCAGATTTCAACGCAGTTCGTTCATTCCGCATTACAGACACCGTAACAGGTGACTTACTCCCAGAATTCACCAAGTATGATGGTACAAACGTAACCTTCATCGTAAGTGGTTCAGCAGCAGCTGCAGCAACAATCACAGCAGTTGAATACAGTAAGCAACCAACTGAAACAACTCGTGGTGACTTCGAAGATCGTGACAACTCAGTAACAAACTTGAACATTCCACAAATTGATTTGGAACTTCGTTCAGAAACAATCGTTGCTAAGACACGTAAGTTGAAGGCAGTCTGGTCACCAGAACTTGCACAAGACTTGAACGCATACCACAGTGTTGACGCAGAAGCAGAATTAACAGCAATGTTAAGTGATTACATCTCAACAGAAATCGACCTCGAAATCCTTGACATGTTAATCAACAACGCAACAACAACCGAATACTGGCACGCAGAAGTCGGTAAGGTATGGAATGGTACAGCATTCGTACCAAGTGCAACACTCAGTGGTCAAGCTTGGACAAACATGACCTGGTACCAAACACTTGGTCAGAAGATGCAAAAAGTCAGTAACCGTATCCACCAACTCACAATGCGTGGCGGTGCTAACTTCGCAGTGGTTTCACCAACAGTTGCAACAATCATCGAAACCATCCCTGGTTTTATGGCAGCAACAGACGGTGACAAGATGGAATTTGCAGGTGGCGTAACCAAGGTTGGTTCATTCCAAAACCGTTACACAATCTACAAGAACCCATACATGACCGAAAACACATTGTTGATGGGCTTCCGTGGAAGTAACTTCCTCGAAACTGGTGCAGTCTACGCACCATATATCCCACTCATCATGACCCCATTGGTCTACGATCCAAACAACTTCACACCACGTCGCGGCGTAATGACCCGCTACGCGAAGAAGATCGTACGTCCAGAATTCTTCGGCAAAATCTTCATCGACGGATTGGCAACAATCTAATAGATGTAAGAGGTGGGTATACGAAACTGGGGTGGCCGAAAGGTCACCCCTTTTTCTTTTTATATAAAGTAAACTACTATTTATAGTTTAGAGTTCTTTTATCTATGAGAATACTATGACAATATTAAGTGATGATCCGATTGTATATGATGGCAGTCCAGTTAATCCAAGTGGAATAACTCCATTTGGTATATTTGATGATGAAGCCGCGTTTCAATCAGATGCACCAAAAATAGCAGAATATATTTCTCGTCGTTTGGGATATAGTGTCGTTGATGTCGAATTGACAGATAAAATATTCTATGCGTGTTTTGAAGATGCAATTATAACATATGGATCCCAAGTAAATCAATTTAACGCTCGGGAACACATGTTGACATTACAAGGATTGTCTACAACTAATAACATTACACAAAAAAATATAATAGGGTCACCATTACCACAAATTATTCAACTATCTGCACAATACGGTACGGAAGCACAATCTGGTGGTAATGTAGAAGTAAAGAAAGGATACATCTCTGCATCGGCATATACTCAATCATATGATTTAAAAACTTTGTGGGCTGACGTACATGAAAGTGGTTCTGCAATAGAAATTCGTCGTATCTACCACTATATGCCACCGGCGGTTGCACGATATTATGACCCATTTGCAACCACGGGTCTTGGTTTAACAAACTTAATGGCAGAGTTTGGATTCGATGGATATTCACCACCAGTTACCTTCGTAATGATGCCTGCATACGAAGATTTACTTCGTATTCAAGCAATTGAAATTAATGATATGATTCGTAAGAGTCAGTACTCATTTGAAGTTTCCAATAATGTTATTAGATTCTCACCAATATTTAAGAAAGAAGCTACCGTATGGTTTGATTATATAGTAGTTGGTGATAAGCAAGGTGCGAATCAAACTTATAATTCAGCAAGTAATGTGACATCGGATTATTCCAATGTTCCATATAATCATATACCATATACCACAATAAATTCCATAGGAAAAACTTGGATATTTGATTATACACTTGCATTGGCTAAAGAAACATTGGGTATGATTCGTTCAAAATACGAAAATATACCTATCCCAGACGCAATTATTAAATTGGATGGTGAACTTCTCCGCAGAGAAGCAAAGGAAATGAAAGAACAATTGATAAAAGAACTTCGTGAAACATTAGAACAAACTGGATTACAAGCACAAATGAAAAAACAAGCAGAAAATGCTAAATTTATGCAAGAAATGTACCAGAAAGTTCCAACACTTATCTACATAGGATAACATGCCACGTTTCGTATCTCAGAAAGATTTTAATTTTTTTCAACACATCAATCGTGAATTAGTTAGTGATGTAGTTGATGTAGATGTAATTTTATATAAGATTGCATTAGAAACTACTGCGGTAAATTTGTATGGTGAAGCAACAGAAAAGGCAAGATACACTGGTGTGGAATTAAAATCACTTGTACGATATCCAAAAAATATTAGTAATACAAAAGATGGATTTGGTGTTGATGTAGAACAAAATGTTGAATTTAGATTTGTCCGTGCATTACTCGAACAAGTAAAAACCTACCCAGAAGCAGGTGATATTATTTTTTATGACGAAGCATACTATGAAATTGATAATGTCAATGATACACAACTTGTTGCGGGTCAACCACAATACACAACATCAATTTTGTGTAACGCTCACTTAACTCGTCGTAGTAATATCCAAATTGAGGAGGCTAACACATAATGGCTGATTACAGTAACAGAAAATCAACCGATAAGATAAAAAAAGTAACCGATAATATCGTACCATCACCTACACAAAATCGTGGATACGATACCAAAACGGAAAATAGTGATACTCCGATTACTGTTACACTATTAACTATTGACGATACTCTTATAAAGTATTTAACAAATCGAATACAACCTATTTTAACACAAGATTCCAAGTCTGTGAAAGTTCCGATTATTTACGGTAATCCGGAACGTTGGAAAAGTGTTCAACGTGATGGTATATTACGAGATAATAAAGGTAAAATACAATTACCAATTATTATGATTCGTAGAACTAGTATGAAGAAGAATCTGAGTACCAATTCACCCGTAAACAAGTACTTAGAACGTGAGTTTGAAACAGGATGGAACAAATATAACCCCTACGATAGATTTGCGGCCGTAAACGGCATTAAGCCCGTTAAACAGTACGTTACGACAATCACACCAGACTATTTCGACCTTACGTATGAGTGTATGGTATGGACGGAATATATGGAACAAATGAATCGTCTTATAGAACAAATATCATTCGAAGATGATGAATATTGGGGTGATAGAGGACAATATAAATTTAGAACTAGAATAGACGAATACAAAACCGATACGGTACTCCCAGATGTACAAGATAGATTAGTGAGAACCAGTTTTAATTTGTCTGTTTCGGCATATCTGTTACCAGAAAGAATGGTTAACAAGACCAACCAAATTATGCAAACTTCTCAACAACGATTCTCTACCAAAAAAATCGTTACATTTTCAGAGATAGAAGAAGGATAAAAGTAAGGTTTGGACAAAATAATCTATATTTATAATACGAGTACAGATATCTTTAAGGAGGTTATATGAGTGAAGTACAGAAGTTAACAGACGAAGAATTAACGTCTGTTAAAGGTTTGCGAGATGAGATTGTTAATGTTATTTCTTCCGTGGGTCAATTAAAACTAACGCATGATTTAATTGAGGAAGATTTAACTAATACGAAACTAAAATTATCTGAACAAACAACAAAATATAAAGAGTTGTTGGTTAAAGAGAAAGAATTAATTGATACTCTTTTACAAAAATATGGAATGGGTTCTTTGGATGTAGAAACTGGTGTATTTACCCCTGAGCAATAAGTAATATTGGAGATTCCGTATGGCAGAACGCATTGTGAGTCCTGGCGTTTTCACACAAGAACGTGACCTTAGTTTCTTAGAACAAGGCGTTGGTGAAATTGCTGGAGCATTTATCGGACCAACACCAAAAGGTCCAGCTTTTATTCCAACGATTGTTGAAAATCAACAAGCGTTTGAAAACGTATTTGGAACACCTGATGGAAAGTCATTTTTGGGATTAACTGTTAAGAATTATCTCAGAGAATCAGGACGAGCAACAGTTGTTCGTGTTCTTGGATTGGACGGATATAGTCCAACCACAGCAACACCGGCAATTTTAACAGCTACCGGTACGAGTGGTTCATTTGTTTACGCAGTTATCCACCCAACAGTATCGGGTAGTAGTATTGAAGCAATTAATGCAACGGGGCCAGCAAGTAATTTCTCACTTACCATTTCTTCATCGGCAGTCACGGATGTAACAACAACAGGACTCAGTACAACAACATCCGCAGCTTCTTATATTGGAAATTATCTTGGCTACGGTCCAACGGGCGCAAAGAACGGATATATCTACGGAATTTTCCCAGAAGCAATTACAATGGCAGGTGCTTCCGTTAGTATGTCAGCAGTAACTAGTTCCGATGCACTATTCTTAACTGGTAGTACATACGGTAAATATAGTTTTGCAAGTACACCTTGGATACAATCACAAACACTTGGTGGTTCAAAAGATAATTTGTTTAAGGTGCATACATTAACAGATGGTAATGCAGCAAACAAGGATGTCAAGATTTCCATCATTGGTCCTAAGAAAGCACAAATTTCTGGTGACTATGGTACATTTACATTATTAGTACGTGACTTCACAGATACAGATGCACAACCATCAGTATTGGAACAGTATGATAATTTAAGTATGGACCCAAATAGTCCAAATTATATCGCACGACGAATTGGTAATAGTGCACCAGTAGAAAATAGTTCAGGTGAACGTTATTTTGAAGGTGACTATCGTAATAACTCACAATTCATTCGTGTTGAAATGGCACCTGGTGCTGATAACGTATCAACAGATGCATTACCATTCGGATTTGCATCATTGAACTCACCAATTGGAACATCTGGATCAGTTCTTCCAATTCCAACATTTATTAGTTCATCTTGGATTTCTGGAAGTACCCGTGGATACAGTACACAAGCAACATACAATGTAAATGAATTCTACGGATTCCAATACTCAGATACACCTAACACCAATATGTCTTACTTGGCACCACTCCCAAGTGGTTCAGTAACACGCGGTGCAGCATTTAACCTTGAAAATCTTCCAGCAAATGAATTGTATGACGATTCTGGAAACGCTGTAGCAGTTGCAAACTTCTTAACAACGCCATCAGTTACGGCATATTTGAAGTTTACTGTACCACTTCAAGGTGGATTTGATGGTGATAACCCAGCACGTTATATCAACATGTATGACGGTATTACATCAAATAACACACAAGGATTTAACTTACAAACTGCAACAAGTGCAGGTTCACGAGCATATAAGAAAGCATTAGATGCAATTAGCAATCCTGATGCATACGATATTAACTTGTTGGTACTTCCTGGTGTTGTTTATGAATTACATCCGTACGTAGCTAACTACGCATTAAGTGTATGTGAACAACGTGGTGATTGTTTCTATATTATGGATTTAACACAAGCAAGTTCAACAATCACAACCGCAGTTAACCAAGCAGCATTACTTGATAGTAACTACGCAGCAGCATACTATCCTTGGATTCGAGTACTAGATGATAATACAAACAAATTCGCATTTGTTCCACCATCAGCAGTACTTCCAGAAGTATACGCATATAGTGACAACACAGCAGCAGAATGGTTTGCACCAGCAGGTTTGAATCGTGGTGGAATCCCAGGAGCAGCAGGTGTTAAGTTACGTTTAAGTCAAGTACAACGTGATGAATTGTATGATGGTAAGGTTAACCCAATCGCACAATTCCCAGGACAAGGTATTTGTGTATGGGGTCAAAAGACATTACAACGTCGCTCATCAGCACTTGACCGTGTAAACGTTCGTCGCTTATTAATTGCAGTGAAGAAGTTCATCGCAAGTTCAGCACGATTCCTCGTATTTGAACAAAACGTTGAATCAACTCGTCGTCGTTTCTTGAACATCGTCAACCCATATTTGGCAAACGTCCAAGAACGTTCAGGTCTATACGCATTCCGTGTCATTATGGATGAAACCAATAATACACCAGACGTAATTGACCGCAACATCTTGGTTGGTCAATTGTATCTCCAACCAACAAAGACTGCTGAATTCATCAAACTCGAATTCAACATTCTCCCAACGGGTGCTACATTCCCTGGGGCTTAATAAAATAGGTTATATTTTTAACAAACTGACTATTTATAGTTAAATCCGTTAGGAGATACGAATGGCAAACAATATAGTAGCCGAAAATGAAATATTTTTTACGGCATTTGAACCAAAGGTTAAAAATCGCTTTTTAATGTTAATTGAAGGAATCCCAGCTTACATCGTTAAGAAAGTAAGCCGTCCTGAAATTCGTCAAGATACGATTAAGGTTCCACACATCAATACCGTTCGCTTTGTCAAGGGTATTTCTGTATGGCAACCAATGACCCTTACGTTGTACGATCCAGTAGTTCCATCTGGCGCACAAGCAGTAATGGAATGGGTTCGTCTACATCACGAATCAGTAACAGGTCGTGATGGATACGCGGAATTCTATAAGAAAGATTTAACCCTTCAAGTTCTTGGACCAGTAGGTGATAAGGTTGAAGAATGGATCATCAAGGGTGCACAAATTACACGTGCAACATTTGGTGATTTGGAATGGGCGGAAACCACAGACAATGTGGCAATCGAACTAGAAATTCAACCAGACTATTGTGTATTGAACTACTAATCAGTAGTTAAAAATAGAAGGTGTGTCTCACTGTCTGATACTTATATAGAGTATAATTGGGCAGTGGGACACTTTCTTTTTTGGGTATAAGCTATGGCAGAACTTACCGAATTCAATGTAGGTCAAGGTGAAACATTTCGTATCGCAGCAACGATTATCAGCGATAGTGGAAGTATCCCACTTAATATAACAGATTATGTATTCAGTGGTCAAGTTAGAGAAAATTATACCACCGATGAAGTTGCTGCTACATTTAATATTACAAAACTTGCACCATTAAATTCAGGTTCAATTATTGTAGAGTTAACTCCTGATCAAACATTAGCATTAACACAACGAAAATATGTGTATGATGTAAATATGGTCAGTGGATCAATTAGTCCAATAAAACGAAGAATCTTAGAAGGAGCATTGACTGTACGCCCCACAGCTACGAGATAATTAATGAGTGGATCATTACGTCCAATTAATTTAGGTGTACCAGATATAACAGTTGTAGTCAGAGAAAATAGTGACGCTAATAAAGTTTTAGTAGATGTACCAAATATTAGTGTTAATATTGAAACATCACCTGATTATAAGGTAAGTGTACAACCCAGTTCGTTAGTAGTTCAACGAACGGGGTCTTTGCCGTCGCTGGCGGTATCTGCATTATTTGCAAACACAGCGAGTTATGCACTTGGAGTTAGTGGTTCAATTGATACTGCGGTATCTTCTTCCTATGCACAAACTGCTTCTTATGCACTTAACGCTGGAGCTGGGTCGGGGTTTCCGTTTAGTGGGTCAGCAGTTATTACAGGATCACTACAAGTACTCAACACGGGAAGTGTTGGTGGTATCACGGTATCAGTTACAGGATCATTTAAAGGTGATGGTAGTGAATTAACTGGTGTAGCAAAACTTGGTTCAAATACATTTAATGGCAATCAAACCATATTTGGTGATTTGGAAATTGATGCGGGTAACATAGTAGTTACCTCTGGAAATAGTTTAATTGTTTCTGGTGCAATCTTTGCTCAAAATGAATTCATCGCTGGGTTCGTACAGTCAAACGTAGTAGAAGCCCCAAGTATAACAGGATCACTACTAGGAACTGCAAGTGTTGCAGATGCAATAGATGTTATTTTTGCTGGTGGATTTCAAACTGGTAATGATACACCCATAGCCTTACAAGTTGGTGGTACTGGAAACGTAATCAGTGCAAGTTATGCATTAACTGCATCGTACGCTGCAAACGGTGGTGCAGCAACCATACCGGCAGGAACAATTTCCAGTTCTACACAAGTTCAACAAGCATTACCACTTGGAATGGTGTCTAGTTCAATTGGAACTGCAAATTATATTCCATTGTGGCAGGATACATATAGACTAACCAATAGTCCATTATATTATACAGGATCAAGTATACTCTGGGGTGCATCAAACTTTTTTGATAATAACGCACCTGACGTACTTGGTATTTATGCGGGTAATGTAGGTTCGTATAATTTAATTTCGGCGCACGCTACCGTTGATGATTATCTACAAATTAATATTCGAAATTTCAGTACTGGACAAAATGCCTCGTCCGATATCGTAGCAACATCGGATACTGGTAATGAAGAAACCGGATATATTAATATGGGTATTAATGGAACCAACTACGTAGGTTCCAAAATTCACGATGTACCTAACGATGGATATTTGTTCCACACAGGTAGTAATTTAATAATTGGTACTGCTACACCTAATGCAGCAGTAACAATTTTTGCTGGTGGTGAAACTTATAGAAATGGTAAGCTACGATTACGTGCAAATAATAATCATGAATTAAGTGGGTCAATGTATACGAGTGGAAGTGTATCTGTTACTGGTTCACTTCAAGCCACACATTTTATATTACCAACAGTTGCGCCCACCACACCACAAACTGGGTCAATGTATTTTAGTGATTCATTCATATACGTGTACACAGGAACACAATACCGTAGTGCGAGTTTAGTCTGATATGCCATTAACACTTGTAAATTCTGGTAATGTTGGGGGATTAACACTATTAAGTAAACTTTCTGGTGTACAAGTAACCGCGGCAGAATGTAAAACAGTAGTGGATAATTTTGTAACACGTATTCAACAATCAGTCGGGTTTTAAAGATGCCAGCAAATCGTTTTATACCACTAGTTAGTAGTCAATCAGGAGCAGTACCCACCGCGTCTGGGTTATTTCCTGGTGAATTGGCACTTAATATCGCAGACGGAAAATTATTCACCCGTTCTGGGTCAGCTATTCTATTATTAAATGACATGAATTTACCAGGTGGAATACCCACCAGTTCTGCTCAAATAGTAGGATATATTAGTGGTAGTACGATTACTCCACATTCTGTACAATCCGATGAATTTAAATTAAAGGCTGGAAATGTTTCACTAATATTCACAGGGTCCGTTAATACTGGAATATTTGGGGCTACGGAATACGTCTACCCATTCATCCCAACCAGTAGTTATGTTGGAGCAACAGTAGAATATGCGGCATCCAGACCTGGTGGTATACGAGTCGGTATGTTGATGTCCGCGTGGCAAGGAACGGGTAGTACGGTTACCGATATATCCAGTACAGATGTTGGGGACACATCCGATATCAGATTTTCGTTGGTGCAAGATAATGGTTATATGAAATTACGAGTAGAAAGTTTGGGTAGTGGGTCATACCCGTGGACGGTACAAAGTATATTTAAATTATTTCCTTCTTTATAATAATAACTAACTATTTATAGATTAGATATTTAGCACCGTTTGGAGAAACCCGATGGCAAATGAATTTGTAGCACGACGAGGTATTATAGCCCAATCTGGTGGGGCAAAAATCACTGGATCGTTACTGGTTAGTGGTACAATTGATGCAACTGGATATAGTATTATTGCATCATCAATTACCGGATCTTTCTCTGGCTCAATTGGTATAGCGGCCACGGCATCGTATGTAAGCCCATCGGGATTACCCGCCGGCACAGTATCGGCATCATCGCAAATCGATTATAATAATATTCAAAATAAATTAAGTGGTGTTGTATCAAGTTCAACACAAGTACAACCACTCTTACCAACAGGTACCGTATCAAGTTCTGGTCAAGTAGACATAACAGCAACAACAGGATACGCAACATTTAGTTCATCATTAGCAACGGTTGATGCAACACAACAAGTATCAATCAACGCATTAAACGCAGCAACTAGTTCATACGCAATCAATTCTACAATACAAGCACAACTTAGTGGTGTAGTATCATCCTCAACACAAGTTCAACCATTATTACCAGCAGGAACGGTATCAAGTTCAACACAGTTTAATAATTTAACCAGTCCATTCACTGGTTCATTTACTGGATCATTCAAAGGTGATGGATCTGGTTTAACTGGTGTCACCGCAGCAGGCACAGTTTCCTCCTCTGTACAAATTGATATAACACAAACTACTGGTTACACAACATTTAGTCAATCATTAGCAACAGTTGACCAAAATCAACAATCACAAATTGGTGCATTGATTGCAAGTACCAGCTCCTACGCATTACAGAGTCAATTAGCTGGTGTTGCTTCAAGCAGTGGTCAAGTCAAAGCGTACTTACCAGATGGTACAGTATCATCATCCGCACAATATCCTGGTTGGGTAACTGCGTCAAGTCAAATTGATTATAATAATATTCAAAATAAATTAAGTGGTGTAATCTCCAGCTCTACACAATTTAATGCGTTATCTAATACATCTGCATCATATGCTCTTACCGCATCGTTTGCAACAAACGCAACAATCCCAGCAGGAACGGTATCAAGTTCGGCACAATATCCTGGTTGGGTAACTGCATCATCACAAATTGATATCACGCAAACTACTGGTTATTCCACGTTTAGTTCGTCATTATCTACGGTTGATGCAAACCAACAAACAGAAATAAACGCACTAAAAAATGCAACGGGTTCGTACGCAACCACAGGTTCAAATACATTTGTAGCAGACCAAACTATTACGGGTTCATTGTACATTAGTCAAAACTTGTATGTACAAGGTTCATCCTCAATTAGTTACATTTCACAAAGTACGTTAAATATCGGTACCAATGTTATTACCGTTAATACACTCACTCCTGGTACACGATTTGGTGGACTATCGGTAATTGATTCTGGTTCCTCACCACAACGCAGTGGGTCATTGTTCTTCGACTCAACCAATGACCAGTGGATATTTATCCACCAAAACCAAGCCACCCCAACATCATCCATATTGATAATGGGGCCACAGACTTACAATAATATTGGAAATGAAACAACATTAACTACCAATGTTATTCCTAAGTCAACCAATGCAGAACACATCGGTGATTCACAAATTAGTGATAATGGTGTTACAGTATCTATTACTAATGGATTAAGTGTTGGTACAAATCTTACCGCATCACAAGCAGATATTACTACTGTCCGTGCAACAACAATCACGGCAACAGGTACCGTAAGTGCAAGTACCAGTGCATTTATCAATAATGCAATTTATTCTGGTAGTGTAGTTACAAACATTATTGGTCCTGTATCAAACCAAGTGGTAGCGTCACTTCCCGCAGCAAGTTGTGATGGTGTATTCTTTGATTACATTGTTAAGGACGGTACAAACTATCGAACAGGAACCGTAATGGTCATAGAAGATGGTACATCGGTGGAATTTACGGATGTATCGACAAATGATATTGGTAATACTGCACAAGCAATATTTACAGTGGATATTGTTGGTGGACTTCTTCGATTGAAGTTTACTAATAGTTCTGGTACGTGGACAGTTAAAACCATAATCAGAGCACTATAATAAGTAATTAACAGTAAGGGGGTGGGTACTAATCCTACCCACCCCTATTTTTTTAAAAACCTTTGGAAATGTGAAAAAGGGATAATATGGCAAACGAATTTGTAGCCCGCAAAGGTCTAATATCCAGCGGAAGTATCAATGTATCTGGGTCAGTTACGGCATCATTCTTTAAAGGTGATGGTAGCCAACTCACAAACATAGCGGCAATTGCTGCAGTTAGTGGAACGCTTAATATTGATATCTTC
>Ga0181343_1000055_pt1 | contig 50103 bp, 29 predicted proteins | sample Su13VDMLBSD_FD_130110 | JGI IMG/M metagenome (GOLD analysis project Ga0181343, IMG submission 130110) | Freshwater viral communities from Lake Michigan, USA - Su13.VD.MLB.S.D | ecosystem: Environmental > Aquatic > Freshwater > Lake | place: USA: Michigan | collected 2013-07-15
ATGGGTTGCCAGGTTCAGTACTCATGCTGCAGCATATGTCACCATAGGGCAGCAACCGCTAAGGAGTTCTGTTCTCACATCAAAGAGCGTAAGAAGAAGCGCTTCACGGGTGAGCATGAGTGCAAATATCACACTTCTCCCAACGCAGGGAGCGAGCCATGCCCCGTTTGCGGATGCAAGAAAGGATCTGCGGACAAGCACTCCTACAAAGATCAGCAGATATTCGAGCACAACTTCGGAGTTAAGTTCATCGAGGACAGCTTCGTAGTGAATCCTGCATGCCATGACTGCCTTGTGCAGGACATCCTCAACCCTGAGGGGGTCAGGAAGAAGATAGCTGGTCTGGTCGACAGGGTAAAAGCCATCAATGACGGCTTCAGCAAGACGGCAGAGGAGAGTTTCTGCCGTGACGGCGTCTGTGGCATGAAGAAGGTGGCCGGCCGGCAGGAAATCGGCGAACTGAATGAGGCCATGAACCTGCTGGAGAGGGTGGCCCGCTCGATGATGGCGCAGAAGAATGCTGTGTCCATGGAATATGTGAGCGACCTTGTGAAGGTCATGTCAAATGTCCAGAAGACGACCGATGAACTTATCGAGATGGGTTATGCACAACTGCCCTCTCCCAATCTGCAGGCTATGGCAGTTGGCACATCTGCCCCCGCCTCTCCGCTCGAAGGTGGGCGTTCATCCCAGACCGCCCCGTCCTCGATGCCGCCAGCGTCGCCAGCACCCATCCAGCCTGCCCAGCAGGCAGTTCCCCAGCCCGCGGCTCTTGGTTCGCCATCTCTTACGGACATAGGAGATGATGTCGGGAGGGTTACAAAACCAACATTTATTCCCCGCACAGCTTCCGGGGAGGAACTTTCGAAAAAACTCAATATCAGTAGCAAGGGTCTCGCTGCCCACATGGAGGACGGCGAGTATTTTCCCTCGGAGGAATTCTTGGCACAACATCAGGTCATCGCAAAAGTGGCATCTGACAACTGTTCCGTTGTCATTGCAGCAGATTCAGACGGAGAAACCTTCGTCACCGAATCTGTCGATGGTCGCATCGTTCGTGCATCCTCATCTGACATCTACCCTAGTTTTGTCAGGGAGGTGATCTCCTCCGACCCAGAGAGCGCTGCGAAGATCATTTTGGCATCGCTAGAAACAGCAGACAACATCACATCCACTAAGGAGCCTGTCTTGGACAACACAAATCGCACTGTTAAGACCGCATCGCAGCGTAGTGAAAATCCTCCATCCGTGACCACCGAGGCCCAGTTCTCTGAGGGCAAGGGGATTGGCAAGCGTCATGGTGTAGAGTACACGGAGACAATCGAGTCCGATTCGCGCCTGGGTGCCTCCAAGCCCCCATTCTCCGATGTATCTAGCGCCTCTCCGCAGGTTCGTAGCGGCTCATCAGAAGGTACCACAGAAGCCCAGCTCGCCAGTGGCTCAAATGGGTTCATGGCCAGATGGAACTCTTTCCCCGAAACCATCACTGAGGGACAGTGGGACAGTTCAAGTCGGGAAGTTTTTGCCAAAATCCCCTCTGATTGGACTTCCAGTGTGCAGAGTGCTCAGCTCGATATGCTCCGCAAGGATCACAAGTGGGTGGAGCCTTCCGCAACCACGGAAGCTCAGCTCGGCAGCATGTCCAAGAAGGCAAGCGCCATAGAACTTGTCAAGGTTGCCACCCAGGCGATGGCCGACGCCATTTCCGTCTATGGTCTTGATGCAAATGATCTCGGAAAGGTTGCCTCCTACATTGCAGCCAAGCCATCCCGTGCAGCGAAGGCCTCCTTCATGGTTGCCATGAACGCAGCCCCATGGACTGTCGAGTCCCGTCGTGAGGTTGCATCTCGTAATTCCGGAATGACTAAGGGCGCGTCCGCCGCCCTCATGGCGGAGCCAATCGACATAGTTTTCTCTGCTGTGGCTGACAACGCACGCGGCTACCGCTCTGACGACCTGGTGGATGCATTCGTCCACTGCGCAGCGAGCCCGCTTGCAGTCGAGCAGGCAGTCAAGATGGCTTCCGAAGTCTCCGACTCAATGGTCAAGGAGTCCTCCTTTGCAGACGCCATACGCGATGCATTCCGTCCAGAAGACGGGCTGTACAAGATATGCTGCACTGTTGGCGAGGACATCTCCGCAAGTCCAGAAGATCACGGTGCTTTTGTCACCGAGGTCGCGAAGTTCGCCCAGAGCATGGTTGGCAATCGCTTCCCAGGCGTCGATGTTGTTCCGATTTCAATTGACATTGATGATGAAAACGGCATCGTCGAGGCAGTCGTCAAGGAGGCATCCATGCTCACAGACGACGAGCACGATGCATATGAGAAATTCGCATCCGAGGTCGGCCGCATGCGCAAGTCTGCAGGACGACAGAAGGTTGCCAACGCCTCTGAAGGTTCTTTTGCGTCTCGTGACGAGCGCATAACCAGGCGTGCCAAGTTGCTTGAGGAAATCGAGCGTCTTGAGAAGAAGGCGCAGGTTGGTGGCGCTATGCCATCTGCCCTCAATCCAGCCGGCATGGGCGCAGGTGCGGCAGTTCCCGGCGCTATGCCTCCAGGCATTCCTGGTGCTGAAGCCCTCACAGGGGCTCCCGGAGCGCCAATGGGCGCTCCTGCAGGGATGCCCGGCGCTCCCACTCCTCCTCCTGCCGATCCTCTTGATCTTGGCGGCGACGAGGGCAAGGCCAAGCCACCTGCAGCCGTCTGCGTCGTTTGCGGCAATCAGGATGTCGATGTCGGCGGAGGCAAGAGCAAGTGCAATGGCCCCGGTTGCGGCAGCGGCTTCACCATCAAGGTCGTTCCTGACGCGAGCCTCTTGGATAAGTTGACTGATGGAGATGTCGATCAGGAGGATTTGGGAGACGACAATCCCGCATCTCCCGACAAGGGTATGGGCGGCGTTGGCGCCGAGCTTCCTCCGGGCGGACCAGTTCCTGCCCCAGGTCTTCCTCCAGTTGCTGCATCGACCCGACTTACTCCTGATGTCCTCCGCAAGGTGGCCTCAAAGGGTGCAATCGGATCGGTCAGCCCGATATCTGGATCCAGGAACACTGTTCAGCTAGATAAAGAAACCTGGATGTGCCTCGATTCTGGTCAGATGTACAAGGTTCGCTTTGCAGCATCTACCCAGTCTCCCAAGGAGATATTTGCACAGTGGGAGTGGATTCCCGAGTACAAGAAGGCTTCTTGCACCAGTTGCAACCGCAAGCGTGCCTCCGTCAACGAGGCTCTCAAGTCCATGGGTGTTTCCCGTGACAGCTTCGATTCCATGCCCGTCATGCGCAAGGCCGAAGTCCTCAACACCGCACTCGATCAGGGACGCATTCGTCCCGTCAAGATCGCTTCGCAGGACGATACCGCTGTCGGTTCGTTCAAGAAGGCCTTCACGATGCATGGTGAGTTCCCGATGAACGAGTGCATGGAGAAACTCGCTCGCCGCTATGGAGCGGATAGCGTGGCCCTCAGTGGTCCTTGCCGTGGCTCGGGCTTGGCTGACTGTGTGTGCTCAAGGCTTGCAGGAGCCAACCTGTACAGCACTTCTGTCGCTGATAAGGTGGCATCTGCATGGTCTCAGCCCGATCCCATGTGCGAGTGTGTCGAAGACCTCGTCAGGGATGGCATGGGCATCAAGCAGGCATCATCCGCATGCGAGTTGATCAAGTCAGCCTATGCTGAGGATGAAGAGTATCTTGCAGATGACCTGTCAGAGGGTGATGATTCATCGCCTTCCGACGGATCTCCAGATGTTGATTCAGAACCATCTGATCCATTTGATGATGATGAGGGTGAATCCGCCCCCGTCAATTCTGCCCCGAAAGACGAGAAGACAATCACCCTTGATCTCAAGTTGACTCCCGACATGCTCCGCATGATTGACAAGGAGATACAGTCTGTCCTTGGACAGGACGGGGGCGATACCGAAGTTGATGTATCTCCAGAGTCTTCCGATGACGGCAGCGATGACGACTTCGAAGTCGACGACTCCGATATGGATGCAGACGATTCAGACGATGCCGACCTCGGCGATGATGAGTCTGTAGACGGAGCCGAAATGCCCACCGTTGAATCCGAAGAGGAATGCGAGTCTTCGTCAGGGGACACAGAAACCGAGGAGAAGAAGGCAGTCATGGAAAAAACCGCACCGAATGAGGCTTCATCTGACGAAGATGGAGGCTCCAAAATCGAGAAGGAGGCCATGGCTCTCCGCAGGGGTCGTGTTGTCGGAGTTGGAAAGTTGGAGTTGGACATATCCAAGCTGGCTTCCATATTCAGCAAGGAAGCAGGAGAAAAGTCCATCGAAAACAGTGCTGCACAAGACCAGTCCGAAATCGGAAAAATTATGACCGGTAAGGCGGGACTCAAGGGGCCGAATAAGGTCGAGAATGGCGGAAAGCCCATGGAGGCCGAGCATGGCGACGCCTTTGATGTTGATTCGCACAAGCCCAAGGTTCCAGTTGGTGGTGGAAAATTCGACGGCGACAAGATCACTGCGGAGAAGGGCAACATGGCCACTGGTGGCACCGACGGGGCAGGAAAGTCTGCCTCCGGTAAGTTCGACAGGCAGAAGTCTGCGTTCGACAATTCCATCGCGAAGTTGGCATCCGATCTCGGCCTCAAGCAGGAACTTGTTCAGGATCAGCCTGAGATAGGCGAAGTCGGAACCACTGAGGGTCTTGAGGGTCTCGCAGAGCCTGAGGTTCCATCGGGCAATGAGTCGGCTGGTCTTTCTGTTCCATCCATACCAGTGGGCGGGCAGGAAGGAGCTGAGAAGCAGAACATAATGACAGGCGGCCAGGTTGGCTCCGGCAAGTCCGGACCAGTCGGCGGCTATGCAAAGAAGAAGGCCGGAGTCGATTCTGGCGAACTCGCGCTCAAGATCGCAGGAAAGATGGTTGCCGCTGGGATGATATCCCCGGACAACCTCCCTGCGAAAGCGGATGAGCTTTCGGGCTACAAGGTTGCCCAGCTCGTCGATCTTGAGAAGGCGATGTTTGCGGAGGGAGTCGTCGCCAAGGGCCTTAAGACCGCATCGTCGGGATCAGAGACAGCATTTGTGATCCCCGAGCAGAAGAGTGACAGGAACGCATATGGCGATCTCAAGTCGAAGATTGCGTCCATGTTCCGCCTGCAGCAGCAGGTGGAGATGGCCGACGAGACGGAGTCGAATGCGTTGCGTCGGGCTTTCAAGTGAAATCCTGATGTAGATTAGAGGAAAGTTCAAAAAAAGAGGGTAAAGGAACCCAACATGGCAATCATTCCAGTTCATCACACCATCGCAACCCAGTACGCTGTCGCATCCGGCAGCGGCAGCATCACCGAGGGTATGGGCGTCGCGCTCGCTGTTGACTCAGCTTCCGACCTCAACCCCTACGCCAAGCTTCCCGACGCCAACGGTGGATTCACCATCGGCCTCGCGGGCGACAGCAAGTTGACCAGCAGCAGTGGCAATGCCTACTCTGACAGCGTTGTTGTCAGTGGCTCCGGCAGCACCCGCGGCACTGTCAATCGCGTCAGCGACATGTTCGACGAGACCCTTGCTTCCGGCAAGATCACCGTCTACATGGGCGTCGGCGAGTTCCTCACCGACCAGTTCGTCTCTTCCGAGTTCGATGCTTTCGGAGACAACGCCGCAGGTGCAACCCTCTACGTTGTTCAGAGTGGCGCGAATGCCGGAAAGATCACTACCACGAGTAGCAACAACGGCAACAAGATTGGCTACCTGATCGCTGCACAGAACGCCTACCCAAGCGGCGTTCCTGGCACCGAAATCAATGGCAGCACCTCCCTGGGCAACTTCATCCGTATTGCCCTGAACATCCAGCCCGCAACCTGATAAATCTTCCGGACCGCCACCTCGATGAGTGAATCGGGGGGCACCGGAGAAAGGAAAGAAACAGAATGAGCATCAACAAAGACGGTCTCACGTACGACGAGAAGGAAGCAGTCATCGCACAGGCACTCGCCACCGAAGAGGGTCGCGTTGCCCTTGCGCAGGCCATGGTGGAGCCCATCCGCCGCTCGCTTGAGTATCAGGCGGTCGGTCGCAAGCTCCTGATGGTGGACGAGCTCCCGCAGGGCGCTCTCCCCCGTTACGAGCGCGACGTTGCCTCCGTGGCAACCGTCGTTGCCCGCCAGGGCGCAGTTCCCGACCAGATCACCGAGGGTGAGGAAGTTCTTGTCCCCACCTTCGAGATCGCGGCCCATCCGACCATTCGCCTCTCTGAGATCAAGGCTCGCCGGTTCTACATCGTCGACCGTGCTCAGATCAAGGCGAAGGAGGCCATTCAGAAGGAGGAGGATCGCAACATCTTTGCTGCCCTCATCGCTGCTTGCCCCGCCGGTCAGACCGTGACCAATGTCGGCACCCTTGAGACTGCATCTCTCAACACTGCCTACAAGTACATCGAGACCCACGACCTCGTGGCATCGAAGGTGGTCATGCACCCCGAGTCGTACTCTGCGGTTCGTAGCTTTGGCAAGAACTTCTACGACGAGGCGACCACCCGTGAGATTCTGACCACTGGTCTCTACGGTCACCTCTGGACCGCCGACATCCACGTGTCCAGCCAGCTTGACAGCACGAAGATCATCGTGACTGCCAGCCCGGACACCGTTGGCGCGTTCCCGATCCGCCAGGACATCACTGTCCTCCCCGCGGACGATCCGAAGAAGCTCCGCCTTGGCTGGGTCATCTACGAAGAGGTTGGCATCGTGGTCATGAACGACTACGCTGTCTCCATCATCGAAGTTGACGCAACCACCACCTGATAGGTGGAGTTTGAAGTGAACTCAGGCCGCCCATCCCGAAAGGGGTGGGCGGCTCTCTTTTTTGCATCAATAAAAAACCCGCGCTTGGCGGGTCGTGTTGATTCTATATCCGTCGGATTTCAGGCGCCAGTTGTCGATGGGTGGATGCTGATGGCCCAAACATTTCCAAATCTGCCGACGGTTATCCTTTTGCTGCCTATCATGGCTTGCTTTTCTTCTTCAGGAGAACCTTTGTCTTGACACACGATTTTTTCATCGGTGTCTAGGGAGACCGTGCCCCCTCCTATCACTGCCGTGCTTGTGGAAAAAGATGGAAGACCAGGAAGCGCCGCTGCATCATCGCACACTAGTGACTTGAGATTGTTTTCCTCAACCACTTCTATGGGAATTCCCTCCCAGATGGTTCTGTCCAGTGACGGGGAAGAAAAAGCCGGCGAGTACACATACAGGGCTCGATGCGTCCCGAAAGTCGCCGTACCGATTCTGAATCCACCTAGCGATATGTACGACTCGCCATCAGCGGCGGCGTCTGTGAGGGTTAGGCTGAGGCGATACCCAAGGTCTGAAGCCTCGTGTAGGGCTATTTTTCCTTGTCCTCCCAAGTTTTTGCTGGTCAGCGTATATCCTGATGTTGGTACCGGCATGTTGTCATCCCTCTCCGATAAACTACTATGATCATCAGAAACGCCCTCGGAGTGCCTGTTTATGTTCCCGAATGGGACGAACGCATTCCAGCTGGAGATGGCAACAAGACGGTGGAATTGAACGCCGATCAGGTTCGTTCCGCCCCATCGCTCCGTTCAGCGGTCGCGAAGGGCTATCTGGTGGTCGTTGAGCACAACCCTGCAGATGGCATAGAGACTGCTCTTGCCAAGTTGTCATCCACACAAAGGCGAGCCGATCCCACTGCTACGGTTGACGATGTGGTGGTTCGGGGGCAGATGTTGGACTACTCCGGATATGCAAAGGTAAACCGCAATCTTGTTCGTGCACTCAGGAGGGGCAATATATCCGTGAGTGCAGATCCTGTTGATCTCGGTAAACCTTGCCTGATGGCGGAGGATGTAAAGAATGACATACCCCTGCGCCCCCGCTCGAACGGCATCGTTGATATAAACAGTGTGGTTCCGACGTTCGGCTCTCCCGGTAATGGAAGCCTACGTATCCTATACACGACATGCGAGTCGGAGACCCTACCCGATCAGGTAATTGCAGCTGCCAAAAGATATGATCGCGTGTGGTGCGTTAGTGAATTTTGCACAGGAACCATGCGTTCTCATGGGATTGCTGCAGAGACTTTGTACCCGCATATAGATAGCGGCGTCTATTCCCCGACCGGAAAAACCCATTCGTTTTCATCTCCGCTGCCCTCTTTCAAGTTCTTCACCATCTTTGGCATGAGTTCGCGTAAGGTTGGCACAAACATTATCAAGGCTTTTTTGTCCGAGTTCGACCCATCGGACGATTCATGTCTCATAGTGGCGCACCGCGACAAGCGTGGCGAGGACGCCCAGCGTGCATTCGCTGACACTGTGGGTGAATGCGTTGCTGCATGTGGGAAGAAGAATCCACCTCTCGTTGTGCGTATGCCGAAGCCATTGAGCGAATCCGGCCTAGCCTCTCTATATCGATCCGTCGATGCATGCGTGCTGGCCGCGAGAGGAGAGGGATTCTGTTTGCCATATGCGGAGGCTGCCATGTGTGGAAAGCCATCGGTTGCCCCAAGGTTTGGCGGGCAGCTTGACTTTCTTGATGATGACTCCGCCTTCCTCGTGGATGTCGAAAAGCATATTGTTCCGAAGGGTGCAATGAACACGGTGCTGTGGGACGGAACCGTCATGGCAGATGTGACAAGTCGAGATTTCATATCGCGTCTTGGTGTGGAGATGAGAAGATGCATGGAGGCTGGCGAGCCTAAGAGGACCGCGATGGCCAAAAGGGCTTCGGTGCGGCTGTCGGAGATATGTTCGGCACAGGCAGTGCTGAACCAGTTCAAGGAGTTGATTGCCAAATGATGAGAGCGATCATAGACAGGGCATACGGCAGGGTTGTTTTCCTTGGCGACAGGGTGTATTCCATGCCATTGGACAGGGTGATAATGCACCCCGAGCTTATGCAGGTTCCCGCCATTTCTGAAAATGTGAGCGGCACGCTCTACGAAGTCATGTCTGGCGCCTCTCGGCCGCCCTTGGCTCCGTCATCAGTTCTTGCAGTGACAGCTACTCCAGTAGCGAAGGACTATCTTGTTCTCGCAAGGGATGGCTGTCTTATTGTGAGTAAATTGACACCCGAGTTGCGCTTCAATGGTCGGCATGACGGAAAGTCAATTGCGAACATCAAGAGTACATATGGAGAGGTGCCTCCACAAGTTCAGAGCCTCATCGCATCAGGGAAGCTTCTGCAGGTATCTCTTGCGGAGTTGCGGTCAATAGGCGAGGAACATGCAAAAGCCATCCAGTCCAAGAAGGACATGGCGGAGGCTCGGCGAAAGAGCGGACGCTCGGTGCGCCGTAGAGACGACTCTTCCGACGACACGGATGACGACAATTCGTCTCCCATCAAGAACGCAATATCCATCAGAATATGACATCCATAGCGATCATGGCCCCATCTTCCGAATGGGGGGTGCTGGTGCTCTCTTCTGCCCTGCAGGTTCTCCGCAAGAAGCATGGGGGCAAGGCTGATTTCTCCGTCTGTGGCATGTCTTGGTGCGATGAGAGCCTGCAAAATATGCTTCCAGGCAGACCCTCTGTCATAACGATGCAGGAGATGGTGGCAAGAAGATTCGACCACGTTGTTTCGCTCACAGACTCTGTGGTAAATGCTTGTACTGCATCTACTGTCGGGGCAACTGGGATTGTAAATGTGGGAGGATCATTGCGTGGAACTTCTCCCGAATACGAGCATCTCATCCCATGCTATCTCGGGAATGGGCAAGATGTGTTCTCCATCCTGAGCAACTGTCTTGGTGCCGAGTCTCGCGCATGTCCTGTTTTCTTCCCGTCGTTTGACCCCAAGATGCATGAAAGACAGGGGGTATCCATAAAAGACGAGGTGATCAGGTCTGCAGTGAAGCATAGATTCTTTGACACCGGAAGGCTGTGGCATGTTCCCCTGCGCAGAAGTATCTCTAAGCGTATTGAGGAGTCGCGTACTGTCAGTGCCCTTGTGACCGACGACCCTGTATGTGCTTGGGGTTGCGCCAGCGGTGGAGGTAGGTCTATACTTCTCCGACGCAAGTCATGTGCGTGTCCAGTTTTTCAGGTGCAAGACATGGTTGAAGAGGAGTTCATGGATTCTTATGGTCAGCCATGATGTTCCTGACTACCGTCTGCGGCATTCTCCGCGTCAGCGGATGGACATGCTTCCAGCGCATGGCGGTATACATATCCCTCGAGCTGACTGCTCCGTATTGACCGTTGGAATCATCGACACTGGAGCCCCCGTGCACAGAGACATTCCTCTTGGCACACAGTGGAGGCTTGCAAGTCTAGTCGATGGTTCAGGTGTTTTTGACGAGGATGGCCACGGCACGGCAGTGGCCGGGGTCATGTGTGGCACGCCTTCTTCGGGTATTGGCGGACTTTGCCACGAGTCATGTTTTCATTTCGCTAAATGCACTTCTGCAGACGGAAGTGGCGACATCAGCGGAATGGTTGGTTCGATGCTGTGGTGTCTCGGGGTTGGATGCGATGTCGTGGTTTGCAGTGTGTCTGCATTTGAAAGAGAACATCTCGCATCCGCTGTGGTGAAAAAAATGGTTGACAAGGGTGTCGTCCTGGTTTGCGCGGTTCCACCTTCTTCAGGCACGGCCTTTCCATCTGAAGAACCTGGAGTGATTCGTGTCAAGACGGGAGCGCTTAACGCTCCCACGCTAGAATCTGGCGATGGCAATTGTCTCGTCATGCCCGACTACACATATGATGTTTTTTCTAGAGGAGACAGGTTTACCGACATCACAGGCTCTAGCTTCGCCAATGCATTCGTCGCCGGCTGCGTGGTGAATGCAATGGCCGCCGGAGCACCGAGGGACGCCAAAGGCATCATCCAGTATCTGTTGAATAATAACGGAGGATGACCACCTTTCCAGTCAGCTTTGCAGCGCCAAGGCAGGGCAACTTCTACGCCATATGTCTTGGAGACGACGGGCAGAGGATCGACCCGCGATCAGGTCAACTCAGCTCCTCTGTCACCCATGCCACGTCTGCCATCCCTCTTGCTCTGCGGAAATTTCCCATATACGCGGCCTCGGTGTCCGCCGCCCGTCTTGGCAAGACAAGAATCAACATATGCATATATGAGCGTCTTGGATCTGCTCCCGCATCGGATGACATCATGGTTGCCCATGAGGAATCGGTGTGGAGTCCTGAGACTTCGAGGCTTTTGCGCAACTCCGACCCGCTTCAGGCATCGGCAAGAGTCTTTACCGATCTGCCAGAGAGCCGCATAGACACATTTGCAATAATTGGAACAAGGTCAGGGCAGGCAAATGTATTCGTGGATAAAGACACCGGGTCGCTTGTCGCAAAGATATCCGTGTCTCCATATGGCGTTGTGGTGGCTAGTTCTTCACTGAGGGCCGTCGGAACAGGCTTGAAGACATCGACCATCATGCAGAGGAGCGCATTCACCTCCCCTTATTCTTCCGTAAGTTTCTCCATACCATCGAATGAGTTCAAAAATGCAGTCAACTCGGGCATGTATGCGATATGTCTTGAATCTTCTGGCGGCGTCGTCGTCGGCCTCGGCTCCCCCACTCCGGGAGTCACTCTGCTTCAGGCAGGAAATCCAGGTAGAGTAGAGGTAACAACCAATACGATGCCTTCACGGGATCTCAGGAAGTTCTGATGGCAGTCAGCCAATCCACAGAATCTCAGGGAACTTTTGCCCAGGGCACGAACAACAGCCTGTTCTTGCGCCTGACATCTCTCGATTCACAGCCTCTTGCCGCCACGGCTGTGACGGTCACCATATCCGATGTATCTTCGAATGTGGTTGTCGATGCAGAGACCGCTATAACCATATCTGATGGGTACTATGCATATGTTTGGAGCATAGCTTCGGACGCCCAGGTGGGTCGGTATTCTCTCCAGTGGTCTTACAGTGATGGATATGAGGTCAACACCATCATCCAAGAAATAGTTGTGAACGAACGGCCAGACACCGAGAGTATCTATTTTGGACAGTCGCGTGACCTGATCGTGGCCCTTGAGTACCACATCCGTCCTGCGATGAACATTCCCGTTTATTTTGAACAGGGAAGGCCGTCCAAGGACAACTCCAACTTCCGCTTCACCTTCCCGCGATGGAACCAGTCCGCTGGCGTGAAAATATACAGGAATCAAGAGATAGTGGAGGACGGTTTCTCGGCAGACTACTTCAGGGGCATGGTGACTTTTGACATACCCATGACCACGTACGACATAATTCATGCCGACTACAACTTCAGATGGTTCAGTGACGATCAGCTCTACAGGTTCCTTGCGAACGCCTTGGCGAAGTTCAACTTCTATCCTCCCCGCAGCTACTACTCCCTGGCATCGGTTCCCGGCGAAATCGTTCCTGCCGTTCTGTACGGTGCGGCAGCGGATGCGATAAGGGAAATAATGCTTTCGCTCTCCTTCCAGGAGCCACAGATGGTCTTCGGCGGCCCTGAGAAGGCGTCTAACCTCATGGGAAGTTTAGACACATTGAAGAAGAATTATGAGGAGTCCGTCAAGGGTTTCCTCGATGCAAAGAAGTTGGGTCCATATCCGAAGAGTCGTGCGGTTGTTGTCCCCGAGTACACCCTGCCGGGCGGCCGCAGTCGTTGGTTCCGTTACATATTCTCAGGCGGTGGCGTATGAAAGTGGATCAAAAGGTTTTGCAGGAATTGCTGGACAAGGTGGCTGGCGACGGAGAGGCGTATTTCTACGCTCTTGCGACCGGCGAACTCAAGTCTCTCATCGTGAATGGAAGCGATGGCGCGGTGAACCGCATGCCAAACAACTTCAAGGTGATACTGCTTTCAGGAAAGGGAATAGCTCTCGATAACGGATTGCTCGTCAAGTTTGCCACAGGCAAGGTTGACGCAGATACCGCCAGAGTGCTCAGCTTGTGTGATATCAGGCTGAATGCCCCACCTCTAACTGCATGAACCAAGACGATCACAACCGTGGTCGAATCTTCGCTTCTTACGCAGAGTTTGTTCGTCTCACCAGAATTCTGAGCGAAGAGCAACTCAGCACAGTGCGCCAGTCACTCTCCGATGTCGAGATGGAACATCTGCGCAACTCCCGTGACGAGGGCGGTTTTTACCAACTCGAAAGCGCCAATGAATTTGACGACTGCATGGAGCACATCGAGGCGGTGACCGATTTCAGTCCCGTCAGGGTCCGCCTCCAACTCCTTCATGGACGTCGTGTCCGCATCCCCACGGTAGTGTGGGATATGATCATTTCCGAACTCGGTCATGTGGATTCGAGTTTTTCAGCAATTCTCACCGATGGCATCGTCTGCCGCCGTGACGCCAAAAAGGCGGGGTATGTGGTTCTTACTTTGGGAGGTCGTGCCTCATGAGCAACAAGTCGCGTCGCAAGCAGGTTCAGGAGGAGGGTCGTGCTGGCCCTCATATATCCTTCAAGCCACTTGATGAGCACCAGAAAGCGGCCGTGAAAATGATAGATGATTGTGCAGTCACCATGTTGTATGGCATGGCGGGCACTGGAAAGACGACGGTTGCCGCAGGCACGGCACTCAGGATGTTGAGTGAGAAGAGGATAAGCAAAATAGTGATCACCCGCCCGTATGTGAGTGCGGGCGAGAAACTGGGATATCTTCCTGGTTCGCTTGAGCAGAAGTTCGATCCTTTTGTCTCTCCCGTCAGGATGATCATGGAGAAGATATTGGGCAAGAGCACTGCAGGGAGGATGCTGGCGTCCGATCAGATTGAGATTCTTCCGCTTGCCTTCATGCGCGGAGTCACTTTCGAATCCACATTTATGATCATGGACGAGGCTCAAAACAGCACCCCTGAGCAGATGCATCTTTTCCTTACCCGTTTAGGGAAGTATTCAAAGGCAGTGATAGCCGGAGATGAATTTCAGTGCGATCTCGATGGTAGGGGGGTAAAAAACGGCCTCACCGACGCCATACGCAGGCTCAAGGACATATCAGGTGTTGGTCTTTTTGAATTTCCTCCGGAGTCCTGCCAGAGGCACGGTCTTGTTTCTCAAATCGACTTGCGGTACAAGGAGGGCCGCAAATAGATCAGAAAACAAAACCTATGGATTCAAGAAACTCTCATCTACTCTCTCCGTCCGAGCACGATGGGGTTGAGGTCAAGGTTGCCGCTGGCTACACCGAGACCAACAACACCCGTCTTAACGAGATCGCCGGAACGCGTCCAAAGGTCGCCGAGTATCTGCGCAAGTTGATTGCTGCGATGGAGAAGGCTCGTGCGGAGGGTGAAAGTCTTGACCCACTGGCCACCAAAGCAGTTAGAAACATACAAGAAAAACTTGAGGATGGCGATCTCAAAGATTATGCCCTTGAGGTCATAAGTGACACTTATCAGGGTCTGATGCAGGCTGCTCCCGCTCCCGCTGCCCCCGTAGGGCCAAGGCCGATGGCGGTTACCCAGGAAGCGGCAGACAACGATCCATGTGCCACCTTCCCAGATGGCGGTAAAGATGTGGAGAGTATCTTTGCCCATCTAAACGACGTTGCTTCATTTGTGGTTCCTCCATTTGGAACGAGTGCTCTGACCAATCGTGAGTCGCCAGAGAGGATGGCATGTGTTGCTGCAGGTTTGTCTGAACAGTGGTTTTCTCTTCGCTCCGATGCAAGATATGTCCAACTCATGCAAGAGGTCAGGGATGGAACTAAGAAGGTATTTGACAAAGGCGCTGATTGGGATGAGGGTGGACAGCGTTGGTTTGCCAATTTCTTCAGTAAAAACAGTGACCTGCTTCCTCCAAGGGTGAAGAACCTGCGAGAAAACATGCCACGGGCTAGAGGCCCCGTGCAAATAAATGACCGTTTCATGGGCACCAGTATACCCGAATCACAGGAGGTCGTTGCTTTTTCGCTGCTTTGTCACTTCTCGAATCTTCTGCAAAATGGCAGTCCACAGGCTAAGGCAGCAGCATTTTCGCTCGTTGTGGACAGGCACCGCAGAGAGATAGGTGTCAATATCAGAACCGTAGACGAGGCGGAATTGGCTCGGCAGCAGGGGCGTGGCCGTGAGATGGAAAGGGGCATGGCGGCAGTTGGTGCCGATCAGGGCGCAGCATGTCCTGAGGATGACTTTGGATGTGCTGTAAATCAATTTGTTGGACAAGCCAATCAGGCTCCACCTGAAAACGACATGGGTGGCGCACTTAATATACTCAGGCAGTTCCAGGTTGATGTTACCAACCAGATAGATGTACACATAGGTGAAGTCAAAGAAATACATCAGAAAATCGTAGATTTGATAGGTGCTAATGCTGGACAGCGCCACCAATTGGCTTGGACACTTTTGGAGCCGCTACTCTCAGAAACCCATGAAGATGCCGATATTGCTAAGACAAAAATGTTCAACTCGATTGCGGCTCTGCTGAGCGCAGCACAGCGTGGTCACAGCATGCCTGCTCTACGATGGCTGCAGAGCCGTTTCAGCAGCAAAAACCAATACATTATCGAAAAGCACGGGACGATGGAGGCTTATGTAAAAGTCGAAGTTGATCAGATGGGGGTTGGCATCAAGGTGTCCGAGGCCTCCGTCAGGGTTAACATCGCCAATCCTCCTGCTATCTATTCTGCTTTTGCTCCTCACCAAGAATACTTTGAATTTGCACGCACTCGTGCCAAAGAACAGAGAAGCAGGATGATGGAGGAGCGCATTGGCATGGCAGCTCGAATCAAAAATGAGGTAGATGCTGCTGCTCCAGGAGAGGTGGTCGCCACATTCTTGCGTTTAGTCAATTCTCCGCAAGTCGCCGAGGTCATACGTAAGAACGCACAAAGATTCACTCGGAGATCTACATTTACGGCTCCAGTTGAAGTCTTCCGCGTCTTGTTGGAGCAATTCGAGAATCAAGAAATCAGCGCAGAGGTTTTCGCTGATTCCTTGCAAAGCATCAAGCCTTACAAAAAACTGACTCTAGAATATAGTATCAAGGAGTTATTGCGCCAAGCTACCGAGGGTGAAAAGAGACAAAACATACAAGATGCGAGGGACAAGATTGGGGAACTGATCAGAAAAATGGGAGAGGAGGGCGGCGGTCGCATCTCTGTCAAAGACGTATTTATACTCAAACGCTACTTAAATGCTCAGATCGTTGAAAAGCTAAAAATCAACCGTCTCAAACCGGCTGACGTTCATTCAGAAATCATAAAGATCGCAAGGAGACTGTTCCTTGCCTGAAAGAGGGGAGGCACAGGGTGAAAAGAAGGCTTTCAGGGTGGTGTGTCCTGCGTGTTTCTCTAGCACTGAAGCTGGGGGCAACGTGGAAATCAACTTCGCGGAGGGCTCTATACACATGGTTTGCCCTTCCTGCAAAAAAAGCAGTTCCATGACGGTCGACCCGTCGAAGAACTATAAGCCACTTCCAAAGACAAGGTTGCAGTAGTCATGTTCCTCGTAGTCAACACCACCCGCCAGCACCTTTCGCTTGGCGATCTCAAGGTCGTTCTCACGCCGAGCCAGTCAATCGATCTTGATAATGTCGCTGACAGGCGCATAGTGGAGGCGAGTCCATCCGTAAAGAAAGCCATCGTCGCAGGCTATCTGAAGGTTGTCAGCAAGGATTCCTACCTGGAGAAGAAGTCGTCAGGCGTTGACCTTGAGGCCCTGCGGGAGATCGTTAGACAGGAGAATGGGGGTAAGGCCATGGCAGACCTAGCCCAGTCCATCTCTGAAATCAAGAAACTCATCTCCTCCATACCCGCTCCCCAGGTGGTGAATGTCGTTCAGGGTACGGTTCCGCAGGCAGTATTGCCGGAAATAGCAGTTGCCGAACCGCAGGCCGAAAACCTTGTTGCCATACACGAGCGGGTCGTTGCCCGCATGGCGTCAAAGATGTCATCCAACATGGGGCAGGCCGACGCGGCATCTGCAGATGCTGGAGACATGAAGAAGAGACTCGACGAACTAGAGGGATTGATCTGATATGAGACCATTTGAAAAGAGGGCTATGGAGTCGCAGGGTCAGCATGGGCTTCAGGGGCAGCAGGGAGATACCGTTGCGCCCCGTGTCCCGCAGCAGTCCCAGCAGCAGCAGCAGCAGCAGCAGCAGCAGCAGCAGCAGCAGCAGTCGGTCAAGGTGGCCGCGAAGCCGCGTGCCGTCGGCGTCGATGTCGGAACCATGTTCTTCCAGACCGCGGAGATGAATGGCGACAAGATAAGCCTGTCAGCCGTGCGCAACGCGTTTGTCGAGATTCCATACTCAGCCGATCTTGAGGATATCTTGTCCCGAAACGGATGGCGGTATGTTCACGATGGTAGCCAGTATTTCGTCGTCGGCGATGACTGCATGCAGGTTGCCAAGTTGTTTCCAGGTTCGGTCGAGATCAGGCGCCCCCTCCAGGACGGTGTTCTCAACCGAGAGGAACCACGCAAGAGTCTGGTTCTTTCGGGAATAATAGAGTCGGCGCTAGGTCATGCTCCAGATGATAATTCCGTCGTGTGCACATGCGTTTCCAGTCCGTGCGCAGATGCAGGACAGGACAGCACCTTCCACGCCGCCAGGTTGAAGGCAATGTTTACCCGTCTCGGGTGGAATGTCAAGGTGATAGAGGAGGGTCTTGCGGTCATATTGAGCGAGCGGCCATCCGTGACCCTTGACGACGGCACAGAAGTTCCCTTCAGTGGAATCGGAATGTCTTTCGGGGCTGGCAGGGCAAATTGCGTCGTTGCCTACAAGGGCATGCAGGTGATAGGCATGTCGGTAAGCAGGTCGGGAGACTGGATCGACAAGCAGGTTTCCGAGCAGACCGCCATGCCAGTATCGCAGGTGATTGACTTCAAGGAGCGCCATCTCGATTTCGACAACATAGACGAGGAGAATGATGTCGCATTCGCACTCGATGCCTATTACGATGCGATGCTACGTCATGTCATAGGCTTGTTCTCAAAGAAATTCGTCGAGGTGAAGAGCCAATTTGACAAGCCATTGGACGTCGTGGTTGCCGGCGGCACATCCATGCCCAAGGGATTCGAGCGCAAGTTGGCAAGAATAATGAAGTCCGTCGACATACCATTCAGGATCGGTGATGTCCGCAAGGCGGCCGATCCGCGAAATGCAGTGTGCTCTGGTCTTTTGACATCCGCAGAGATAGTTCGCAACAGGCTGGTGAAAGGTACCATAACAAGGGATCAAATCTGATGGGATACGCAACTCGTGAACTTTGCAAGCGTGTATTCGCTCAGTCCCTCACGAGTGCGACCGACCCGACGTCTCTCACGAAGGGTCAGCTCATCAATTTCGGGAACCAACCCAAGTCCAACTTGATCACCGACGAGATACTTGACCAGCACATATCTCTTGCCGACGAGTTCATCAATTCAGTACTCTCGTCCATGTACAAGACGCCGCTGCGAGAAATAAGCGATCTTGAGTTTAGTCTCGTCGTCGATATCGACCCCTATAACACGGACATCGTGATCATGAGTCCGAACGCCAATGTTTTTGTTCCTGGTGACACGATTGTCCTGACAAACGGTCTTCTCGAGGAGCGCCGCACTGTAGTAAACATCGTGAATGGAACGACTCTCGTGGTGGACGATCCTTTTGTCATTGAGTTTACCGCGTCTGACAGCCGACTCATCCGTGTCAAGTTCCCGGATCCGATACCGGGGGCTTGTGCCAGGCTGTGTGTCGCAAGCTTGTTCGACAGATACTTCTCTGCGCTCAGCTCCACAGAGAAGAATGAATACGGCAAGGGTCTTCGTTCACAGGCAAGGGCGATGCTGAACAACATCATGAATGGACGCACCCTGCTCCACGGGCAAACGAGGATATCGAGTCGTTTCGCCAATCCGACCCTATCCGGCAGGTATGCGCTGCCCTCAACCGATCAGGATGCCAGCAGAGAAATACCCGAGATGTGATCCATGGTTGATTTCCGAAAGGTTCTAGACAGGGCTCAGGCGAGGCTCTTGCAGCTCAAGGATGGAAATTCTGTCGGAGCGATCATGAAGGGCGACCCGATGGTGAGCGGCACACAGATATTCGCCACCCGCCAGGAGGCGATCAGTGCCGCCCAGGATGCAGAGATGCCCCAGAAGGATCGACAGATCATCTCGGAGGCAGATACCGTCGTCGAAGAGATGACCCGCGACATTGTCGAGGAGATAGACAGGGGGTTCCTAGCCTAATGCATGACGTTCTATCTGGTCTTCGTAAAATAATACACAGATGGGTGAATGCCGAATCTCCGATTGTCGATCCGATAGCGGCAGGAGATCAGGTCCTCACCCTCCGCACCTCCCATCGGTTCAAGCCTGGCGATGATGTCCTCATCACCGATGGTGTTGAGTTCGAATACCCGCACATCGTGGTCGAAGTTCCCGATTCAACCCATGTGGTTCTTGAAGAGGGCGTCCGTTTCTCAGACTGGAATGTGGGGTCCTGCAACCTGCGGAAGGCCGTGAAGGGGCAGTTCGTCCAGGGTATATACCTCGGTGATCCAGACTCCATCATCAAGTATCCCGCCATAACGGTGAATGCAAAGAATAAGTCTTCCGACTGGATCGGCCTTGAGGTGACGAAGGAAACTTATGACGTTGACATCACCTGTTTTGTCCAGGACGCCACCCAGGAGGAGGGTTATGAATTCCTCCTCCACCTCACGAAAATTGTCGAGACTGGTCTGAAGAAGAATCCCTTTCCTGTTGTTGGCGACAAGGCGTACGTTCCCGTCATCGCAGAGATTGAGCAGGGGGACACATATGTGCGCGTGGCCGACACTGCGGGCATCACCGCCAACCAGTTCATACTTTTTGACAGCGTCTTCATGTCGGAGGACGCATGGGTGGCCGAGGTCGTTGATGGCCAGGTGCTACGCCTTCGGGAGCCGCTGAAGAATGCCTATCCTCTCGACAATGATCCGCAGATAATAATCATCACCCGTTTCCTGTACAAGGCATGGCCGAAGAGCATCGACTATGGTTTTGTCCACAAGTCGACGCTGCTCAAGGCTTCGAAAATCAGCTGGTCTGCCGAAGAGGCCCAGATGCAGATGCCGTATGGATGGGGAGATTCATGGAGAAACCCACCACAATGAGAGTATTCCTGACAGGCCCCAATCCGTCCCTCCTGGTCGCCCCCGGAAGAATATCCAACATCGTGTGGAGATGGTTGCAGAAATCATTTCCCGATCATGTAGGAGTGTTTTTTGGCCTGCCACAGGATCAGGTTGTCGGGAGGATGATCCCGCTATCCCGCGGGGCTTCGGCGGCAGTCAACTTTGGAGCCCTCTGCGAGAGCGCGGGTCCAGATGTTGTCATATCCATAGGCGACGACAGCGATGCCTCCCATGTGGCGGCGACGCTCATGGTTGGCATGGCTCAATTTAAGTGGATTCACATCCTGATCGACGGGGAGAGGTACCACAAGCGCCCATACGAGTCCATCACTGACGCCGATGTGGTTTTGGCGGTGGGAGGGCATGCCGCTGATCAGGCATCCCGCTCTGGGTGCAGGGAGGTGGTGGCGGTCGGCCCGACGAGTCCCATCATGGTTGATTTTTCTCCATGCGACGGCATCGAGCCAAGAAAGTACTTTCTGGCGGTGGCGAAGAACTTTGAGACAAGCAATTTGTTCTATCTGCGTGATGAATGGCAGGACAGCGGATTGGCAGGAAGCGGATGGGAACTTCTCCTTGCCGTAAATGGGGCGGACCCTGGCGATTTTGAGTTCTCCTCCTCTTCACTTCCTGCTGGCATGAGGCATCTATGGCCGGCGAGTTCTTTGACCTATGGCGTCCCTGACGAGGATATGGTCGATATGATCAAATTTTCATGGGCTGTCGTCGATTGCAGTCTGAATCCAGCCACTGCCCTCATGGCGGCGGAGGCCGCCCACCTTGGTGTTGGAGCCATTTCCACCATGTCCCTACCCCATAAGGGCATTGGCGTGGAGGTCATGCTGGAATCCACCCCGCTCAAGTCTGCTTCAGGCAGACTTTTGCATGTTCCGCAGGAGGGAAAGCTTGCGCAGGCTCTTCGAAATGCTGCGCTGAAGAGACCCTCTGCCCCGAAGTCTTGTTCGGATTCTCTTTTGGATCAAACATTGTTTCATGTTGCGGGAAGGAAAGAAGGAAATTTAGAGGTAGAAGTGGTAAGACCATCCTGAACCATTGGAGGAACAAATGGCAGTCATTTCAGCAGCACAGTACATCGCTCTCTCCGACTACCTCGCCTCGGCAAAGTCGACTCTTCTCTCTGCGAAATTGGACGCATACTCGGCAGTCTACGAAATCGCACTTTACGACGAAATCACTTCGTCTATCGACCTTCTTGCCCCGTTCTTTTCAAGTTATGAAAGCATCACGACAGCCACTCAGTTCAACACCAGTCTGAACGCTGCTGTCCGTGCGTTGAACAACCATGTCATCCGCAGAACACGTGCATCACTCGACACATTCCTTTCTGGCGCTGCGGTGCAGGTAGACCCAGTTTTTGCCGCGATGAGCGCCGAGCTAGGTTTCGACATCGATCCTGCAAATATTGCCTAAGACAGGCGGCGTCAGGTGACGCTGAACAGACTGCAAAGATAAGGAATTTCCATGCCTTCATTTGAGAATCCAATTGACAACTCGATCTATCGCGTGCGTGCAGGCTTTCCCGGCATCGTCGCTCTCGATAACGATCTGATTCGTGCGCAAACTTGCAACGTCAAGGCCGAGCAGCCGATTGAGGCAGTCGATGATATCGACGGATCCATCGACCGAACCCGCTATAAGATGGGTCAGTTCAAGGCAGGCGGCGATGTCGCCTTCACTCTTGACAAAGGCGTTGCCCTGCTTTCGAGTGGCGACCCAGACCTCACAGCTCCAGGTGGAAATCTTGCCATTTTCGGAAAACTGTGGAAGGCCTGCACCCGTCGTACGCAAGAGGGTAAATTTGCAGAGTTTCGTGACCTTCTTGTCCACTACCACTCGGGCTTCACCTATGTTTATGAAAACATGGTCGTGGACAAGATGGCACTCAAGATTGACAATGGCGGCACCCTAGATTGCACCGCATCATTCAAGGGTCGTGGACGTCGTGAGGCAGGGCCTGGCGATGCCCTTCCAAGCCTCTCTACCGCAAACGCAGAGGCACCGTTGCGTGTCATAGCGTATAACGATGTGCAGATTGGAGTGGAGAGTGTCAACTCAACCGGTGATTTCGCCAACGAATTCAAGTTGATCAAATCTTTCGACATGACTGTGGACAACCAGTCGGAAGAGGTTTACGTCATTGCGGGTCAGTTGGCTCCGTATGACATCCTTCCCAAGAAGCGCGTCATCAACGGATCTGTCACATTCTTCGGAAGGCCAACCGAGCTTGCCATACAGGCAAAAAACCGTGAAGACGACCTTGGTGTAAACATTCCTCACGTCAACCTGTATCTTCAGGCACGTATCGGTGCAAACTTCTTCACCATCTGCAAGTTGTTTGGTGTTGTGTTCCAGCTGGACAGCACGACGCTAACCAACGGCGTTCTTGAAACCACCATGCAGTTCCAGGCTCTCGGAACGGACGATACCAGGTTCTTGGCTATATCTGACTTCGGCGGAGCCGAATACAGTGCAGCCACTCAGCCGCACCCGTTCCCGCTCTGATAGGTTAAACATACATTTCAAGTCGATAAAAGAGGGGTCGTGAGCGGCCCCTTTTCATTTGAATTCAAGACATGCTCAGGGTTCATCCGTTCAAGGGATGGATCCCATAAGTGGACATGCGTGGGCTCATGGAGCGGAGACAGGGCGCAGCAGGAGTGCGACCTCAGCGTCACCTGCACATGGAGGCCAATGACATGGGGTCAGCGCTCCCGCATCACGGCTGCATCCAGAAGATTCGATCCACTGCGTTCTGACTACGTGATAGACCCGATTGTCTACAAGACAATCGTGGTGTCCAGTTCGTTGGTCGTTGGAAAATGGTTCATGGGCTCGGATTCTGGCGAGTTCAGCAGTGAAAAAATAGCCGATATAGATGCAGATGTGTTTGATGCCATATCGGCCGCCTACGAGCGATACATGCTCCAAGATGAGGATCCCGACCCGGGAAAACCCTAGAGGCGGTGGGTCAATTGCTGCGGGACGAGTCCATCCCGTACGTGTCCGACCGCCTCAGAGAGTATGTCATGGCAGCGCACTACGGATGGACGCCAAATGAAATCAGGTCGCTAGGGGTCTCTGATTTCTACAGTTTCTCCACCATGGCCATGGTGGGCTTACGCTTGAAGAACGCCGATGTTGCCAGGCTCTTCAGCGCCATGTTCGGGGCAACTCACTAGGAGATAGACATGTCAATCTTTGTCAGCAAGTCCGATGAGTTCAAGATCGCCTTCTATGTCGGCACCCTTGCCGGAAAGACCGTTTTCTTCAAGACGGAGCAGGAAGCAGAGGAGGGTGTGGGCAAGGGCGGTTTCGAAACCCACAGCCTCACATGCCGACCCCTCAGCTATTCCGCATCGATGAAGGTGCAGGAAACCTCGCTCAGGAATGATGACGGAAGGCTTGTCTTCGACCCGATCAAGTTCCGCTCCTCCCGTTTCAAGCAGTCCGTTATATCCTGGTCGTTCAAGGACGAGGAGGGTCGTCAGGTTCCTGTAAATGACGACACCATGGGCAATCTTTCCGAGGATGCTGCAATATTTCTTATGAGTCTTTTGAATGAAAGATAATCCCCTGATTCGTCTAAATAGACGAGCAGGGATTGTCCGTAGATGGCATCACTAGAAACACTTGAGAAGCTGATCCAAGGTTTCGCCGACGCGTACATTGGCGCTAATAACGCCAGTGTCGCGCTTGGTGGTTTTGAACTCAATCTCAAGAGTGTTCTAGAGGTTGGCGGTCGTGTCAACCAGTCCTTCGTCGCGCTGAATCGCGTGACGGGAATGTATGGCAAGACCGTCAACGAGATGAGCGCCCAGACAGCGGCGCTCTCACAAAAATTCTATGTACCTTTTGAGAAGCTTCTGTCCATCCAGCAGAAGCTGGCGGCAGACCTTCCAATCGCCATCACACGACAGAGGGAGTTGGTATCTGTCCTCCAGTTTGCTGCAGAGAGGTTTGGCAACACCGAGCAGGGAATAGAGGCGTACGTCGGTGCGCTGCAATCCTTGTCCTCCAAGAGTGCCTTGGCCTATCAGGATCAGCTGCTCCTCATCAGCGCGGCGGAAAAACTTAGAAAGGCCCAGCAGGAGGGTGGCGCGGCTACAGACGCAGCATCTGCAGCCTATCAGAGGCAGGCCGCCATATCGAGGGATAATGCTCGAATCATGTACATCACAGGGGAGATATCCCGTGATGAATATGCAACCATACGTCGAACAACCGAGGCCCTAGACGAGCAGAGTAAAGCCAGGCTCAGGACGGTTCAGGCCGTCTCTCAACAGGCGAATCAGTTCAGGAGTGCTCAGGTCTCAATGCTCGAGGCCATTTCTGGCTCTGAACAGTTCAACGAATTGTATGAGAACCTCCAGGTGGTTCCCGGCATGATTGCTGCGAGCCTCACCACAAAAATCAAGGAAAAAGGCCTAGAGTTCTTCGACATTGATGAAATCAATGTTCAGTCCGAAGAGGTGCAGGACATCTTGAAGGGATTCGGGCAGAACGCCCAGGCTGCCATGAAGCAGGCCGCATCTGAGGGCAAGACCTATGAAGAGGCCATCGCAGAGATAGGGGCGGAAATCAAGGCGCAGGGTCCAGTTGCCGACGGGATATTCCAAGCCTTCCTGCAGCAAGACGGCGCCGTGAAATTGTTGAAGTCAAGTTTTGAGTCCGTGGCCAAGGCTCAGAATGATGAGGTGGCTCTTGCGAACTACATGAACCAGCTTCTCAAAGATGGTAATGTGGAGGAATATCGCAAGCTTCAGATCAAGATCGCATCCGCCGCTGCATCAAAAGCAATGATGGAGACGGACGATGCTCTGGCACTTGCGCTAAATCGTTCTGTCGCCCAAGCGAAGAACTACAACGACCTCATGCGCTCCACTGTGGCTCTTGCAGAGATGCAGCTGCAAACCTTGAGCAGCATCAGGGACTTGGGGGAGTCGGTTGGGGATACCTCCGGCCTGCAGGCAGAGCGTGCGCAAGAAATTCTGGATGCTGGTGCTCAAGAATTCAAATTACTGAGCATGGCAGCCAACATCCGCAAGGACATGGCCGAATCTGCAAGGGCCATATCAGGAGCTAGCGGTGAAGAGAAGCGCTTGGCCGCTTTGGATCAGGTTCTCAAGGCAGAGGAGTCGGTAAAAATCGCACAGCAGGCTGCGGCAGAAGCTGCTGGAACCGAGGTGGGAGACCGACTTGCGAAGGAAGCGGAGCTTGTGGAGGCGGCTGCGAAGCGTGTGAGGAGCCTGTTCGATGCAGGTAAGTACGATGAGCAGGCTGCTTTTGCGGCCAAGCAGGCGGCAGAGGGAAAAAATGCCGAGCTGGCTGCTCAGCAGGCACTTCAGACGGCCTCTGAGCAGGCGCTCAAGGTAGTCACACTGATGGGCGAGCGGGCGGAGAAGTTCGCCAGCACGCGCGTGTCTCTTGCTCGATCCGAACTTGAGTTGATGGACAGCGTGGCGAGTGGAATTGGTGCCTCTGCATCTGCACGTGCTGCTGCCGCGGCAGAGCAGGGCAAGGTTGTTCAGGCCTTAGAAGAGCAGATAGCAGGGACAAGAAACTTACAGCAGGCAGAAGAGATTCGGCTTGAGCAGGCCAAGCAGGCACTCGCCACGGCGCAAGCCGAGGGAAACCAGGAAAAAATAGCTGATGCACAAAGGGAAATTGGCCTGAGGGCAGCTGCTATTCAGTCCGCTGAACAAAAGATAGTAGATACGACAGCCAAGCGCAACGGCGCCCTCAAGACGCAGTTGGAGCTCACCAAGCAGATTCGCGAGGGATACCTCGACGCCCTCAGCGCCATGAGCGAGGGTGCAGGTGTTTTTGCCGAAATCATCGTCGACCAGAGTAAGAACCTTGGCACGCTCCTCCGCACTGCGAAGGACATGCCCACTTCGCTCAGGACGGGTTCCAACACGGGTTCGGGCGCAGGCATCTCGCAGTTCACTGCGGGTGGCCTTGATGCTGCCGAATGGGGCAAGGATATGGCGGAGTACACGAATGACCTCGTGTCCGACCAGATTCCCGAAATCATAGAGCATCTGTCTAATATAGCAAATCGCCCCACGGGCGACATGGCGTCACTCAACCCCAACAGGCTGGGTGCGATGGCTGAGGGTGACGGTGCAGGGAGGGGCAACCTCGGCGCGGGGTCAAAGCCTGCCCCTGCGGGCACAACCCCTTCCATTCCACCATCGGCACCTTCTGCTCCGGCTCCTGCAGGATCTCCATCTCCATCTGCAAATATATCGCCCGAGCAGATGGCTGCGAATGCCCAGAATTCTGCAATTGCTCGGTCGTGGGGTGCCTCACTTGACAAGTTGGTGGCTGCTGCTGAAGCTGATCGTGCAAAACTTGTCTCGGAACTCAGCCGCTACTCCTTGGCCACCGGAGACAGCATATCTAAGCTCATAGCCAATCTGAATGAATCACTTGGCGCCACTAGGAAATCTGGCGATGAGCAGGCCGTGCTCGGGGCTCTACAGAGTCAGATATCCGCCCTTACAAATCAACTTGCCGCAAGCGAGGCAGCCGCCAAGCAGGCTGGGGCTGTTGCCCCACAGGGGGCAGCACCCTCTCCTTCATCCCAACCTGTAGGTGAGAATAGGGCTGTCGCAGCTTCGGAGCAGTCACAGAAAATGATTGCATCTGCTGGCGAGTCCACTGGCGCTGCAGGGTCTCCGTCTCCGATCAGTAGAGAAGATGCCGCAGGTTTTTCATCTTCGATTGTCAGGTCGATAGATGAGCAGGCTGCGATGCTGTCCCAGATGGTCGAGCGCCTGACGAAAATCGCATCGGCTTCTTCTGAGGATGGTTCCCGCGGCTTGTCCGTCCTGCCGAATCCTCTTCCCATCAGTTCTGAAATTACTGAATTGCAGTTGGGGTTGATGAACGCTCGGCTTGAGGATGTGCGAAGCATATTGGCATCTCTCGCTCCGGTCATATCTTCAGGCCTAGCCTCGGGGCGCCAAGAATTCTCCGTCAATGTTCCTCCTGTTTCCATCGACACGGAGGCGATATCCCCCCTGCGAGGGACGATAGAGGATGGCAACAGCAGGCTGTCTGCCGTGATGATGGCGCAGTATGCTGCGCTCGAGGGGTTGACGGGGGTTGCCAAGGCAGATTTTGACAACATTCTCAAGGGCGAGCAGGCCCTGGCAGATGCCAAGGCGGTTTCGGCGAGCATTGCGAGCGCTGCATCGCGATCAGAAGCCTCTGCCCGACTCGATGCTCTTGCGGCTCAGATGAAACTTAGCCGCGACCTTCTAGAAGCCACCAAATCAGCGCTTCGAGATGCAGTCGATAGCACGCCGATTGTCAAGCCGCAGGCAACGGAGGAAGCAGCGCCCCCAGAGCTGCAGAATCTAAATCTAGATTTATTGAAGACTTCCGTTGTGGACGCAGGTGGTGTTGTCACCAGCAGGATGAACGCAGGTATATCTGAGTTGGCAAGCATTCTTGTCCAGAACAGGATGAACCTAGACGAGAGCCTGCGTGAGGGGAACTCTGGCGTCGTCGGAGTTCTGCAGCAACTTGTGGATATCGGCAGGCATCAGGAACTTGCTCTGATGCAGATTGCAGTGCGGATGGGTTTGCAGACTTCTGATGCAGCCTCTGCTGAATCGGACAGGAGAGCCATTAATGACATACGCGATGAGATAGGCACTGGGAACGCAGAATCCAAAGTTGGTTTTGGTCTTGTCGGAGGCGCAGTTAACCAACTGATCGCAGCGACTTTTGCTGCGATACCGACGAATCAGCCTGGCTTTGATGAAACTTCTAGGATGCAGCCAGTTGTTGTCGCTGAGCCATCAAGGCCTGTAGACATTTCTCCGATTGCTGATGTATTGGAGAAGGTTCCCCCGTTCCCAACGTCCACTTTTGATAGCCTGTCAAAATCAATAGAGGCTTTGAACAGTCAGGCATCTGTTCAGGGCTTGAACCAGTCTCCAGCAGTCAGGGAAAATCTCGACAGGATGGAGAGGTCTCTAGACCTCATCGCGGCAGGAGTCTCTTCTCCACTTGAGCCGCAGATAATCGTTGATGTGGAGTCTCCTGCTCCCGCGGCTGCAGAGGTCGACCTTTCTTCTCTCGCCTCTGCATTCCCTTCTGATATCTTTGAAGCTATAAGCAGCACCCTCAGCACCCTTGCCACCAGTTACATGTCCAATGTCAACCGGCAGGTCGTCGTTGATCTGGAGGCTCCCGAGTCTCCAGTTGTGAACCTTGACATGTCAAGCGTCGCCGAGGCAGTCCGGTCTGTCCCCGTAATCCCCCTAGATATGATGGAGAGGATGGCAAGGGCGCTTGAGCTCATTTCCTCAGAATCTACAGCAGCCACCACTCCATCTGTCATCGTGGACGTTCAGGCTCCCAAGGCTCCAGATGTAAACGTGGACACCTCTGGGGTTGCAGATGCCGTCAGGGCGATGCCGAAGATGCCGCTGGGATTGTTGGAAGAGATGAGCAAGACATTCGCGGGCATGTCGACCATGCTCTCTGATACTGCTCCGGCTGCAGTCACCGTGGATGTTTCGGCTCCCCCTCCTCCCGATGTAACCGTAGACATCTCCAGTCTCGTCAGAGTTGTCGAGTCTATGCCATCCATCCCTGCCGACCTCATCGAAAGGATGGGCAAGGCGATGGACGCGCTCGGTGCTGCTATTGGCACATCGGAGCCCACTTCAGTTTCTGTCGATGTCGAAACTCCAGAGATGCCGGCGATCACGATGGACATGTCCGGCGTATTGAGCGCCATCCAGTCGATTCCCCAGATGCCGCTTGACCTGTTTGAGGGCATAAAGAAGTCGCTCGATATGATGTCTCTTGCCTCTGGGGAGCGCCCCACGAATGAGGTATCCGTCAGCGTCGAACCCGCAGAGCCTCCTGTCATAAGCATAGACACTTCGGGAATCGAAAACCTGATACAGTCAATTCCGTCCATACCGATAGATTTGTTTGAAAAGATGATGAGGTCGCTTGAGGCTATCGCCTCTGTACCTGCTGCAGCTCCTGCTCAGCAGCTAGAGGTCGATGTCAAGAGCCCAGAGATGCCTGATGTTATTGTTGATGTCTCAGAGGTTGCAGAGTCGGTTCGATCAATACCCGCCGTGCCACTAGACACCATGGAGAGGATGGCAAAGGCTCTTGAGTATCTCTCTTCGATCTCACGCGAGGCAGTCGTTCCTGCTGTGGCCGTGGACGTGAGCGCCCCGGAAATGCCAGACATAACCATGGACACCTCTGCTGTTGTTGCAGCCGTCCAGGATATGCCCGTCTTGCCGCTGAGTCTCATGGAGGGAATTGCCAGGTCGATAGAGTCTCTTTCATCTCGAGAGGCATCTTCAGTTGTTCCTGACATATCGGTTGAAGTTCCCGAAATAAAAGTACCCGCAGTGGAGATGGACTCTGCAGGCATAGAAGAAGCCATAAGGAGCATCCCATCCTTTCCGGCGGAGTTCATCGACAGGATTGATCAGGGGATCGGAACCCTTGCCTCTCTTCTTTCATCCAAGTTGCAGCCTTCGGTCACGGTGGACATGGTTGCGCCCGAAGCCTCAGCCACTCCTTTTGACATGTCTCCAATCATTGGAGCCATACAGGCAATTCCTCAGTCGCCAGCAGGGACACTGGAGGCTATTGGTCGATCTATTGAATCTATCGCCTCGTCACAGGGCGAGCGAATCTCTCCAGAAATCGTTGTGGACGTTCAGGCTCCTCAGATAGACGCAGCTTCTTTTGATCTATCGCCTATTGTCGATATGATTGGCGCTATGCCAAAGACTCCGACAGATTTGTTCGAGAGAATGGTCTCATCTGTCGAATCCCTGATGTCAAAAGCGTCCCTGCCTGTAGGGAAAGAACTTATATATCCAGCTCCCGAGGTTGGTCTTTCCACGCCAGATATCAATTTGTCTCCTGTAGTGGATGCGATAGTGGAGGCTTCGGTCAGGTCCGATGTCAAGTTGACGGGAATGATAGAGGCTTTGAGTGCAGCCTCTGCCAGGCCCGCTGTCGTTCCTGAAGCGAATGTGGACGTGGAGGTGGGCGCTCCCGATGTTGTAATTCCACCCTTCGATTTTTCCGAAATGTCTGCCGTCATTGGCGGCATGCCCAAGCTTCCTGTAGACAGCATTGAGGCAATACGGTCGTCTGTCAGCAATCTTCTTTCTCTTTCATACGCGCAGTCAAGCAGGCAGTCGTCAGAGGTGGTTGCAGCTGGGGAGGGCCGTGCCCGTACGGAGGCATCCTCGGTGACTGCTCCTGCCGCCGCATCCATAGACATGACTCCCATCGCGGGAGACTTCTACGAGTCCAGCATGGAGTCTGCCTCGATGATTGCGGCAAATGTCACGCTATCATCATCACGCGTGGAGGGAATGTTATCTTTACTCAGGGATCAGTTGTCTCTGCAGTCCGAGGCTCCACCGCCTGTGGTGCAGGTTTCTGTTGATCAGGGTCAGATTGTAGGTGTGACTGGTGGTGAGGCTTCGATGGACAAGGTTTCCACCAACCTGTCTGAACTGAATTCCATATCTACAAAATCTTCTGATAGCCTAGCAACACTGATTTCTCAGGTGTCAAGCATAAATTCTGCGCTCTTCGAGATGGGCAGTCGTCAATCGAAATACACCGAGCCATCGTCTGGGGAGGAAGTTTCTTTTGAAATCTTTGGAGATTTTGCATCCGTTCAGCGTGGGTTGCTGGAATCTATCGGCAATTCAATATCAGAGATGGGGGTTGGTGCAAGTAATGCAGTGTCGGATTCTGCTTCGCGTGTTGGCAGCATCGTGGAGTCAGCCGTTTCTTCCATGGCAGGAGCGCTTGCGCAGATTCAGAGCATTCCCGTCACCTCTGAACCTGTTGGGGCAGAGGCAGCGATTTATGGAGAGATAAATCTAGATTCCATATCTGGTGCAATTCGTGACATGCAGTCGGGATTGGTGTCTGGAATAAACTCCCTGAAAGAAGTGGCATCTTCATCACCCGCTGGTACGACAATTGAGATGGCCACATCTTTTGGAACAGCCCTTGAACCAAAAGTTTCCGAACTTGTTGGCGGCATGGTCGATTCTGCTTCGGTCATGAGAGATGCTTTGGAGAACGGTATAGCAGGCGCATCCGAAGTCGTATCTGGAGCGCTGTCAGAATCCATCGCAGGTTTCCAGTCTGCAGTTGAGTCACTGGCGAGCAGCATAGGTGTTGTCGAGGTTGCTGCGCCAGTTGCCAATGCGCAGATTTCGGCCGAAGCGAGTCGTATGGACTTTGGCCCATTCGCACAAGCTGTTGGCGATGCTGTGGGTGACAGTCTCCTATCCATAGGCGATCAGATCGGCAGGCTTAGTGAAAGCATGATGAACTCGGTTGAACTCATGGGCACGGGCAAGGCGCTTCAGGTAGAAGTTCCAACCCCTGAAATTGCTTTCATGGAACTGCCATCTCCAGATTTCAGTCCGATCATTTCTGCGCTCGAGGGTTATGCGAAGAGCGGCATGGAGTCCGCATCTTATCTTATTGATGCAGTGAAGGAAGGAATGGCTCAGGTGGTGGCGGGTATGCCAGAGAGGGAGGCGCCCACCGCTGTGACCGTTTCTCCTGTTGTTAATGTGGAGTCTCCCGCTTCAGAGCCTCTCTCGCCCTCTCCGGGCGAGAGCCCCAGAAAGTTCTCATATCCAGAACTGCTTCTTGCCTCAGAAGAGGGATTTTCAAGGTCGATTGAGGCACTCGGTATGCTCTACCAGGCATATTCTACCACAAACACTTTGCTTTCTGATATCGGAGCATTTTCCGCTGAATCAGGCAAGACCTCGGGCATGGTCAACACGGGCACGAGCGGTGCCATTTCCGAAACACGTGTAGATTTTTCCGACTTCTCAGAAGAAATTCGCATGCTTGCTGATGTCTCTTCTACGGGATTGAACTCTCTACAGACGCAGGTTGCTTCCATTGTCAGCATCATCGGAGACATTCGAGACATAAAGCCTGCCGCAGAGGTGGAAGAGTCCAAGTCCTACTCGCCAAACATAGATTTAGCTCCCGTGATTGCATCGGATCAGAAGTTGACCGCCAGCATCATCGATGTCATCCGTGCAGCGGAAAAATCGGTTGTAGCATCACTTAATCCGACGCAATATCTAGAACTGCAGCCTGTTGAGGGCAAGCAGAGTGCTGCATCCGTCGAGCCAGGCAAGAATGCCCCCCAAGTTGGTGGAGTGCCCTCGCCCGCGGGCAAGCTGGCCGCACAGGCAATTGATGTGGCAAACAGCATGCTGAAAGTAATTAATATTCCCACCATTCCTGAAGACTTCGTGTCAGGCATGCAGGGTATTTTTGCTGATGTCGCCAAGACGAATTCCGAGCAAAAGGAAGAAATTGCCAAGTCCCGATCAAAGAGCAACTCTGAGATGGCCGTCGAGATGGCAGCCGCAGCAAAAGAGGCTAGTAAGCGGGCATCTGAAGCGATTGGAACCCTGCGTAATGATGAATTAAATAGCCAGGCAAGCGCTCTAATCGCCAAGGCAAAAACATACAAGGACATTACTGAATCTGAAATGTCGGGAGGTCAGAAGACGAGCGGGATTGATATGGACTTAAAGTTGTCAGATCGGTTTGCATCTGTACAAAGAGGTTTGGAGGAGGCTCGGACGGAGGCGGGCAAAGCGGCTGGAGACAATGACGAGCGTGCTGCGAACAATACAGTGAGACTTCTAGAATCCACCTTAAGTGATGCGAAAAAGAGGTATGAATCCGTAGAGTCGAAAGCCAATAAATCTGAATCATCAACTGCTAGCATCCCGCAATATGACAGGCTTCAGAAAGAGATAGATCGTAATATCTATACGGCAAGAGCGAGCAGAAATTTTGTTGAGTCTGGTGCGGGTGTCAGTGCGAGGGGAAGTGCAAATTCAGTCGCTGATAAGGCAAATTCAGAATACTCCGACAGTTTCAATTCGCTCCGCGAGGACTTCCTGAGGAATGCAGAGCGGCTCGATGTATACGCCCGAGAGATACGGGATTCTGTCGCTAGGCCATTGGGTGTTCCCAGGCAGAACGAAAACATGATTCCTCGCAGGGAGACTGCACCCCCCGCCCTCACGGCTACTGAGCCATCTCGTAATAACGAAGATAGGGCAGCAAGCAGACCTGCACTTTTCCGTGAGAACATCGGCATCACGATGCCGGAGGGATTCGTACGCAGTCTGTCCACTCAGGTTGCTGAGATGACGAAGTCTCAGGTGGTTCCCGCCATCGTGGATGGATTTGCCCAAGCGATACGGCAGGGATTTAGTGCGTGAGCGCAGTTGTGAACAATCCGCAGCCGGAAGGCTTTCTGGCCCTGGATTGGGCGCAGGTGGTTCCATACGGGTACATACCTGTCATACAGACTAGACAAACGGGACCAGGGGAGGAGCCCACTAATCCCGTAGACATATTCATGGACCCGGCAGCAGGGGTTACCATTTCTGCTTCTGACAACCCCGGTTTTTCCAAAAGATTTGACGGATTTCGTCTAGAAGTACAAACCGTCAACGATGATCTTCCCGACACGCTTATATCACAGGGCGTAGACCGTAAGATTTTTCGCATTTATTTTGAGTATGCTTGGTATTACACGAAGAATGGAAAAATAACCATGGTGGAGGGCTCCATAAGGAGAACGTCTCTTTCCCTCCAGGTTTTTGCCAATCCCCCTTCGGTTCCATCTGTTCCCACATCCCAGGTGCAGTCTGTTCAGCGGGGTGGCAAGGCAGTGTTCTTGGTATCGCCGCAGTATCGTGGACCAAGCGATCAGGCAACGCTCCTGACTCTGGATCCTGCATTTGATATCCCTTATTTTGTGGGTGCCAGAATCAGGATGCTTCCTTCTACTAGCATCAGAATGGACATACGTTCGTCTGTAACTCTCACTCTACAGAAGGATCCTATATTTGACATAATATCATTACTTCCCGGTGTTTTTGGAGCTTCTCTTAATCTGCAGCAGGGGGTGGATGCAGCGGGACGTGCGCTCCAGTTCGGTACGTTTACATACAAGTATGGATATTACTATTGCAACAGCGGAACGCAAGTTAATAAGTCAGTCGGAATCAACAGCATATTTGATCTACTTCCTGATGACAGCAGCGCAGTCTCTGACCTGAAGGGGTCTCGCACTCCGATTGTGAGGCGTGACTCCGTCACAGGAGAAGACGTCCAAATTTCTGATGGATCAGCAAATTGGCCGCTTTTCAAGGTTCCGAGGGGCTATGGGATGATAATCAAGTTGGGCTCAGGATATTCTTCTGTCCTGTGCGTGACAAGAAAACCCGTAGAATTTGGAGCTTCTGTGCAGTGGCTTGGGAAGGGCGTAATTGATGGTGCTCTTGGAGAAGATCCGAGAAACGGCGTTGCACGGCGCTTGGTTTTAGATGCTGATCCTTTGAATTTTTCATATGTTACTGGTAGAGAGTTGAGAACATATTTGCTTGCTGGCGGTAAAAAAATAGACTGGATTCTCACTTCTCCAAGTGTTCGCGTAGAGGTTGAGGGTGGACACACTCCGCTTTTTGCAGTGAATAATGATATTGACCCAACGAAGCAGTATCTTGTTGTTTACATACCCGAAGCAGTGGCATCAGTTGACGAAGATGTAATCCGAACTGAGAACTACACACCTAATTTGTACATCACATATCAGGACAGCGATGAGATCATATCAAGAAGAATAAACATGGATATTCACTACTATCAGGCACGCACATTTATGCTGCTTGGAGTGAATGGGCTGGACATGGTTCAGAACAGGAGCAGTCTATATCATTTCAGTCCAACCACCACAGTTATCAGAGAGATAGACGGACTGCTTGAAAGGTGCAAATATGCATCGGTGGCAGCGCTCAACACAGATATCGATTATTTCGAAGTGTATACTGGTCAGTTGCCAACCCTTTCCACGGGGCACAATCCAAGGTCTTTCACCTATCAGGCCTATCTGAACGCTAAGTCTTTGGGTCCAGTTCCCTATTCAAGTTACGCAACTGATGCGCAGTCGTTCGCGCAATCTTGCGTTCGCGTGTCGGCACAGGAACAAATAGAATCGGGCAGACCTACGGTCAACAATCCACTCATTCCGCCATCTCAAAGTTTTCAAAACTTAGACATCACAGACACCGATGACACGGTCGTGGGCACCCCTATATCTATAGTTCTGCCTAGGATATCTAGGTTTCACAACCGAGCTGCAAATGGAAGAATCATAGAATTTCCTAAGGGCTACTTTTTTGCTGACTCAAGAGGCATATTCTATATGAATGCTTCTGAAGAGAGCACCCTGCTTTTTGCGCCTCAAGACATACCCAACAGGCTTTGGTTCGACACCAATTTCCTAAGAGCTAGAGATTTCACTGGATATACGTCCAATATTGTACCCATTGTAGACATGTATTTTGACATATCTGAGGCAAACAACAGTTGTCTTCCAGATGATCTGAAGATACCTTACGAGCGAGGTCTTGCGGTGGCAATAGCAAATGCCTCCAAATATGATTCTGCCTCTCCAGGGAGTGGAATAGGCATACCTAGGCTTGACTTCTTCCGTTTGTTCTCAAGCACACAGAGCAGGGTTGGCGCTTTCCCACCTAGAGGTCGTACTGGATATCCCGACCTGTCTTTGGCAGAGTTTGACACCCAGGTATTGCTCGCTCCACCAATAACGAAGCCTGGAATTACATCAATCGACCCAACCACAGGTATCGGAGTTTTTGATTCCATCAGACGTGCTGGATTCTTGGGAGGGATAGACCTCTCTAGAAAAGGTCGCGTCCTGATAGAGAATGCTGGTCCATCGGAGAGATTTGGATGGCCATACATTATTACCCAGGGAACTTTCAGCGGCATTCGTGCTTCAATGGACAGGAACAACCGCGATGGCGCAGTCGTCCTCCGCAGTGATGACAAATATGGGATGCTGCATGTGGAATCTGTTCAGTCTCACCGCGCAATGTCAGCCATCTCTCCCAGAAGGGACAGCCTATCCTTGGATTCCCAAGTCTGGAACAGTGCATCGATAACCCGCCTTTCCGACCCCCTTGGCTCTCGTGCGGCTTTTGGAACACCGTTTGATGTTGTGCCCAGCGCATCAAGAGGCTTATTTGCTCTTGTCAATGAATCCGACGCATTCAGAGAAAGACCTGGAGAAAAACCCATAATAGAGGAAACGGTATCCACCATAAGCTTGATCCCTTTTGGAAGCGGTCTGAGTGCTACAGTTCCATCAAGGCCCGACTATGTGGTTGCTTCAGCAGAAATTGAACTGCTTTCTGAACGTATTGGAGGGGGCGATCAGGTTCTTGGGTCCTCTGATTTCAGACCCCTGTTCGTTTCAGCATGCTTCGATGACTCATTCCAGATTGCAAACGGCAATATATACCCTCCTGAGGGATCGCAGTATCTTCTTTGGTTTAAGGTGGATGATTACGGTAGGTGCAAGATAAGAGGTCCACACTATGGGAGCGGCATCAATCTCATAGTATCCTCGGCATCCACTTTGCCCCAACTGAATTCAGTACGCGTTCGTGTGAGGTGGGTGCCTCGGCAGGAGGTGGAAAAATGGTATCCGGAGATGTCGTCAGCATCTCCTTTTGTGGACATCTATGGATGTACGGGAATGTACTTCACATCGAGCAGCGATGAATATGGACTCAGTTGCTACTGGTCTTGCGATGGGGACATGACATGGAACCTGATGACCCATGTCATGCAGGGGTTCGCCGGAGAGACTGTTTCAGACGTCCTGGCGAGGTCTGACCACGCCAATCAGTGCACATACTGCATGTTCAAGAAAGATGGCATGCTGCTCTGCAAGCGCATAGACGATCTGTCGATGGCTAGCGATATTCACCGACTTCCCCGCGTTTTGCAGAAGTCTAGATTCAAGGTTGGCAGTGCTGAAGGTTTACGTGATTATGCCTACGCGTTGTATGCGGATGCGTACAGGCAAGACGCATTCCAGCAGGGGCTAAATTTGGACAGGGTGTCTGATTCTAGCATGAAAGTCAGATTGACGACTGCATATGTGGTGAACGCATCATTTGCTTCCAACGAAGAATACAAGGAGGAGTCGGCTAATGCCAAGTCTATACTTTCCAATTCTTTTAAGGACACTACGGGTGCCAGTGAAAAGGAAATGAAGAGGCGCATCCTTGTTCCACGGATAGCCAGCCAGCATGGTGAGGACCCCAAGTATTGCATAGGCTCTTTCGAAAGGTTCGATTTCGACCCGGACGCCCCATATGCATTCGAGGTTCTTCCGAATGGGATGCTGTTCTGCATGATGGTGCATGAGGGATCGGTATACGCCTTCGTCAGCTCCGATGGCGGAAGGGCTTGGAGACCTGCTTTTTCTGATCTTGCATATCCGCTCAGGCCTATCAAATATTCCAATGACGATGCCGACAGCTCGTATGACCTGACTTCTCAAACGGCTTCTTTGGGGGATTCGGCTCCCATCGACAGCATATCCATGTGCGTGGATAAGTTCGGCGACTACCTTCTGGTTGTCTACAACGCAGAGGGAGCCCTCTACGGGCAGAGAATTCCATGCGTGAACATCGCCAAGGGCGTCAAAGAGACAGTAAATATGTTCTCCACCGCATGGCTCTCCAATCCAGAGCGGGAATTCATGCGCCCATTTTACCTGATGGGTGAACTGCCATCAGGGGCAGCGGACGCAATCGACAGGGAGAGGTCATTTTTCCGTGTGAGTAAAACATATAGTGGAAACTCCGAACTCCTGAGCGAGCGTTTTGGCGTTGACTTCGGATATGTGTCGCCCGCCCTTGTCAACCTGCAGGATGGGTGCTTCAGGATGTTTTATCTCACTTCGGAGACAGTGAGAGGCGGCTTCATAATGGGAGACACGGTGGTTCTAGATGCCCAGCTCGTTTGATCCAATCTCAGGCTCAGGGCAGATTGTCCCTTCTGGCTTCTCTGGACCACAGGTTGCTTTACGCTCGCAGTCCGTAAGGTCTCTACCTGCGTCTCTCGGCAAGGTGAGGTTGCAGGTTCTGCTCTTCGAGGCAAACAGGTGTCCTTTCGTTCGCCGCACCCGCCAGGTTCATGAATTCAAATTTACTAAATCTACCATCGAATTCATAAATGCGACAAACATAGCTGATGTCGACATCATACAGCAGGGAACCGGAATCGGTGTTTCCCTCGCGAGGGCTACTTTCGGCAGGATGCCGACCTGCTATGCCGATGGATACGAAATTGTTATCCCAAGCGTGAGTCTCGCTGATGCAGACATCGTCACCCAATCTGCCATTTCAGAACAGCCTTCCCAGGAGCCAGTAATGGACGACTCCCAGCGGGATAGTGCCCAGTCACTGATAGGTCAATTTTTAATATCCGGCTACAACGAGGTGGCGGCTTCGGTTCGCGACAGTAATGACACGCTTTTTCTCCATCAACTTTTTGTATTGGTTCCAGGCCTGTTCACCGACATAATATTTCCCGAAAAAGCTCGCGCATTGCTGGTGGCCTCTGGTGCGTACGATGTGGAGTCTGGGGCAAGGTCTCCTCTTGAGGACATCATACCTGTAAGTCGAACGCGCGAGATAGCAGAGCCAGTCAAGAAGAAGGAATCAAAGCCAGGCAGCAAAGAGGAAGAAAACACTTCTGCCAACACAGGTCCTGCACTGGCTTATGTCGCACTCGACAACAGCTTCGTCGGCAATCTTTTCGAGCGTCTTGGCGAAGAAGTTTATGGTCTTGACGCATTCAAATCTGTGGCGGGTGCGCAGTTGCTGGGCGAGAATCCGCGCACAACCGTGCCATCTGGTATACCTGTATACAGCAATCTTAATCCTGGCATGCACGCAACATATGAGAAGATGATGGGAATCATGCCTGGTCTAGATTTCAGCATAAGGTTTCAAAATACAACCGGCCAGTTCCCCCAAGCGGATATCACGAAGAATGAGGTGGTTGGAGAAAAAAACATACTGTATCGCCCCGCATTCGTAATGAGAGAATACTATAGATATCTTGATCCCCTGTATGTCGAGCCTTATCCTACCACTGCAACATCGACTCCATCAGAAAATACACAAACCCGCAATCACGCCGAGACGGATATGGAGTCTCAGCTTTTGTCCACGGGCGAAGTGTGGTCAAACTTCGGAGTCGCTCCATACAGGGCCAGGCCCGCAGAAAACGGACAACCTGCACGCTCAGAATATGTGATAGGGTCTGAGGCCGAGCAGTTCTATCTTGCAGAACAGCCATATGTGATCATTGAGATTGACGGTGGCGTGGAGAATAGGTTTTTCATATCCATAGCGCATGAAACCAACATAAGCATATTTGAGGTCACGAGTGATCCTGAATTTGTTCCCGCCTTCACGGATGACAAAGGGCAGTCGGTGACTGTTCTCCGTGGCGGTTCGGAGCACTCTCGGCTGCTTGGAACCATCAAGAGGAAGGGCGCTTCATTACTAAAGATGGACGCTTTTGAAATATCGATTCAGCATTTCTTCGGCAAGTTGCAGATATCCATAGACGGAGAGCCTCCTGTGATAATTGAGAGGCACAGGTGGAACGACAAAATCAAGGCTCTGGCTCAGACCAAGCCCCTAACGGAGAGTATGCTCCAGGCTCTTGGGGAAGAAAACAAGGCCGCTGACTCTCAGTACATGTGTCCAATTAAGTTGTGCGGATATGTCAGGGTTCACATGGGTCACTATCGAGGGGCCTTCAATTTCAGCCCCATTCGATATGTAAGTTCTACGAGCCTTTCGACGGCAACACCCATCACTGCACTTGAAGTGGCAGATGGTACCGCAGACCCCTATGAGCCAGTCTCTGGCGACAATGCAGATGTATCGGCAATCAGCGTCATCTTGCGTTCCAAGGGTGCACGCAGCGACATAACCAGCAGCGCAGACGAGATTGAATCTCGCGTGGCCATTGGCTATCCTGGGGAGGGGGCCGCCTACTGGTTCCAATCATGCAACGAGCTTACGGAACTGATACGGGGCAACCCTGTAACAATTGATTCTTCTAGTTTTTCCGAAGATATCAGAAAAACGATTCCGGGAGATAAATATGGATGTGTGACCGAGGGCACCGGACAGAGCATATTCATGAGAGATGTTTCATCGATGTCGGTTCATGGTTCTTCGTTGAGCGCCTCGGCCAAATTGGAGCCCAATCCTGCCAATGCGTTTGCCATAAACATAACTCCCACCATCACCCTCCAGGCCGGTTCCCTGACCTTGGAGGGCGGGGAGACGCCGTACACCATGTTTAATTGCATCAGACCGCTGTGCTCCGGATTCACTGTGTTCATCAGGGAGGATGAGACCGACAGGTGGTCTTCCGAGCCCGTCGACATAACCAACCATGTCATGTCACTAGAGGACAGTTGGAATCGGCAGGAGCGATTCCAGATCACCCACAACTCTTCCATGACTCTGTATCTGTCCAAGGGTGAGGCACAGGGGTCGATAGAGTCAATCGATCCGGCCACTGGTGGTGGCGGGCAGCAGCAGGATGTAAACATGGGTGAGGGGGCGGCGGACACCAACTACAGTGCAACGGATCAGAGTGACTATCTAGCCTCACTTCAGGACAAGTATTTCTATGTCACAGTGTATGCATGGCGAGAGAATGCCGGACAGTTCAATGGAACTATGTATTCCAATCTTGGCGTTGATGATGTCGCGAAGTCCCGCAAGGCACTTTTTACTGGTATATGCAACGATGTCAGCTTCAGGACAGAGGTGAATAAGATCGTCATGACATGCAGCATGCGCGACTACACCATGGTTCTTGAGCACACCAAGTGGCTTAATGCCCCGTTTTATGATGCTGTTCGAGACTATAACGTCGTTTTGGATGTGGTTGCACAGGCAGGGTTCAAGCTTGGAAGAACCCAGTCTGGCGGTTCTGGAGACTTTTCAGGATCAGACAATCCTGGCTGGACCCAGCAAGGGGTGGCTTCTGGGTCATCGGAGTCTTTCTTGCCAGGAAGGCTTGTCTATGAACTGGCCAGAGTTAGCCCGGTAAATGACTACCAGGTGGTGCAGTTTGGCGACGAGCAGGTGATCTGGAATGACATAGTCTTGCCTGGTAAATACAACACCCTCAACGAAGCTATGTTTAAGCCGGCGGTGAATGAATCCTACCTGAACATACTGCAGAGGATCGCCAAGTTGTCAGGCAAAACGCTCTTCTTCGATGCGAATGGGGTGATGCATTTCGACATACCAGTGGACGAGGCCGAGCAGAACATGGTCGACAGGGCGACGCAGAGCGCCCAGGGCTTTCCTGCGATGAGGGCAGTCGACTATTTTTCATGGACTGTGAACGATGATCAGCTTATCACTGGCAGCTCTGGTGCAAATGGATCAACAGACACATCTGTGCCATCGGAGCAGCCAAGCGATTTTTCAGGGACATCAACCGAGGCAGCGGTCACCAGCGACGATGTGACATACTCCAACAACACTGCAGTTGACACGCAGGCTATATATCTGAGATGGTGGAACGTGGTTGCAGATACCAGCTACAACTTCAAGCGGCTAACTGCTGATGTATTCAATGAAATACGACTTATCAGCAGCACCCCAAATATGTCTAAATTGTTTGCTGCCCACATGAACAGAAACTCTATAGTCGATCCATCCAGTCCCAGCTTCATAGGATACAAAAAAATGTTCTATCAGCAGGATGGCATCTTCGGCTCACGGGATACCGTCATGTCTCAAGTTAGTAAATACACGAAGATGTTCAACGCGCCCATAGAGGTTTCATTCAACGTTCCTGGGCGTACTGGTCTGCGTCCCATGCAGATTATTGAGTTCAATGGTTTCGGCATGGCGGGTGCGGTCAGGCTTCTGGTGAGCGAGGTAAAGCATTCTATAAACGCAGAAAGCAACTCCTGGACCACTTCGATCATGGGTCAGTACTTCATACCTGGAGAAAAGGTGATATTCAAGCCCACCATTTGGTCTGTAAATCCAACCAACGGCACGGTCACGACTCAGAACGGAAGTTCGGTGTAGGTGCGATTGCGATTTATGAGAAAATCTAACAGAGGAAGACAATGAACGAAAAAATCAACGAAGCCGGGCGGTCGGCGTTCAACTCCATACGCCAGATGATCAATGAGGAGATGGCTAAATTCGACGGACGAGATACCGTCGAGAAGGTCGTTGATGGATCCCTCATCACTGGCGCAACGCCTCTTTCTGGACTGAATATGTCTGGAGAGGCAAGGGTGGGCATCCGTAACGGAACCGTTTCGAGGTAATCATGGCAGGAAGGACGCCATACTACGGTCTTGGATATTTCGATTTCCGAGACCGACTGGATGCTGCGGCCAGCGTGAGGCTGGAGCAGGAGCGTTTTCTCACCATCGACCGTCAGATATTCGGAATGTACTCAATTTTCGGCAACGGGGTCGTGACTGGCCTGAGGGTTGCTGGAGTGACAGGCACGAACTCGGGGACATCGGTGTCCGTCTCGCCCGGCATAGCGTTTGTTCAGGGTCGTGCGATATACATAGACAGTCCATTTCGCTTGACAGGAATACCATCAGGAGAGAGTGTCTATGTATATCTGAGGGTTCTTCCCGGCTTCGGTCCGGGTACAGGCTCACTTTTCTATTCATATATGCCAAGCCTGCCCAACAGTGTGAGGCTTGCTCAGGTGCGCACGGGCATGGGGATTGTAGAGCAGGTCGACAATTCCGTTCAGCAACAGATATCCTTCCGCTCATTGATTCTGAGCGAGATAGCCAAGCACAAGCACAGGGGTTCTCCTTCGCGCATAGACCTGCTTCGTGAGGTGAAAAACTTCCTGCCAGGCGCAAGGATAGGGGATGTCAGTGCTGAGCAGATCGCATCAGGGCAGTTGTCTGTAGACAGAATTCCAAGGCTCAGTCATTCTGAACTGAAGAATTCAGGAACACTGAGTCATGCTGGACTGGAATCCCTTGCACGTTCCCTACAGACCACCGACCGCGTTCTCCTTGGCGAGGTGACTGCGGTCAACCAGTTGCAGCAGAACATAGCATTCCGTCGTGCGCATCCAGCGCACAGTGATTACCATGTGAATGCAATCACCTATGTTCCTGGTACATCTTCAGATTCAATAATAGACTTCGCCAACACAACTGCGGTCTATTCTCCTTCCACGGGCTGCATAGCCGGCAGGCAGCAGAGCGCCGGTTTGCTTGTGAATGTCAAGTACAATAGTGCTTCCGAACTCCGTGGCTACTATGCGGCTCAAAACGCTGTCATACTGGAGGGGGAGGCAGGCGGTGCGACACTTTCTTCGACCATCAATGAGCAATCGGTACTTTTCAGCGACAGCTTTGAGGGCGGAACCGATGCTGGCGTGCCAGGCTTTGAGTACAGGGTCGACTCCACCAACAGCACCATTGCCATTTCCGGCGACTCGGATGTGCAGACTGACGGCGTGCGCTCCGCCAGGCTGAGGTCGGGAATAAGACATCGCCTGACATTCCGCAAGAACATAGCCGGAGATGGCAACTGGGCTGATTTCAGCAAGTTGTTCTTCTACGTGCGCTGCATCGACGATTCGCACCCATCTGTTTCAGTATATCTGGTGAATCAGGTCGGCAGTGACGGCACCCCGACCAGCACCGCAAAACAGGTTATTTTGACAGCAAACGAGGTCACAAGCAACCCCGATCCTGCGATGGACAACTTCAAGCTTGTTGAATACAACTTGCTTCCTTTCGACAGGGGCTCCATCAAGGCGATAGTTTTTGAGGTGGATGATGCGTCAGTCGATTTCTCATTCAACATAGATGATGTTCGCACTTCTTCTGTGGCGGTGCAGGATGTTCTTTATCAGCCGACAGGAGTGCTCAGATACAGGTACGCATCTCCATCTCCCTATGTGCTCAACGCAATCATGTGGACGCCGCAGGTGATACCTGCTGGCTGTGCGATTGAGGTCAGATATCGCTCAGGATTGACGACGTCTGAGATAGATGCTGCCCTGTTTGAGGGTCCCCTTCCGCAGGATGGTCAGTCAATAAATGTTTCGGCTTTGATCGTGGATGTGGAAGTCGCATTGCGTGCAAACGACGAGAGAACCCTTGCTCCGATTCTGAAGGACTTCACGATTCAACTGAGGGTTGATGGCACGCAGTCTGGCTTTGTGCTAGACAACCGCCCACTGTGGGAAACATGCGATTTTTCTAATATAGAAATCCAAGACTTGACTCCAACAAGTGCAGGCGTTCGGATTCAGGAACCTCTCGAGGTCGGCAAGTTATTCTACTCTTCCAACGACTCCGTCCAGCTGCTGAACGATGAGAACATAAGTGAATTTGGATATCTTGGCGCCGATCTCCCTGTGTCCCCTGTGCAGGCTTCTAGGCCTTCCTATGTGTGGCAGGCTGAAGGAATCGCCGGTGTGGGCTTTGATCAGGCGAGTTCGGTATCTCGCCTCGCCAACAAGTCATTCCTGATTTCGGATACGTACAACAACCGTGTGGTCGAGATATCTCGTGATGGAAGGTTTGTTAGGGGAATCGGAAACTCCGAGCCTCTGTCGACTGGAGACCAATTCGTACCCCTGTGTGCGGTTCTCAATTCTGGAACAAGACTTGTTCAGGTGGTCTTCTCGCGACCAGTCACCGTTGACTCAAGCTTCGATGTGACGAAGTTCTCTCTCGTCATAGGCAATGACACCATATCCGGCAACGCTCTAGATTCCGTGGTTACGGGTGGACAGGCTGGAAGCCGACCACCCAATGTACTTCAGATAGCCCTCTCTCAAGACAAGGTTAACCTCGCCGTCCAGGCGAGAGATGCAGGGCAGTTGGTATTTTGCAGAGTGGACGCTTCTGCTTTTGGCGAGACTTCTTACAGCAATTCGGCCCTGCTTGCGGCCAATTACACACTCAACGGTCTGCGTCTTTTCGTGGGAGACTTCACATATCTAAATGCCGTATACCATCCGATTTCTGCTGAAAGTTATGACACGGAATGGTTGATATGCAACAGTTCGGTCAACTTCGACAGAATCAGAGCCGGATTGCGTCCTGACACTGACGAATACTATCTCAACATTCAGCAGTCGGCCAATCCTCTCAGCTTCAATGTGTCCTACAGGTTTCCTGAAAACGATATATTCGACGAGAACGGAAATCCATACAAGGTTTATTTCAGAGAGGCCCTGGCGGGCTCGGACGGCGGAATACCTCCTGTGCTTCAGGGAACCCCCGCATTCAAGGGTACTGTAGAGGTTGTGCAGGAGGCAGCATATGGCGCGACGGTAAATCTAACCCCTCCCCCTACAGACACAGGATCTGACAATATCGGGGTGACCTATCTGCTCAACCTCCACATAAGGATTGTTTCTACGCAGACGGTTGGCTCATCCACCGTCGAGGTGGATGCTCCATTTTCTCCCGCCATATATTCTTTCAGAATAACATGCATAGATGAGCCGTTGGCCGATGGAAATACAAGCGCCCCATCCGTTCCGACCATCGTCCGGCTTCGTACTTCAGACTGGTTTGGCACTTTCTCATATGGCGGCACATCGTCTTTCACGATGTCCGACTTCACCCTCGGCAGTGCGCTCAAGTATTCCGATGGAAGGATACTTGCCGCAGGTCTAGACTTTGCCGAAGGATCAGCTCCGCCGATAAATCCTACGGAGGCCGACCTTTTCGTTGGTCAGGCGCTCGTGGCATTGTCTCCATACCGTGGGCGCGTCGTGGTGATAAATTCTGATGGCACGCGTGCATTCCAGTACAGCAGTCCTGATGGCCTGTATCCATCTGATGCGTCGGTTGCCTCTGACGGCACGATAGTCATAGCCGAGAGCTCAATAGGTGCAGCCGCAGGAAGGGTCATCAGAATAGATGACAGGGGTCAGGTGGTCAGCGATATTTCCAATGGAACATTTGGCCTTGTGAACGATGCGCGCGAGACATCTCCTGGATTGACCCTGATAAGCACATAAGATGAACAAAGTAGAGTATGCATGCTTCGTCAACAATACGGGATTCGGACATGCGGCTCTTGGATACATCTCATGTCTGCAGAATCTGTCTGTCCCCCTCCGAATCAGACCTCTCCATCCCCTAAATGACACGTCATGGATGTCGTCCGATGATCTTTCCGCCATCCACAGAAGCTTTATTGGCGAGGCCGACATCTCCATATGGCATTCCATACCTCCCCGCTGGGGAGGCTTGAAGAGGGGGCGGAGAAAGAATGTGGTGGTTTGCACTTTCGAATGCGGTCAGCCTCCGTCGGACTGGATTCGGCTCATAAATCGAGATGGAACCCATGCGATGTATCCAAGCGAATTTTGCCGAAGAGAGTTCGAGGCCGCAGGGGTTTCTATCCCCGGGGTGACCGTCCGCCACCTCGTCAGGGATTGTTTTTTTGAGTGCCACCCTCGAGGATATTCTGGGGGTACCATGATACTGCTTGCGGTAGGGGCATGGAAAACAAGAAAAAATTGGCATAACCTGATCCAGGGAATCGCATCAGCCCTGAGGTCTGGTATTGATTTGCGGCTCATCATCAAGACCGACAAGCCTTCTATTGCCTCCTCAGAGGTCAGGCGTCTCGTGCCTGAGGGTATGCGGGAGAGGTTCCTTGTGGTGGACGGCAGCCTCACCGACCGCAGCATGGCGGGCCTGTACGCGTCCTGCGACGCCTTCATATGCGCTTCAAGGGGCGAGGGGTTCTGTCTCCCTGTGGCACAGGCAATGGCAGCTGGCGTTCCCGTAATAAGCACTCGTAGCGGAGGTATCGCCGACTTTTTTGATGAATCATGTGGGACGGTCATAGATTCGGCGGGTGTTGAAACGCTTTCCATGGACGGATACCCGCAATTTTCATCTAAGGCATGGCCGATCATTACTGCGGATTCCATAGGCAGGGCGGTGGGGCAAGCTTTTGAAAAATATCATGAACTCATATCCGGTTCGGCGAGAGTGGCCAGGATTCGTGCTGGAGCCACCTTCTCTCGCCAGGCGGTATGCGAAAGCATGAAAGAAGTGGTCGGAATTACATGAGACAGCCAAAACTACATGTCACGGAGGTGCGGTCGCTTCAGTCGCACAGGGAGGTGGCATTTAGCCTTGACCTTGACGGGATGGCGGGCTGTTCTCTGCGATTGGAGGATGCCTCCAAGGGAGGTCTGCTGCCATTGTCTCTCGACGGAGGCAGCACATGGGTCACAAAGGTACCTGACGCATCTGGGGTGGTGGTCGGCATAACGAAGATGCGTGCCGCCGCCGAGGATGGGGCGCTTTTCTGCTACATCAGGGACAAAGACGGAACGGACACCGTGTGCGCGTCTCTCGTCAGGCCTCGACGCGGAACTTCCCAGTCGCAGTTCAATGTCTCTTGTCAGCCCCAGTTCGTCGCCGTGGGGGAAAGGTGCATTGTGAAGGTCAAAGGCCCTGCCTCCACGCCATTCCGTCTGGGCATAGGTTCCAAAAAGTATGGAGGTAGAACCGACCGCAAGGGTCAATGTCAGTTCAAGCTGACCCCATCGCAGATGTTCACTCAGGAGCAGCTTGGCTCATATTCTCTTGTCAGGGTTCCCGTATCCGTTTCGAGTTCCGACGGCAGCTGGGCAGAGGCAGGCAGCGATGTACATTTTGTCCCGAGTGTTCTGCGAACCTTGGCGGCAACCAACGACCCAGACCGGCCCGGTTGCGTGATTCTCGACCCTGTGGCAAATCCCGACCAAGGTCTACGATTTCAGAGTCAAGAGGCACCGTGCTCCAACCTTGCTGTCGTTGGCCCTCTCTATGATCCAAACGGAGCAAGATCAACGCTTGAGATAACCCATCTCGATTCCCAGTACGTGAGCGTGGGTGAGGGTTACAGCAAAAAAGTAGGAACACTCGCTTCAGCATGCACCCCTCTCGACCATATCGCTTCGTCTCCTGCTCTGTTTGATCCCCTTTCGCAGTCATTTGGAAGCATATTTCCCACTTCCGATGATGATGATCGCGGGTTGAATGCATTTTCAAGAGGGGCGTGGATGGCATTCTCTCTTCCATCTACGGATCCCAAACTCCCCGCTTCTGACTGTGAAGTTGTGACGGCTCAGTCGACATCCGTTTCACGAGTATATGTGTCGAAGGTTCCATCTGTTGGCAAGGCTGTGCCCCGTGCCATCGGTCGCGGCACCATAAAGAAGCCACCACTATTCCTGCATTCAGTCATACCCACAGCCGACCCTGCTGGAGTTGCCGCTGTGGTTGTCAGGATTGCAGGAGGTCAGGAGGTCTCGTTCAGTGTTCCTTGGAGTGCAAGCGCCCTGACAGACCTTGCTGCTCAGATGAACAATGACATCGTGCTCTCTGCTGCGGACATCGCCGCAGAGGTGGTGGGCGGTAGGATTGATGTGTCGTCCGACAATCGTTTTTCGCTCCTTGCAGGACAGGTGTCCGGATCGCAGGGAGGGAACGCTATTGAGGTTTACCAGTTCAGTGGCGCATCATCCGCCTTTCAGGTCACAACTATCAAGGATTTGCCTGCACATGGGGTGGCGGACAGTGGCAGCCTCGTTTTTCTTAATGGTCCCTTCCGTGGCGTTATATTTACATATGTTCGTTCTGGACCTGACACTGTAAGGCTGCAGGCATGTCCAGGCGTGAACCGACCAGGTGGAATAGTCATATCGGAGGACATCCCGTGCGTATACGCAGCCTTCCTAGCCGTAGATGAGTCTGCTTCCGATTCGGTAGAGACATTTTCACTAACCATGCGCAGGAACGCGCAGGGTCAGCCCGTTTCATGCGTGTTCCCTTCGGTATCTCACTCATGCAGGGTGGTGTGCCAGAGCCAGGCCGATGGTATAAACCATCTGTTCATGTATTCCAATTGTCCTGTTACGCAGCAGGATGCCGATGCGGGCACCTGGATGCAGTTGACGTACGACGGTGACAATCGAAACCCGCGGATATGCGAAGACAGGTCGGGCAATCTTCACATGGTCTGGGAAAGAGATGTCGGAGGTGGCACGTATGTGGCGTATGCCACGATAGGCCCAGATTCAGGCCTCTTTTCCACAAAGGCTCTTGTGGCAGACTGCATGAGATCGGGGGTGTCTGTCGGTTCTCCGATTGTGGTTCCCCCAAAGAGGGCTGCATCCGTTCTCAATCTCGAAGGGAGCACCGGGCTTATCGAACTCCCATTCTCTGCGGTCAATTTCTTACGGGGAAATATCCCGTCAGGATCTGCATATGTCAAGCGGGAATTCTTGGGTTCTTGTCCTGATCCGATTTACTTTGCCATTACCAACCCACAGTCGATTGCGCCGTTGATAAAAAATGTTTCTGGTGCTGTCATTCAACTCGCTGGTGCGCAAAGGCTCCAGTCTGTTGAGACTGTTATATTCCACATAGATTCGTCTCAACTGACTTCCGTGCAGTTATACGAGGGCAGTATCGCATTTGATGGAGAGATACTCGCAGTGGCCGGTGGAGCCGAGGAGTTGTCCAGCACCGACGGCATATTCAGTCCCACTGGTTATCTTTTCCCCGCGCGCGGATCTGCGTCATCATTCCCAATACTTGCGTTAACTATATCTTCTGACCGCAAGTCTATCGATTTCAACATACGCCTTGGTCCAACGAACAATGTATTTGAAATGCGCATAGTTGTTGATGCGTCGTCTTCTGGAGTCGGGCTTCGTGATGGATGGGTCAAGATCGCCGATTCAGGTTCAGCCGTTGCCATGCCAAGGGCGGACGCAGTCTGCCTTGACTACTCTCCGCTTTCATCAAAATGCTGTGCAATAATCCCATACTATACTTCCGATTCAGGTCGCCAGTTCGACGCAACTCACAAGTCTTTCGGATATATGATCGATGCAGATGTCTCGGTAGGGCCCTCGACCTGCCACGACCAGTACGTGCTTGTAGGGTCGAACCTTGGTATGGACCTGATCGTTGTCGATGCATTTCCGTCGACATCGGTAGCTATGCGCTCCGAATTCTTTGGAGCCGCGCCCTTCGCCAGGGCTTCTCAGCGGTCGCGTC
>Ga0181343_1000056_pt1 | contig 49858 bp, 73 predicted proteins | sample Su13VDMLBSD_FD_130110 | JGI IMG/M metagenome (GOLD analysis project Ga0181343, IMG submission 130110) | Freshwater viral communities from Lake Michigan, USA - Su13.VD.MLB.S.D | ecosystem: Environmental > Aquatic > Freshwater > Lake | place: USA: Michigan | collected 2013-07-15
ATGAGTGGCGCAGGTGTGAGCGGGCTTTCCGGGGCAGGTGCGCTCACGTTCGGGGGGCTGCAGATCAGCGGCGCCGGAGCGAAGGGGGCAGTAGGGGCCGGGACGCTCACGTTCGGGGCGCTGCAGCTAAGTGGTGTGGGCGCGCGGGGCGCAGCAGGCACGGGCTCATTGGTGCTCGGCGCGCTGCAGATCAACGGCACTGGCGTAAAGACCTCGGTGGGCGTGGGCGCCATTCTGCTGCCCGCGCTGCAGGTGGCCGGCGCGGGCGGGGTAGCCGCGGGCGTCACTGGCGCCGGCACACTGGTTTTCTCGGCCTTCCAGGTAAGTGGTGGCGTCGCGCCTCCGCCTGACGTTTACCAGTATAGGAACGGCACCGCGTATGACTCTTTGGGGCGCATGATGGTGCTGTACCTGGAACCATGGGAACCTCTGCCCGGCAACGAGGTGTACATCATGGGCATCGCGCACGGCCCCTTCGGGCAGCGGTACGTCACCGTGTGGCCCGCGACCGTAGCGTACAAGGACGGCTTCGCTTTTCGGGCGGATGGTGTGCAGCTGATCTGGCCAGACGGGGACCCGGTGGGCGCCTTGGCCGGGCTGCCGGTCACCGATCTGGGCGAGTTGGCAGTGTCTGACTTGACGCCCGTGCGCTGGGTGGAGGGCGTTGGCATAGACGCTGCCGGGCGGCTCACCATAAACGATATAGGCGCTTGAGCAGATGGCCCTGACCCCAGAAGCCACCAAGGCGTGGGTGGAAGCGTTCGGGGGCCGCCGCTTCCTGCTGACCATTGGCAACGCCATCGTGAACACGGCGCTGCTCTGGTGCGGCCGCCTGGACGCGGGCTCCTACGTGACGATTGTGACCCTGACCACCGGGGCGTACATCGCCGCGGGTACGTGGCAGAAGGGCCGGGACGACCGGCGCAACGACCACGGCGGGCGCGACTATGGCCGGGATGACGATGAGGATGACAGCTGGACCCGGCGAAACCCGAACCGCGGCAGGGGTTGACCCCCACGGGCACCCGTGGCAGGATGCCCGAATGAATTGGTGGGCAGCGCTTCTAGTCTTCGTAGCTATGGTCCTGTCCGACATCGCCTACGCCCGATACACGATCGACGCCGTAGCCCGCCGGGCGCACTGGGCCTCGATGTGGGCCGCAGCGATCATCGCCATGAGCGGCGTGGTCGTCATGGGATACACGCAAGACAAGCGCCTGCTGTTTTTCGCTGTTGCCGGCGCCTACGTAGGCACGTTCCTTGCTGTACGGAGAAAACCTTGACGACAATTGCTTGGGATGGCCGGCGCATAGCCGCTGACAGTCAGGTCACCTACGAAGGTGAAGCCAGTGGCCATCGCAAGCACAAGTGTGCGACCAAGCTGTTCCGCAAGATCGTCGTCGTGGACGGCGATGCGGAAGAAGTGATCATCGCCACCCAGGGCGACGCCTCGGCCGCGAACCTGTTCGTCAAGTGGTTCGACGGCACCGAGAAGGAAGCCCCCGAGATTTTTGCCTACGACCCGCCGGACTTCACGTGCCTCGTGTGGTTCAAGCATGGACTGTACGAGTACGACGCGTATTGCGTCGGGGAGAAGGTCTGCGAGCCGTTCTATGCCATCGGGTCCGGCTCCAAGGCCGCGCTCGGTGCCATGCACATGGGCGCTGACGCGCTCAAGGCTGTCCAGGTGGCAGCTGAAATCGACCCGTACACATCGGGCCCGTTCTATGCCGAAGCACTAGGAGAAACTGATGCCCTCGAAGACGACGAAGACGCTGGCTGATTTCCGCTCGAAGTTCGACCGCTCGGTGGTCATCCCCGACAAGATCCGCGCCGCGCTCGCTGCGCTGGCGAAGGAAGGCCCGGAGGCGTGGGAGTACGAAGGCGAATTCATCAAGCGCGCCATGATTTCGCAGTCCGACATGGGGCTGTACCGCTCCGGCTTCGAGGAGCACGTGGTAGTCGTCAAGGACATTGGTCGCAGCACCAGCGGCAACGGTCGCAAGGTGTGGTTTGCTGACAAGAAAGTGGCCGCCAAGGCCAGGAGCTGATCATGGCCAAGAAAGGGCTGTCTGACTTCAAGAAACTGCACGATTCGCAGACCGTCATCGCGGACTTGCGTCGCGAGCTGGCTGACGCGCGCACCACTGCCGACACGGCCGAGGCGCTGCGCGAGTACATCGGCACGGCGAAGCTCGAGGTTGCCACGCTGGATCTGCCGAAGTGGGTATCAGCCCCCAAGGCGGCCAAGGCCCCCGGCGTACCGAAGCTCATGCTGTCCGACCTGCACTGGGGCGAGAGCGTGCGACCCGAGCAGATCGGCGGTGTCAACGCCTACAACCTGGCCATCGCACGCAAGCGCCTCAAGGCCACGATCGAGACGACGATCGACCTGTGCCGGATCCTGTCGCCCGACATGAAGTACCCCGGCATCGTGCTCCCGCTCGGCGGCGACATGATCTCGGGCAACATCCACGACGAGCTGGCTGCATCGAACGAGCTGAACACGATGCCCACGCTGCTGGATCTGTACCGGCAGCTCGTGCCGGCCATCCGGCTGATGGCTGACACGTTCGGCAACGTGTTCCTCCCCTGCGTCTCAGGAAACCACGACCGTGACACCAAGAAAATCTGGTCAAAAGACCGCAACCACACCTCGTTCGGTTGGCTCCTCTACCAGTTCCTTGCGGCGGCTTTTGAGGACGATAAGCGCGTCACGTTCTACATCCCCGATGGCTCGGACGCTCTATACCGGATATACGGTACGCGATACCTGCTTACCCACGGGGACCAGTTCCGTGGTGGAGACGGCATCATTGGCCCGCTCGGCCCTGTGACCCGCGGCGAGCAGAAAAAGAACACACGCAACGCGGCCGTCGGCCAAGACTATGACGTGATGGAGTTCGGCCACTTCCACAAGCGCATGATCACCGCGCGCCTGCGCGGCAACGGCAGCCTGAAGGGGTATGACGAGTACGCCGCCGACAACAACTTCGGCTTCGAGCCCCCGAGCCAGAACTTCTTCGTCACGCACCCGGACCACGGCATCACGTTCGATGCGCCGATCTATTGCGAGAAATCGAAGAAAGCTGTCGCCAGCGTTGACTGGGTGAGTGTGCCGAAATGAACATCCTGTCCCTGGCAGGAACCGCGCGCACGTTTGCCATGAACTTCTGGCCGTGGCTGCTGGGCGCGTTTCTTGCCGGGGCGGCAGTAGGCTCCGTGCCGACGTTCCTCGTGACACGCGCCATCTACCAGCGCGCCACGCTGAAGGCGGAGTTGAATCTGTCCAACTTCGAGAAGGCGCTGGCCGACGAGCGAGTTGACGCCAAGGACCGCGAGGCCCGCATAATGCAGGCCGCCAAGGAGCAGTACGATGCACAAACGACTTCCATTGCTGGTGTTGCTGATGAGCTGCGCCGCCTTTCTGCCGGCGTGCGCGTCTGCACGCAAGTCAGTACGATGCGACTTCCCGCAGCCCCCGCTGGACCTGCCCAGCCGGTTGAAGGTGGAGAGCCAAGACCAGCTGATGTTGTTCTACAAGAGCTTGCAGCCGAGTTCGCCAAGCGAGCCGACCTCAACGCCGCAGCCTTCAACTCCCTGATGGATCGCTGGGAAAAGCTGGCAGCTCCGCAGTGAGCAGCGAACGCAAGCGCGTCGCCCGCGAGTTGCTGCGGCGCCTGCGCTGCCAGACGAGCCTGCACAGCTTCATGCTGAACATCGACGTGCCGCGCTCGCCCACGCCCGCGTTGAACCCCGACGAGGATCTGCTGGGCCCTGCCGCGTCTCTGATGCCGGTGCATTTCTCCAAGATCCTCGAGGTGGCCCAGCGCACGATGAACCGCACGAGCGGGCGCGCGATCATTCAGGCCCCGCCAGGCAGCGCCAAATCGACGCTGATGGACGCCGTTGCCGTGCCGTGGGAAATGGGGCGCAAGCCCGGCAGCCGCATCCTGCTGCTGTCCTACGCCAGCGAGGTGGCCGAGCGCCAGTCGCGCCTGGCGCAGAACGTGGTGCAGCAACCCGAGTACCAGATCATGTGGCCCGAGCAGCCGAAGCTGATGAAGGACGCGGCCGGCGAGTGGGCCATGTCCAACGGCTCCGAGCTGGCCGCGCTGGGCTTGCTCGGCTCGGTCACCTCGCGCCGCGCCTCGGGCATCGTCATTGACGACCCGGTAGCAGGCCGCGAGGAAGCGGACTCGGAGCTGCAGCGCGCCCGCACGCTCAACGCCTACCACGACGACGTGCTGACCCGCATGCTGCCCGGCGGCTGGCTCATAATGATCCTGACCCGATGGTCTGAGCAGGACCTGGCCGGCTCGATCCTGCCCGAAGACTACGATGGCCGCAGTGGCATGGTGAAAGGGCGCGACGGCCTCGACTGGGAGGTGCTGAACCTGCCGGCGAAGTGCGAGCGCGATGATGACCCGCTGGGCCGCAAGCCCGGGGAATACATCTGGCCGGAGTGGTTCCCGACGACGCACTGGAAGCAGTTCGAGGAGGCCACAGGGCCCGAATCGGCGCGCACGTGGTCAAGCCTCTACCAGCAGCGCCCGACGCCCCAGGGGGGCGGCAGGCTCGACGAGAAGGCCATTGACTACTACAAGCCCGGCACCCAGCCGCCGATCCTGTCCTTCGTCGGCGCGGGCGACTACGCCGTGAGCGCCGGCAAGAACGATTTCACCGAGCTAGGCGTGTTCGGGATCGACACGAAAGGCGACCTATGGGAAGTGGACTGGTGGAGCGAGCAGAGCGACACCGGGAAAAGCACCGAACAGACGCTGGATATGGTCGCCCGCTGGAAAATACCGATGTGGTTCAACGAAGGCGGCGTCATTGACAAGTCAATGGGCCCGCTGATGAACATGCGGATGCGCGAGCGTCAGGTTTTCACTGACCGGCGCACGCTCACCTCGATGAGCGACAAGTTGGCCAAGTGCCAGGCGTTCATCGCGCGCTGCAACGCGGGCACCGTGCACTTTCGGGACAACGCCAACAGCCGCCGCGTGGTGGCGCAGATCGCTGCACTGCCCGCCGGGCGCTATGACGACGCCGCGGACGTGTGCGGGCTCGTCGGGCGGGCTATAGACCAGTTCCCGATCACCCGGGAGGCGCGAATTGTGCCACCCGAGAAACCAATGAAGCCGTTTTCGGTCAAGTGGCTCACCCACGAGCGCCCCAAGGCCGACAAGGTGCGCTACTTTTGACACTTGACATGCGTAAAAGTATGCTTCCCAGAATGAGAATCCTCGCCATTCGACTCGCCCTCATCATCTTCGTGGCCTACATCTCGGTGTTCTGGCTTGCGTTGGTGTTTGGGACTGCCATTTGGGAGGTTTTGCACGGGCGCAACCCCAGTGACGAGCTGGCCACCCTATGGCATGAAACCTTTGATGGCCTGATGGTCTTGACAGCGGCGTTCCGCGACCCGTTGGCCACGACCGGCGAGGAAGATACCCATGGCGTCTGAGATCAGCACCCCCGTCGATGTCGTTGCCCAGGAAATTGCCGCCGTCGGGCTGCCCGAGGACGAAAAGCAAGCCCGGCTGCAGGAAGAAACCCTAGTCCGTGCATTTTTCAAGCAATTCGACGACGATCAGAAATTCGACAGGCCCATCCGCGACCAGATTCGCAAGGATCGCAACTACGCGAGCGGCGAAACGCAGGCCAACTGGGCCGTAAGCACCAACCTGGTGGGCTCGGCTATCGACGTGCTGGTGGCCACGCTGTACGCGCGCGACCCGGACATGAGCGCGCGCCCGGCCGCCCAAGTTGACCCGCCGCCGGACCCGGTGACGGGCGTTGCGCCGCCGCAGCCCGAGCGCCAGCAGAACCAGGATCTGGCCAAGAGCATCGAGATCGTCGGCTCCCGCCTGTGGAAGAAAGGCAAGCTCAAGCCCCGTATGCGCCGCGTGCTGCGCTCGGTGCTGTCCTCCAGCCACGGCTGGCTGAAGGTGCTTCCGGTCACGAACAGGGAGCCGGACCCGCTGGCGCAGAACGAATACAACACGCTGCAGGCCAATTTGGCTTCCGTAGCGGCGCAGATCGAAGCCATTGAGTCCGGGCAGACGTTGGACGGCCAGACCGCCAGCGCGGATGACCTGACGGTGCAGAAGGCCAATCTGGAAACCGCCATGGCGGCGCTGTCCGGGCGCCTCGAGGTGGATGTTTGCTACGGCCTCACCTTTGACGTAGTGAAGCCGGAGAACATGCAGGTTGGCACGGATGTTGAACTGCTCGAGGAATACCTCGACGCGGACAGCCTCACCGAGCTGATGTACTTCCCGCACGACCAGCTGCGGGAAAAGTTCCCAGACCTGACCGAAGAAGACCTGAAGGGCGCGGACAAGTTCTACCGCAAGACCCCGGCCAACGCCAACAAGGGCGAGGGTCAGGCGATGGAAGGGGAAATGATCGCGCGGATGTACCCGAAGGGTGACATTTCCAGCGAGCAGTACACCTCGATAAACCCGGAAGACGGCGCCCGCCCGCTGGCGCTGGTGCTGGAAAAGTGGAACAAGCTTGATAACCACGTCTACACGGCCATCAAGGGCGTGCGGGTGTGGGCGCGCAAGCCGTACCAGCCCAGCTTCGCATCCAGCCGCTGGTACCCGTACTTCTATTTCTCGCTGTACGAAGTGGACGGCTCACGCTGCCCGCAGTCGCTGTCCTCGCGCCTGTCGAAGCTGCAGGACGAGTACGCCAGCGTGCGCAGCAACCTGCGCCTGACGCGCCGCCGGTCGATCCCGGGCAACATCGTGGATGCCTCGGCGCTGAGCGACGAGGAACTGCAGAAGCTCGGCGAGGGCGTCATTGCCGAGATCACGCCGCTGCGCGCAACCGTGCCGGGCACCGATTTCACCAAGCTGTTCGCTGCCAAGCCGGTGCCGAACATTGACCTGCGCCTGTATGACACGACTCCGATCGTCATGGACATCGAGCGCACCGCCGGCATCCAGGAAGCCAACCAGGCTGCCACCGCGTCCGGCGTCACCGCGACGCAGGCGCAGATCCAGCAGTCGGGCTTCAACTCGCGCACGGAGACGGCGCGCGACGTGATCGAGACGGTGCTGACGGATCTGGCGCAGTACACCGCCGAGGTGGCCTTGCAGAAGATCCCGCAGAGCGTTGCAGCCCAGATCGCCGGCCCCGCGGTGTTCTGGCCGCACGGCATGCCGCTCGAGGACCTGATGCAGCTGGTGGAAGTGGACATCGCTGCCGGCACGACCGGAAAGCCGAAGAACGCCAACGACCGCGAGGCGTGGGGCGTCATCCTGCCGCAGCTGAAGGAAACCGTGCAGCTGATCTTCGAGCTGCAGCAGAACCCGCAGACCCTCCCGCTGGCAGTCGCGCTCTCCGAGCAGATCCGCGAGACGATGCGGCGATTCGGCGACGAGACCGACGTGAGCCGCTTCCTGCCGGCCATGCCAACGGTCCCGATGCCGCCCATGATGCCCGGCATGACCCCCGGCGCTGCCCCACCCGGTGGAGCACCGCCCGAGGCTGCGCCTCCCGGCGTCGCCACCCCCGCTCCGACTCCAGGGCCCCCGGCCCTCATCCCCGAGGCGAAAGCCGAAGGGTTCTTTGGCCCCACGTGAGGATTTATGTCTACACCGATTGAAGCGATGACTGCTGCTATCAATGGCACCGCGCCCGCGGAAGCCCCCGTCGTCACCGAGACGCCGGAGACGCCCGAGGTTGTTGCGCAGGAAGCGCCCGTTGAGGCTGCCAAGCCCGACATCATTGGTGCGGATCCGGCCGAGGCCACAACGCCCCAGCTGGACGCTGACGGCCGCATGCGCGGCCCGGATGGCAAGTTCATCGCGGCTGAGCCGAAGGCCGACGGCGAGAAACCCGCCGAAGCGGCCAAGCCGGTCGAAGCGGCCAAGCCCGAAGTGCCGAAGGTCATTGACCCGATCAATGACCCGATTCCCGAGAACGCAAAGCCGGCGACGCGCGAGCGCATCACCACGCTGGTCGAGACGGTCAAGGCCAAGGATGCCGAGGTCGCTGCTGTCCGCGATGATTTTGAAATGGTCATGGCCCCCATTCGCGAGTCCGGCGCCACGCCGGACCAGTTCCGTGAATCCATGACGCTGCTGAAGCTGCTCAACAGCCAGAACCTGTCCGACCAGCAGCAGGCATTGAAATACCTGCAGAGCGTCGGCGCCGAGTTGGCGCAGCGCCTCGGCGTTGTGCCCCCGGGCGCGGACCCGTTGCAGGGCTTCGAAGATCTGCAGCTGGAGGTCGGGAAGAACCCGTCGCTGCGCAAGTGGGCCGAGGAAGTGGCCAACAGCCGCCGCCTGCGGGACGCTACGCAGCGCCACCAGGAAGTCCAGACGCAGCGCAGCCAGCAGACGCAGGCGCAGCAGCGCGAGGCGCAGGCGGGCCAGGCGCAGGTTCGCGCCGTGGAAGCCACCCTCGAAGCAACGGATCCGAACTACAAGGCCAAGGTTGCTGCCCTTCGCAGTGACGCGGGCTTCGTGGCCCGCCTCAAGTCGATGCCGCCGTCTCAGTGGGCGGGCGCGTTCGCCGAGGGTTATCGGAACGTCAAGATCGCGGCTCCGGCGGCCAAGCCAGCTGCCGCCGCCTCCCCGGCGCCGCTGCGCGCGAAGCAGCCCGCGGGGCAGACGACTCGCCCGGCCGCGTCCTCGTTGGAAGCGGTTTCGGCCGCCATCAGGGGGGTATGATGGAAGTATTGCCCCCGATGTTCTGGCTTGCGATGGCCGGCAATTGGGCCGCTGTCATCGTAGGTGTCGCGATGGTTAAGCGCGACATTCACTGGATTTCGCAGTGGTGCAGGGAGCATCAGGCGCGGGATGACGAGCAGTTCAAGAAATTGGAGGCTCATCAAGCCGCGTGGGAACGTGAGACACGCGACTCGCTGAACATGATCCTGCAGAAGCGCGGGATCGACCGATGAGTTTGATTGACAGCATCCTCGATCGCGAGGGCGGCTACGTCAACAACCCAGCTGACCGCGGCGGCCCGACGAACTACGGCATCACCCAAGCCACGCTCTCCGCGTGGCGTGGGTGGCCGGCGTCGATCTCCGACGTGCAGAACCTGAAGCGACAGGAGGCCGTCGAGATCTACGAGGCCAAGTACGTCGCGCCCTTCGAGCGGTTCGCCGGGGCACAGAAATTGCTGGACCTGATAGTGGACAGCGCGGTCCAGCACGGCACCAAGCGCGTCCAGGGCTGGATAGACGCGATCCAATCGAGTGATCCCGACGTGGTGTACAAGCGCCTGCTCCGGCGGCGCATTGAGTTCTACGGGGAGATCATCACCAACAACCCCTCCCAAGCGACGTTCGCCAAGGGGTGGATGCGCAGGATCGCCGAATTCGTGCGATGAAAACCATCGTATGCGTCCTGAAGTCCGGGGTGTTCAAGCCGTGGGCTGAAAAGGAATACACCACGGGGTACGAGCCCCGGCACGTGCAGTGGCTGCGGGACCAGTTCGCCGCGCAGATGCCGGTGCCGCACCGCTTCGTGTGCATGAGCGATCTGGACATCCCCGGTGTCGAAGTGATCCCGCTGCAGGACAACCTCCCCGGCTGGTGGAGCAAGCTGGAGATATTCCGCGAGTTTCAAAGCGCGGCCTACGTGGATCTCGACACGGTGGTCATTGGCGACGTATCGCCGATGCTGTTCACCGGGCACGACTTCCTGATCTCGGCGCACATGACGCGCCGGCACGGGGTCAACTCGAGCATCATGTCGTGGAACTCTGACTGCCGGTTTATCTACGACACGTTCAGGGCGGCCCCGCTGCGTTACATGAAGGAGTTCACGTTCTCCCACAAGTGGGGCGACCAGGATTTCATCAATGAAACGATCCTCGCGCGCTCGAAGACCCCGATCGCCAAATTCCAACACTACTTCCCGAAGTTCGCGCTGAGCTACAAATATGACATCCGCGACCGCGGGCTGCCCACGAAGTGGAGCGCTCGGCGCCGCCTGCGTCTGGACAAGAACTGGCTCAGCGAGCCCCACATCGTCGCCTTCCACGGCAAGCCGAAGCCCGAGGCCGTGCAAGATGACCACATATGGATACCCAAACTATGCGCCGTCTGATCTTCCAGGTTGCCGTCGGCGAGGTGCCGTGGTTTTACCACCCGTGCATGAACTCGGCCCAGCGCTACGCTGACCGGATCGGGGCCCACTACCTGCGCCTGACTGAGCCGATGCTGCGCATCGTGCCGAAGAAGTCCCAGCGCTCCGAGAACGCCCTGCGCCTCGGCTACCTGCCGATCTTCGAGAAAGAGCACGGCTTTTCGTACCTCGGCGAGTACGATCAGGTCTGCATCCTGGATGCCGACGTGTACGTGCGCGAGACCGCGCCGGACATCTTCCCGTTGGCCGAGGTCTTCGACTTCGCTGGGGTGGTGGAGCAGGATCTGCCTCTGCAGGAGAAATACGAGCGCAAGGTGCGCAACTATGCCGCCGACCAGTACGGCGACAAGAACCGTCGATTCTACAACATGGGGGTCACGGTCTGGAGCGCCAATGTGCTGACCTACCTCAACGGGCAGACGCCGAAGCAGTTCATCGAGCGCCCCGAGTTCGAGCCTTATGTCAACGGTGAGGGCAAGTACCGCTGGAGCACCGACCAGACGCTGCTGAACACCTGGGTGGCATCGGAGAACATGCACCAGCGCCAGCTCGATTGGCGGTGGAATTGCATGTACGATTACGTGGTGCCGACCGCGCTGCACCTGAATCCGTACTTCGTCCATTTCGCGCTGGCCTCGAAGATGCCACGCGGGGGCGCCGAGATCCCCGACATCATCGCGGGGCTGGCGTGAACGCCTACGTCATTTACATCCCCGGCAACTCATACTCCGAGGAATGCGCCGAGCGCTGCGTCAAGAGCGGAGCCGCATACGGCGTTGACGTACAGCGCTTCGGCGGGGTGACGCAGGACGAGGCGCAGGACCTGCTGGACGAAATGGGGCTCATCTGGAGCTGGCCTTGGTCGGGCAGCAGCAAGTGCGCCCGCACGGGGCTGGTTCGAACAGCCTACCGGACCAAGAACATGGGCGCCCGCATCGGGTGCTCGTTGAGCCACTTCCTGCTGTGGCGGCTGTGCCAGATCGAAGGCGCACCAATCATCATCCTCGAGCACGACGCGGTGTTCATCAACCCGCTGCCAGAGCTGATGCCAACCTTCGGTGCTGTGATGCTGAACGACCCCAAGGGCGCCACCCCGCGCGGGGATTGGTGGAGTAATCACATCGCCGAGCGAGGACCCGGGGTGTGGCCCAAGACAGCGGTGTTTGCCGACGGCCGCCCCGATGGCCTGGCTGGCAACTCGGCCTACGTCATTTCCCCCGAGGCGGCAGCACGGTGCATGCAGCTGTACCATGACAACGGCGTCTGGCCGAACGACGCCACGCTGTGCCGCCAGCTGGTGCCGGATCTCATGGAGGTGTACCCCTTCGTGACCGAGGCACGGCAGACACAATCAACGAGTGGAGGCTACTGATGCACCCCGATTCCATGCGGCTGATGGCGGCCATGAAGGCCAAACACCTCGGCTACCTCTATGACCGTGTGACACAGGTAATCTGTGACGACGGCGGCCTGGCCAGCAACCCGGCCAAGAGCTACCGCCACGTGTTCGCCGACATGATCCAGCGCCCGCGGGGTAAGTATGTCACCTATGACATAGTTCCCCACCCCAGCGTGGATGTCGTGAAGCCGGATCCGTTCACCATCCCTGCCGAGGACGAGAGCTTCGATCTCGTGGTGTCTGGGCAGATGCTAGAGCACTGCCAGAACCCGTTCCGCGCCGTGGCCGAAATGAAGCGCGTCCTGAAGATGTACTGCTGCCTTGCCATCATTGTCCCGTCGCAAGGGCGGCGGCATGATGCACAGGATGGCTGGCGCTTCATGGACGATGCGTTCAAGTTCATCAGCGCCGAAGTCGGCGGCTTCCAAACGATCGAAGATTTCATAGACAAGGAAGGCACCGAGGAGGGTCGCGGCAAGCACTGGCGCGATCACGTGTGGGTAGCCCGGAGAATCGCATGAAAGCCTGCATCATCACGTTGTTCGAACTCGCCGACTCCATGGAGGTAGCCGAGCGCGCCTACCAGTCGGCGCTCGCCCATGACCTGGCCCCGGAGAAATTCCCCGGCGTGTGGCGCGACGACGCGGCGCACGAGCTGGAGGTGGAAGGGCTGAAGGTGGGCAAGTTCGACGAAACGTGGTCGAATACCGCCGCGGCGATGGGCAACTTCATTGCCCAGTACCGCATCTGGAAGCTCATTGCCCAGAACGGCCCGGCCATCATCATGGAGCATGATGCTGTCGTCGTGGCGCCGATCCCCGATCTCGAGGGTAAGGGCGACATCATCAACCTTGGCAAGCCCAGCTTCGGCAAGCTGCGCAAGCCGTTGAACCCCGGGTTCTACCCGTTGTTCTCGACAGGGGACAAGATCCCCGGCGCGCATGGGTACTACCTCACCCCGGCCGGGGCGATGGCGCTCATCAGCATGGCCAAGCGCAAGGGTGCTATCCCGGTGGACAAGTTCATCTGCCCGCAGCGATTCCAGATCGCAGAATACTACCCGTGGCCCATCGAGGCGCATGACACGTTCACGACGATACAGAAGACGAAAGGCTGTCTGTCGAAGCACAACTACGGCCCCGAGTACAAAATCCTGTGAGCAACAAAAAGCAGCGGATGCAAAATGCAAACAACTACCATGCGCTGATGCGCAAGGTGGGCCCGGAACGCCAGTGCGTGAATTGCAAAAAGTGGCACCGGGATGGGGGGCATTTCGTCCCGCCGTCATTCAGGGAAGAAGGGTTTTTCATCTGTAAGAGCGCGCCATGAGCGTGAATCAGCTCGCCGGCAACCTGGTCGGCCAATACAGCGGGCACGTGCTCATGGTCGGCGGCGCTCCGAGTGTCCCCGAGGAACTGGAGACGCTGCGCGCCGGGGGCTTCGACTTCGACTGCTGCCTGATAGTATCGGCCAACGAGCACGCCATTCATGCGGGGTTGAAGCCTCACTATGCCTGTGTCAATGACGACATCCATAGCACGCTGCAGATCCATCAGGAACCTCGCATGCGGGCCCTCATGCCTACAACGAAGCTCCTCTCCCGCCACTGGTGGGCGGACTATCGCACGCCGCAGCTGCTGGCCTGCAACTCTGGCCTCAAGGGACTCCTATACTCAGCGCTACTGGGAGCAAACCCCGTGGTTGTCATAGGGATCCAGCACTACAGCAATGGGCTGTACTTCCACCCGGACAACAGCCGGAAGAAGAACCCGAACCTGGACCGCGGGGCGGCCTACTTCGCGAAGCAGACCACCAAGCTGAAGCAGATGCTGCAGGGCGTCCCGGTGCGCCCGGTCAGCGGGCCCCTCACCCAGCTCTGGCCGAAGTGGGACCCAGCCGAGAAGTTCCTGCCTCGGCAGCTAACTGAGCTGGAGCTCAAGGCCCAGGATGACGCCGCCACCCAGCGGTATGCCTGCACCATTGCCCCGGCAGTGGCTTTCGAAAGCGCACTGGTGCCCGAGCGCATGCTGTTCGCTGTCACCGAAAGGGAAATGAGAAACATTGCCAATAAGGACACGATCGTGGACGCCACGGGCTGGGATTGGAACAATGTGGAGGCCGGATTCCTCGACACCCAGGCGGAACGTCGAGCCGAGCACGCCCGGCTTATCAAGATGATCGGGAAAATCCGCGCGTCTCGCCGGGGGGTACGCCGCGGGGTCGCTGACGCCGACTTGATGCGGCTGATCAAGTGGCTCGAGGCCGGGGATTCGCCGGCCACCGTCGGCAAACGAATTGGCTTGCCGCCCGAGCAAATCCGGGCGATGGCGTCAATGGCCGGAGTTGACATCACATCGGGGGCTGCGGTAGTGTCGGGCCTGTCCACTGTAGGATGATCGCTGCTTCCAGCAGCCACCCGCACAGAGTAAGGGTTCGTGGGCCCCTGAAGTGAGCGGAGAGGTTACGCCTTTCCTTTCATTTTTCGGAGAACTCTCATGCCTTTCAATGCAGAACAGATTTCCGCCGGTCAGCTGGTCAGCCTTGACCACTACCTGCGCAATCGCCCGCCGGTTGACCAGATCAACACGGCCCACCCCCTCTACAAGAAGATGGCCGCGTCCAAGAAGAATTGGGACGGCTCGCTTCAGTACGTTGTCGAGCAGCTGCGCAAGTCGAACGATTCGAACTTCCAGCCGTACTTCGGTGACAGCGAACTGACGTTCAACCGCAAGCGCACGATCGACCAGGCGAAGTTCACCTGGGGCAACGTGTTCGACGGCTTCGCGCTGAACGAAGACGAGCTGCGCCAGAACGGCATCAAGATCGTTGCGGATCGCGCCCCGACGGCGACCGAGAACGAAATGATCCAGCTGACCAACCTGCTGGACGAGAACAACGCCACTCTGGTGACGGGTTTCGAGGAGAACCTGGATTTCGCGCTGCACCGCTCGAACGCTGCGGATCCGCTGCTGCCCCCGGGCCTCGATCACCTGATCTCGCTTGACCCGGCTGCCCAGACGAACGTCGGCACGATCAACCCGACCACCAGCACGTGGTGGAGGAACTACGCTGCCCCGAACGTCAACCCGGACGATCTGGTCAACGAAATGGAAATCGCATGGCGCGAGACGACCCGCTACGGCGGCGCGACTCCGGATGTGATCCTGGTCGGAAGTGACTTCCTGGACGCGTACCGGCAGCAGGCCGGCATCACGATCAACCGCAACGTGTTCAACGGCGGCAACACCAAGGGTGGTGTCTCGCTGGACGCGTCGGTCACGGACACCTACTTCAAGGGTGTTCAGCTGACGTGGGATCCCGTGATGGACACGCTGGATGCGCTGGACAGCCCGGCCATCCCGTGGGCCAAGCGTTGCTACTTCATCAACACGAAGACGGTCAGCCTCCGGCCGATCGAGGGTTCGTGGATGGTGAAGCGTCAGCCCCCGATGGTGTACAACCGTTTCGTGCACTACTTCGGCCTGACCTCGAGCTACGCCATGACCACCAACAAGCGCCGCGCCAACGCGGTTCTGTCGATCTACTAAGCGAAAGGCCCCGGGCGACCCCCGGGGCCCTAGCTCTACCAGGAGTTACGAACATGCGAGCACTTCAGATCAGCAACACGGCCACCGACCTGTCCCTTCAGGACGTGCCGTTCCTGTCCAACTACGACTGCGTGGTGGTCGGGGCCGCGGGCCTCGTCATCCAGGGGTCCGAGGACGAGGCGTTCACTTCCCCGGTCACACTGGCAACCCTGACCTCATCGCTGGCCCAGTCCATTTCGTTGGACTACCAGTACATCCGGGTCAGCACGGCTGCCAATGCGGCTCTCATCGGCAATTAAGGAGTTCCAATGCAGTTCCGAAAAGTCAACATTCTGCGTGACGAGACGACTTCGATTCTCTCCCTGGTGGCGGACTGGGAAGTCCCACTGCTCGAAGCCATTCATGGCGAGGAGCGGCTGTCCATCGGGGAGCTTGTCGAAGCCCAGGGGCGTGAGTGGCCAACGGATGCCCGCGGGGAGTTCCAACGGCTGGGCGCGCTCTACGGTGTCACTGGCTCGGGCGACAACGCGCTGTCCTTCGTGGAACGTGTGTACGGCGCTGGCTCGATCGGGGTCAAGAATCTCGAGAGGGCCATGGCCGAAGCTCGAGGTGGCAAGCGGAAGCAGAAGGGCTCTGAGGAACTGATCGGCGCCTTCGGCTGATACAGGGTTGGACATTGGATGTGCGTGAGCACGGATAGTGGCCCGCTTCGTGCGGGCCATTGTTTTTGGAGGATGCGATGGCTCTAGTTGAACTGGTAGAAGCAGCACAGGTCGTGGATGTGGACCCGACCGGGACCGCGGACGCTCGCTCGTTCACTATGGACATAGACCTTGCTCCGGGCACAAACCGCGCCATTATCCTGTGGGGCACTGTCAAACGCGGCCAACCCGCCGGCGAAGGCGTTTCGCTTGAGGCCCCAACCAGCGTCACGTTTGGCGCCTTGTCTGCGCAGTTGCAGACCCAGTATTTTGGGGCGGCCACGGGCGGCAGCACCGTAGCGTTCTATGGGTACCTGGCGCTTTGCCCGATACCGGATGAGCTGACAGGGGTTATCGCCTGCGAAGTCCTGCTCGGCGGAGCTGGCATTCGGGCGCACGCGTTCTACGCCACGGTGGCTGTGAATGTAGACCCAGAGGCGAGCATCAGCACCCTCACATGGGATGTGAACACCGACGGCAATGCCACGACGCTCAACGTCAATTCCGAGGCAGCAGAGTCGGCCGAGGACATGATTCTCGCCGTGGGCTTCGCCGCGGCCCTAGCAGTGGGGTTCACGCTGCCGTGGCAATTCGATCCGGCGTTGACCATCGTCTACGAGCAGTTCTACGCCGCGGGCGACGACTCAGACGCCCCGACTACCGATTCCCGCGCTTGGGTAGAAACTCGGCAGATAACCGGCGTGACGGGCGTACAGGCATTCTCGCTGATTGGGAACGAATTCACTCCTGGGGACCTGTTCACCGAGTCGTGGGGGTTGACGAGCTTCCGGCTCCCGGCTAGTACCGAGCCTACGCCCGACGAGGAAGAAACCATCAACTTCAATTGCGAGTGCGAGGATGTCAACGACAACCTGACGCTGGCCGAATACCGCCAGCGGATGCTGGTGCGTGCCGGCTTCGCCGCGGTGGCGAGCAACCCGCCCCCGGGCGTCGCCGAGTTGTTCAACACGTTCCTGCAGGATTCCCAAGAGTTCATCTACCGCAAGTACCCAGCCCTGCGCACGCGGCGGTTCTTCCGCTGGCGCATGGAGGAAGGCGTGCGGTTCTACGGGATGCAGGAGAACGACGAGAACTGGACCGACGCGACGGTAACGCTCGCGGCTGCGGATCCCGGCACCGTCACCTTCACCGGGGATGCGCCTCCTGACGATCGGCAAATTGCGTTCAAGCCGATAACCGGTAGCTCCCTGCCGCCGGAGATCACTGCCTACCAGCGGTACTACGTAGTCGGCTCAACGGGCTCGGTGTGCAACATCGCTGAAACCCTGGGCGGCACCGCCATAGAGTTCACCGATGGCATGTCGGCAACCGCGACGTACTCCCCGGGTGTCGTGTGCATCTTCAACATGGAGCCTTACAAGAACATCGATGGTGCCTACATCGAAGACGTGAACGGCACGTGGCTGCCGCTGGCGTCCCCGATCCCGCCGACGTTCTACACGACCGTCAGCCAGTACGGGATGCCGGTACGCTACGAGATCCGCCAGTGCATCGAGGTGTTCCCGGCGCCTAGCAGCAACGATTGGAAGCTGTGGATCAAGGGGCACTTCGGCCTGAAGCAGTTCACGGCGGACACCGACAAGCCGACGATCGACGGCCATCTGGTGTACCTGTTCGCGCTGGCCAACTGCCTTGACTACTACGGCAAGCCCAGCGCGGGCGGCGTAATGGCCCAGGCCCGCGAGTACCTTGGCGAACTGGTAGCGGGCACGCACGGCAGCAAGCGCTACGTTCCCGGCACCTCGCCGCTGCCCCCGGCTGTCATGCCGGTCCTGCTGCCGCTGCCGGGTGAATGATGCGCGCACTGAGTTTCACAGCCCAGAAGCACGGCATCAATCGCCAGCGCGTCAAGGCTGGCGCGAAGGCGGAGCAGCTGTACGATCTGGTGAACGGCTACGTCACCGGCTCCAAGACGGTTGTCCCGCGCGAGGGCACCGTCACAGACACCACGCTGCCGTCGCACACGCGCGGGCTCACGGCGTTCGACAGTCTGCTGCACACGTTCTCGCACCAGTTCGAGGAGTACATTCCGGTCGGCTATCTGGCCAACGTGCTCTCGCACCCCACTGACAGCACGGCCACGCTCGACCAGATCCACTTCGCCCAGCCGTTTATGAACGCGCTGTATGTGGTGGCCGAGTGGAGCGATGGTGAGGTGTACCACTACTGGCTGGCCTCGAGCGGCCCGTGGGAAGCCGACAAGGTGTACTTCGATGGCGACGTGGTGACGCCCACCGTGCCGAACGGACTGCTGTACAAGGCGGTCCCGAACAACGCTGGCGTCACGGGCCTGCAGACCTGGACCGCGCTGACCAACTATACGGTTGGCGATATGGTGCTGCCGACCGTGTACAACGGGTACTACTTCGAAGTCACCGCGACGCAGGGCGATGTCCCGATCTCGGGCTCGACCGAACCCACCTGGAATGAGAACGAAGGCGCGCTGACCACCGAAGCCACGGATGCTTCCGGCACGCCGGCCGCCGACGCGTCTTCGGAGTCCGCGCCGTCGGTTCCCCCGGATGTGCGCGACCGCTACGGCACGGGCCTGACCGGGCTCTCTGAGGCGGCCACGGCTGCACTCGGCCTGTCCGACTCGATACCGCTGTGGTCGCCCGGCACGACGTATCAGCCTGGGGATCTGGTGAAGCCACGCTCGGTTGCGCCGGTCGTCAGCTCGGCCATCCCGAACGCGGATTTCGAGTCCGGCGACAGCAACTGGACGAAGGGCACTGGCTGGACGATCGTGAACACGACTGGATCGGGCAAGGCGGACAACCCGTACCAGGGCGCGTGGTTTGCGGCTTTCCAACCGCCCGATGGTGGTGTCGAGAGTTACCTGCAGATGTCCACCACGGTGCCGGTGATCCCCGGCCAGTCGATCCAGGCGTCGTGCTACGGCGCCCAGAACGGTGGCAACAACCCGAACACGATCTCCACGCTCGTCCTGCTCTGGTATGACGACTATGACACGCTGGTGAAGGAAACCGAGGGCACTCAATACTCCACGGACGATGCCAAGAACTACCGGGCCTACACGGTGTCGGACATCACCCCGGGGGACGCCACGAAGGTGAAGGTAGCCTTCAAGGGCTCGCGCAATGCGACGGGTAGCGCCCGCCGCCTGGCGGTGGACTCCTTCGCGTGGAACTATGTGAACCTCAGTCCGGTCGAAGCCGACTTCACGACGTACCAAGCGGTGCAGGCCGGCGTCGGCGTCTCGGCGGCCACTGAGCCGACATGGCCCGGCCCCGGCAACACCGTAGTGGACAACACGGTCACGTGGCTGGGCGGCGTCAACTCGGTCATCACCTGGACCGCGCGCCCGACCATGAAGTCCGGCTCGACCGAGCCCGACTGGGTGGAGCAGGTCGGCGCAGCGTCGCCCGACAACACGATCTCGTGGACGGCCACCACTGGCTTGGTCGAGCAGGCGCCACAGTCGAAGATCGTTGCCCTCGGCGCCAAGAAAGTATTCGCGGCTGACGAGGACATTGTGCGCTACAGCGCCACGGTGAACCCGCTCGACTGGACTACCGAGAATGACGCCGGCTACCTGCCGACGGGCTTGAACACCTACGGGGCGAACCCGACGGCGGCGCTCGGCCTGTACCGCGGCAACCTCATGGTGTTCAACAGCGGCGGCTTTCAGATGTGGCAGATCGACGAGGACCCCGAGCTGATGGGGCTGCTCGACGCCTGCCCGGTGGGCTCGACCTACCACCTGGCACTGCAGTCCGTGAAGAACGACATGATCTTCCTGTCGGAGCTGGGCTACCGGAATATCAGCATTGCCGGGGGCTCGACCAACCTGCAGGCCGGCGACTTCGGCCAGCCGATTGACCCCTTGGTGCAGGCCCAGATGCGCGCCGGGACCTACCAGCCGCTGTCGCTGTACTTCCCCGCGCAGGGCCAATACTGGGGCATCTTCGGCCCGCAAGTGTTCGTCTGCACGTTCGACGATGATGGCCGGAGCTGGAGCCGCTACGTGTTCCCCGAGTCGATCACCGACGCGGCGCTGCTCGACACGGCGCTGTACCTGCGCACCTCGGGCCACAAGGTGTGGCGCGTGGATGCCGCGGCAGTCAACGACGACATGACGACGGTTGGGGACACGAGCGGAACGCCCTTCGACGGCGTGGTCTGGTGGCCCAGCCTGGATCTGGGCAACCTTGGCCAGAACAAGCAACTGGATTCCTTCGACCTCGTGGTGACCGGGCAGGTCACCGTCCAGTTCGGCTATGACCAGCGGGACCCCTCAGTCCTGACGACGGGCTACGATCTGGACGGGGACACCCTGCCAGGAACCTCGATCCCATTCCCGCTCTCGTCCGTGAGTTTCGCCCCGAAGCTGACTTTCGCTGGGGGCCAAGCCGACGGCTGGGAGTGGATGGCCCTCAACCTTTACATTCAGGACTCCCGCTCTATCGGTTTTGCGGGTTAGAATCGGTGAACATATGAGCCTCATCAATTTCAGCACTGGCGCAGGCGCCCTGCGGAAAACCGCAAAGGAAGCTACGGCCGCTCGGCAGGGCAACGCCTCGAATCTGGTGCAGGCCACCGACCAGTGGTACAACGACCCACGGCGCGAGGCGCAGACACAGGGCTTCATGGGCGCGTTGCGCTCCCAGCTGGGCGACCAGACGCAGCGCGGGTTCACCGACCTGGCGCGCGGCACAAAGTTCCGCACGGCCAAGGCTGGGCTGACGGGCGGGTCGCAGGACGCCAGCCGCCAGAAGCGAAACCTCGAGGACCTGTTCCGCACCCAGCTCAGTAACGAGGGGCAGGTGCAGGACGCCGGCAACCGCCTGCGCACGCAGGACTTCGGCACCCGGCAGTCGCTGATTGATCAGGCTTACGGCGTGGCCGACATCGGCCAGAGCGCCCAGCGCAACAACGCCATGAGTGCAGCCGATGGGCCGGACTGGGCTTCCACGCTGTACGGCGCGGGGCAGGGCATCGCCGGCGCGTTCGCCAAGCGCGGGCAGAATCAGGCGTTCATGGACGCCATGCGCGGCGGGACGCCGGTCGGCGGCGGCGCCCCGGCGGGCATGTACGATTGGAGCCTCGACTGGGGGGTCAAGTAATGGAACCCATCACCGGCACAGCACTGAGCCTTGGCGGCGCCCTTCTGGGCGCCCTTGGCCAATCTTCCAAAGCGCGCCAGACCAACCACATCCTCGGCGAAGGCTCTCGCGAGCAGCAGCGCGCTGGCCAGGAAAGCGCTGGGGTAATGGGCGACTTCATTGGCAAGCTGCGCCAGTCAGCGCCGGACGCGGGCGCTGAGCGCGGCGCGTTCATGTCGGCCATGCGTGGCCCTGGGGTGCGCGGGCCGATGACCGCTTCCCGGCAGTTCCAGGGCGACGCCCGCAATGCCACCGCCGGCGCGCAGGGCTATGGCCAGAACTTGGCCGACCTGTTCGCCCGCATCCGCGCCCCGGGGCTGCAGCGGCAGCGTGAGGGCCAGCTGTTGACGAACGCCGGCAACGCGCTGCGTCCGATCCAGATGCGCGCGCAGGACCAAGATTTTATGACGAAGTTCCGTGCCGGGCAGGTGAAAGAAAACCCGCTGTACAGCATCGCTGGGCAGGGCCTGCAGGGCCTCGGCAACTACATGATTGGTGGATGACATGGCAGAATTCGCCGACAGCCTGTTCGAGCAGTACCCGATCCCGGCCCCGCCCCCGCCTCGCGCCTCCGACATGGTTGGCGCGTTCTTCGGTGCTGCGCCTGACCGGATCGGCGCGCACGCTGCTGGGCTCAAGGCCGGCTCGGAGTACCGCCTGCGCAGCGCGCAAGGCGACAAGACCCTCGAGGAAGCTGGCGTAGAGCGCGAAAAGCGCCTGCAGGCTTCGCAGGCCAATGCGCTGCGCCAGAAGGTTGTGTCGAACCCGAACTACCAGCCCACGGTGTCGGAAATGCTGCTGGTGGCCAACGGCGCCAACGACTTCGCCAGCTCGCGCCTCGGCTTCCAGGAATTCGACAACCGCTCGATACTTGGCGACCAGAGTGCGGCACCGGCCGCGCAGTTCGCTGCGGGGCAGGGCGTGCAGGGCAAGATGCTGCCGCAGCTGTACGATGTGGGTGGTGAGACGGTGAACATGGCTCAGGATCCGACCGCGACCTTCCAGACCCCGGCGCAGCAGATGAAGGTCGGCGCCGACGAGGCTCTGATCGGGCAGCGCAACCGCTCGCCGGTTGCTGGCACCATCATGTTCGAAGACCTTACGCCGGAGGAAGTGGCTGCCGCCGGCTTCGCCCCCAACACGGTGGTACAGCGGGACAGCCGAGGCAGGCTGTTCACGCCGCAGAAGCCGTCCACGGCAACGACGGGCAACTTGAGCTCAGCGCAGCGCGTTGCCGTGTCCGGCAACAACGCCCTGCTGGCGCAGATCGACAATGCCATAGCTCTCGTGGAAGCCAACCCGAATTCGTTCGGCCTGAAATACTCCATGGGCGACGTTGTAAACCAGCGGCTGGATCCGGGCGGAGTGACCGCTCGCGCCGCTGTGGCGAACATCGGCTCAGCGGTAATCCATGACCGCTCCGGCGCGGCCGTCAGCGCCAAGGAATTTCCACGCTTGACCCCGTTCGTCGGCTCCGTTACGGACAGGTCCGACTCTTTGGCGGACAAGCTGCGGCAGATGCGCGCCACCGTCGAAGATGAAAACAACGCCCTGCAGGCTTCGTGGCAGGCGGGGGCGCCCCCGGCTTCGCTGGCTGCTGCACCGGCCGGCCCTGCGGCGTCAGCCCCGGCTGCTGCGGAACCGATGCGCCGACTGTCGAAGTCCGGCAAGCCTATCGTCAGTATGGACGGCGGCCAGACGTGGGAGTACGAGTGATGCCAGTCCCGATGGATGACCTGCCGGACGACCTGCGCGGAACCGCGGTGCCGATGGAGGACATACCCTTCGGCGGCGAACCCCGCCGTGGTGCCGCGCCCAGCCGGGCGCGCGCAGCGAACGAAGCTGCCAGCCAGCGGGTGCGCGCAGCGAATGAGGCTGCCCGTCAAGAGCGCATCGCCAAGCCGCGACCGATCACCGCTTTCCCCGAGCTGAATGAGCCCACGGTGGACCTTGATCCGCTGGAAGCCCAGAACCAGGGCAATGCCGACGCCGGCGCCGTGGCCACGAACCTGATCGCCGACAGCACGGTGAACCTGCCTGGCCAAGCGACGGGCTTTCTCGGCAAGGTTGCCGGCCAGGTCGGGCGCAATTTCGACCCCAGCATCGACCCGTCACAGTGGCGCCAGAACGCCACCATCCTGCAGGCCCCGCGCAGCCAGCGCGGCGACGAGCTGATGGGCGCGGCGCTGCTGCCGGCCGTCGAGTCATGGGAGAAAAACGTCTCCCCCGTGCTCGAGAAGTACCCGCTGCTGGGCGTCGCGGCCGAGACGCTGGGCACCGCTGCGGAAGGCGCCGGCTGGCTCCTTGGTGGCAAGGCTGCCGGCGACGCGCTGGGTGCCGCCCGCGCCCAGTCTCGCGCCGGGGCTCTGGCCCACAACCCCTATGCGCGGTCCCCGGTGGCTGATGTCGCCCAGCGCTACACGGTGGTCCCCGGCGACGCGCAGCAGAGCGCTCGCACGGTCACTCAGTCCGACATGCGGGGCAGCACGCGCGCCAAGCTGGGCCCGCAGGTCACGAACTCCGAAGTCCCCATCCGCAACGCCGGCATCGCCACTCAGCGGGCCGTCGCTGACATGCCGGAAGGCAACCTGGTTGACCCCAACGGTCGCGTCGATGCCGGTCTGCTGGAAGGGGCAATCGAGCGCCAAGCGGTGCCGTACAAGCAAGTGGCCACGCTGCCGGCCCCCCAGATGAACACCCTGGCCGACCGGCTGACGCAAGCGTGGCAGACGCGCGGCGCCAGCCTGAAGGGCGACCCTGTGACGGAATCGCGCCTGATGCCGCTCATGGACCCCAACGCCCCGCCGCTCTCCACGGAGGAGCTGTTGACCCGCTGGCGGGAAATCAACGGCTACGCCTCGAAGCTGCGAAAGCAGGTCGGTGAAGGCAGCGCCGCGGCGCAGATCCAGAGCGGCGACCTGCGCGCGATTGCTGATACGCTGCTGGATGAAATCGACGACCGGGCTGCTGCGTTCGGTCAGCCCCAGCTCATCGCGGATCTGAAGCAGGCCCGCGTGAACATCGCCCGGCTGCATACGCTGGATGACGCACTGGATAGCACCGGCTGGCTGGATGCAACCAAGCTGGTCGCCATGGCCGAGAATGGCGTCCCGCTGACCGGCGAGCTGGCTCAGATCGCGGCCGACGCCGCTGCCGCGCCGCGCTCCTTCACCCCGCTGAAGCAGGCTGTGAACAACCAAGATGCGTACCTCGACCAGTTCGGCCGTGAGCCGATGAGCTGGATGCGCACGGCCATTGGCCATCTGGGTGGCAACCGCGCAGCCCGGCAGGGCGTCGAGGCGCTGAACCGCGACCTGCGCGAAGGCAGCGGGCTCCTGCGCCGTGAGCCGCCGCCCGTGGTGGTGCCGCCGCTGCAGCCGCCCCCGGAGCCGTTCGGACCCCCGTTCCCGACTGGCGCCCGCTCGCCGGTGCCGCCGCCGGCCCCGAACAGCGCACCGCTGGGTCCGTTCGATCTGCAGGGCAGCCGCTTCGCTGATGAAATGCTGAACCTCGAGCTGGTGGACCCGATGACGGGTAACGTGCCGGGCGCTGGTGTGCGGGGCTTCCAGCAGGCGCCGGATGTCCTGCCGTGGGAAGATCCGGGCCAGGTTGCGCCGGTCAGCCCTGCGGCGGCCAGCGGCGACTTCGCCGGCCAGCTGGGGGCTGTTCCGCCGGATCCGGGGCTCGACGTGGGTGTCCCGCGCGGTCAGTTGAACCCGGGCCCGCGTGGGCCGCGCGACGTGAACCGCCTGGACGCGACGAACACCTTGAACCCCCGACCGCAGGCCCCGCCTGCCGAGCAGGGCTTCGCCGCGTCCATGCTCAGCGACGAGGTGCCGTGGACTCAGCCCGAGCTGGTGGACTACCCGCGCGGCTTCCGCCTGTTGCAAGACGACACGCCCGGCCCGCTGGGCCCCGACTTCGGCCCGGCCGATGAGTTCCCGGTGCCTGTCGCCCCGCGCGGCCCAGGCCCGCAGGGCGGCCCGGTGCAGTCCTCCATGTTCGCCGACGAGATCAATCCCCCAGCTGGCGACGTGGCTGCGCTCGAGGCCCGCGCGATGGGCGGCGAGGATGTGATCCCGCCGGCTGATGTGCGGATGTTCCGCGGCGTGCCCGAGGGCGTGGATCCCCGTACGCCGAACGAGCGCGGGTTCACCACATGGTCAAACCGCCGCCCGGTGGCGGAAACCTATGGCCCTGTCATCGGGGAGGAAGTGTTCGATCCGACCACCAACGTGCACCTCGGCCAGCTGGAGGAAGCGCGCCAGATTCTCGGGCTGCCGCCGGAAGCAACGGCGCAGGATATCGCGGCGGCGGCGATGGCGCGCTATCGCGACGCCAACCGCTCAATCAGCTATGACCTGCGCCCGGAACTGGATGGCACGCCGCGCGAATATGTGATGTTCGGGGACCAGTAACCCGTGCCCCGTGTAAAGATACAGCTCGCTGACAACATCAAGCGAGTCGTCACGCTCGACACTGACGCCACCAAGGGCGCAACGCTGGGCACGAACGTCTTCCTGCCCAACGGCCAGGTCGGCACGCCCACGTCCGTGCTCCAGTGGCTGGGCGGCGCTGTCGCGTCCTCGGGCGGCAGCAGCGGTGGCGGCGGTGTACCGATCCAGAACATCCTGACGACCAAGGGCGATCTGCTCACCCGCGATTCGCAGGTTCAGCGAATGGCGATTGGCGACGAGGATGACGTGCTGCGCGTCAGCGCCTCGGGCCTGCCTGAGTGGCGGGCTGGCGCCGAGCTGAGCAATGTGGATGACACGAACGTCACGTTGACGCTCAGCGGCGGCGCTGCCACCTCATTGCTGGCAGCTACAACGCTCACCCTCGGCTGGTCTGGCGTGCTGGCTGCAACGCGCGGCGGCACGGGCTTCGGCGAATATGAGGTTGGCGACATCCTCTATGCGGACAGCACCACGACCCTCGAGCGCCTGCCCGTCGGCGTGGATGGCGAAGTGCTCACGCTGTACGGCGGCGTGCCGATCTGGGCCCCTGCGGCCGGCGGGGGCGTCAACAGCGTCGTCGGCACGATCAACCAGATTGACGTTGACGACAGCGACCCGGACAACCCGGTCGTCTCACTGGCTGCCCCCGTGCTGGCGTCGCTGACGCTGGCCAACAGCGCTGTGCAGCCCGGGGATCTGGCGCTCGACGACCTGAACGATGTGAACCTTGCCGGGCTCACCGATGGGGATTTCATCGCCTGGGATGCCTCCACCAACGAGTGGGTGGTCACGCCCGGCAGCGGCGTAGAGCTGAACACCGCGCCCGAGACCCGCGGCGCCTCGTTCTCTGGTGGCAGCAGCGCGATCATCGTGCCGACCAACAAGGTGCCAATCTCGATCCGCGAAGACTGCCGGATCGCCGGCTACGTGGTGCTGACGCAAGGCGGCACGGGCTCGTGCGTCCTGAACATCTACAGCTCGAGCTATGGCGGCTTCCCGCCCAGCGCCAGCATCTGCGCGAGCAACAAGCCGACGATCAGCTCCGGGGTGAAGACTCAGGACACCACGCTCACCGGCTGGACTACGGCGCTCGGCGCTGGCGACACGCTGCTGGTGGAATTGGAGTCCAGCTCTACGTTCACGTCTGTCAGCATCTTCCTTGTGCTGGTCCCGATCAGCTACTCGCCCCCGAGCGGGTTCGATATCCAGGATGCGCGCGACGCTGTTGGCGGGATCCTGACCGACACGGACACGATCACGTGGGCCTACGATGGCAGCACGATCGAAGCCGAGGTGGTGCTCGGATCCACCGGCAGCGTGGAATCGGGGCAGTACACGCCGACCGGCACCGCGGTGTCGAACTGCTCTGGCGTGACGCCCTCAGTGGCCAACTACATGCGCGTCGGGGATGTGGTGACCGTCTCGGGCTACGTCACTTTCACGACGACCGCGGGCGGCGCCACGCTCACCCAGGTGGGCTTGAGCCTGCCGATTGCCTCCAATCTGGGGGCGAGCTACGATTGTGCGGGTGTTGGGGCGTCGGCTGGGACGACAAACAACAACAATGAGACTTCCATTCAGGGCGACGCGTCAAACAACCGCGCCGAACTACAGTTCTACTCCTCCGCCACGGGCTCCGTGACGAAGTGGTACACGTACACCTACAAGGTGATTTGATATGACTACGGCTACAAGCAACACTAGGCTACGCTGCGATAGTGATGCCACCTACCAAGAATGGCGGGATGAGTTCATAACCAAGCTCGGCGTGCTGGTGGCAGGCGGGTACTTGGCCGCGGATGAAACGAACATCACTGCGGGGGCCGGCGCACGCCCAACCAATTCCGAGCAAGGGTATGCGGTCTATCACCTGAACGACTCGCTGCACGGCACAGCGCCGGTTTACATCCGCTTCGGCTTCGGCACTGGTAGCAGCGCCGCCAACCCGGCAGTGTGGATGACTACGGGCACCAGCACGGACGGGTCTGGCGTCATTGGCGGAACAGCGCTTTCGGCAAAGACCCGGTTCAACGGCAACGTAGGAGCTACCACTGATACGGCCCGGCCATCTTACTGGTCGTGCTCTCCGGGGTTTTTCGGGGTAATGTGGAAAATTGGAGCCGGCGCAGGAGAAGGCTATTTTTTCATTTGCAGGACTTGCGACTCCACTGGGGCGATAACGGCCACGGGGGCGCAAGCGTACTGGGCGCAAGGGGCGGTATCTACGCTGACTGGGGTTCAAGCGTTTCGGTATGCAGCAACCGCCGCGGCTTACACCGCACAAACATCGTTGGCGAGCGCGGCGCTGTGCTTCGCCCCGCAAAGCCCAACCAGCACCTTGGTGGGAAGCGACACCCAAGTGTTCGTATGTTGGACAATTACTCCACAAGTCGCACCCTTGTTCGGGGTGTGCGGGGTTTTGGATGCGGAGTATGGGCAAGGCACTACATTTTCAGTAGCTATGGTGGGGTCTACTACTCGAACTTACATAGCGGGGGGCTCATACTGCCCGGTAGGGCCAGTATCTACATCGAGCTCCGGGCCCAAGCTGGCGATGCTTTGGGAGTAGTGTATGGCGACGATTGCAGCACCCGCTATTGACTGGAGCGGAGGGGCCCACCCTCAAGCCCAAGGCCAAGTAGTAGCTGCGGGGTCAGTTGTGCCCATAATTGGCCCGGAAAGGTTCGGGAACATCCCAGCCCCCGCGTTCTACTCAATACAAAATCCGACATCAGGCCAGAGTATTTAATCCGCCAGACCACACGCCTCGGCGAGTCCGGGCGGCAGCTCGTCAGACCATTCCCAACCCGCCGGGCGGCCCGCCACGCCGCCGTGGTAGTCGCGGCGTATAGAGGGGCCGAGTTCCCGCCAGAGATCCGCGTTGCGCCAGGCCAGCAGCCGCGTGCCATAGGCTGACGGCATGGTCGTGAAGCTGAACGGCTTGCGCTGCAGGACCCGCCCCAGGCGCTGCGCAGTCATGCCGGTGCGCTTCACGTAATGCAGCAGGTCGGCGACACCCACCAGATCCTTGTCGAACGGCGCCGCGCCCGTAGCGATCAGCTCGAGGATTTCCGACTCCGCAGTGCCGTAATTCACGCGCACCATTGCGCGCTTGGCCCTCGTCTCCGGTGCGCGGCCCTTCGGGTTGAACCCGGTGGTGGACTCGTCCATGAAAATGTGCCGCAGCACGCCAGGCGCGCGTTCGCTATTCAGGAATTCGTAAATCGTGCCGGACTTGTCCGCGGTCAAGCTCTTTTCGATGTGGCCGATGCACCAGCGGCGATCCGAGGCATCGAGGTGCAGGGCGTCGTCTTCGTAGTTCGATGTGCCAAGCACCTGAATGCGGTTGGGGGCATCGAACGGCTTTCCGCCCTTCGGGTGCACGAGCACAGTGTCATCGGTGATCCACGGCTTGACCCGGTTGAACATCCCGATGCGCTCAGCCTTGTCCGTGCCCGAGTGAAGCTCCTCGAAATAGATCCACCAGGCGTTGGCCAGCTGGTCCGAAAAGCTGCTCTGTAGCACCTTGCCATCCATGACGGTGAAATGCTGGGAGCCGAACAGCTTCTGGGGCATCACCTTCATAATCGTGTTCTTGCCAGAGCCCGTCTCATAGCCCACCAGCAGCGGCGCCATGGTGATCTTGTCACCGGGGTGCTGCACGACGTAGGCGAAGAATTTCTTCAGCCAGTCGCGGAATATCTCCTCGTCCGGCAGCGACCACATGAGGTTGAAAGCATTCAGCTCACGGGCCGTCGGCACCAGCGGGGCAGCCATCTGCGGCCGGTACACATTCAGGTAGCGGGCATCATTCTCGATGAAGAATCGCCCCTCACCGGGGTGCATCCCGAGCCCATAGACTTCCTCTTTCCACGGGGCCCGGCGCAGCTCGTCGCGGGGCACCGGGACGTGCGTCTTAACCTGGCCGTTGTTGCCGGCGATCTGCAGCACGGGCATGAGCGGGGTGTACAGGTCATCAATGGCTTCGCGGTTCAGGAACGTGCGCCGCGCGGAATCGTAATAGCCCCCCTGGCTGCTGACGAACACCAGCGGCTCCAGCGCCCGCTTGACGATGGCCCCGGGACGGGTGTCGAGCGGCGCGGCCGTGGCGGCGAACTCGACCTCCGGCAGCACCGGGAAGCTCTCGAGCGCGGCCGGGGCCTTGGACTTCAGGTACGCGATGGTGTAGCCGCTACCGGCTGTGAAGCTGGGCCACTTGTCCACGGGGTACTGGGGGAGCTGGCCCTCGTTGGCCTGCCCGTACTTGCTGCCCCGGCGGCTCCACTCGTCCCACAGCGCAAGCCCCTCTGGGCCGCCTCCCGTGGCGTCGTGTAGGGCCATTCCTACAGCCACCCACTCCTCATAGGGGCTATCGGGGTCATGGAAGTCAAGGTAGTAGCGCAGCTCGGCCAGCGTCGCCGTATCGGGCTCTGCGGCGGCCGGCGGGGCAGCCAGCAGGGGGTGCTCCCAGTCCATTTCGACCGGCTGCACCTTGTGCACCTCGACGCCGCCCCACAGGAGCATGAGGGCATCCGGCAGCGGTGGCAGGTTGCGCCAGTCGGCTATCAGCGGGTGGCCGAACTTCCAGGCGTAGGGCTTGCCCGTGGCCGGGTGGATCGAGGGCGGGAGCACGTCCTGCACGCTGGTGCCATTGCGGGCGGCGCAGCGCAGCTCCAGCGCGTGATACTGCTTCCCGTCCACCAGGTGCTCATAGGGCGCCAGCTTCCTCGAGGGCAGCGGCGTGGGCAGCGCGTAGAGCAGCTTCGCGCGGTTGGCGCGGCCCGAGACGATCTGCACCGCGTCGGGAGCAGCCAGCAGCGCGTCAATGTCCACGCCGTTGGCCGCCAGGAATTTCCGGGCGACCTGCAGGTTGTCCAGGTCAATGGCGCATGTGCCGCTCAGCGCGTGGAGGAGGCCGGCGCCGGGGCCGGGGGTGTGGACGCCGGCCGTGTTCCAACCGTGGTAGGTGGGCCCCTTGGAGCCCGCAGGAATGGCGCACAGCTGCCAGCCGTGGTCGATGTAGTCTTGGAATGGACTCACAGGGCGTCGGGGCTCTGCACAGCGCCCCAGGCTCGGGCAATGGCGTAGGACCGGAACATATGGCGGCGGGCCCAGCTCACGGCGTTGGCGCGCTCACGGAACCACATGATGCCGATGGCGCCCTCATCCGTTGTCAGCTCAAACACGCCCCACTGCGTCTGCCGCGAGGGGGTAGATGATCCATTGTCAGGTTCGAACACCGTACTTGCTCCTGTACGTCTAGGTGGCGTCCCGTCCGCGGGCGTGGGCCAGCAGGAGGGCTTCTTGGACTGATATTTTCGACTTTACGCGATCCCGCAGCACCCTGTCCAGCGTGCCAACTGCCAAGATGTCATAGTGGATGACGGCGCGGTCGAACCCGGCCGCTTGCTGCCGCAGCGGGTTGATGCGCCCTTCCACCTGCAGCCGGTACTCACTATTCCAGGTGTGCGCGAAGTGCGCCATTGCCCGGCCGCCGTACTGCAGGTTCACGCCGTGGCCGGCAGACTGCGGGTGCAGCGCCATGAGCGGGATCTTGCCCTCGTTCCACGCGGTCTCGTCCGCCTTGCCGCTGAACACGACCATCTTCGGAAACCGCTTTTTCAGCAGCTCGACTTCGGCCTTGTACCAGTAGGCCACAAGCAACGGCTCCTGCAGCTCGTCCATGATGGATTCAACCGCATCCACCTTGGCCTCGTGAACCATCACCGCGGTCTTGTCATCGTGGATGACAGTGCCCGACGCCAGCTGCAGCAGCTTGGTGGAAAGGGCCGCAGCGTTGACGGCTGTAACCTCGTGCCGAGCTTCCAGCTGTTCAATGCGGATCCAGAAATCGCGCTCCATTTGCTTGTAGAGCGCCATCGCCTCGGGCGGCAGCTTGACTTCGCGCTCGATGTAGTTGGGCTCGGCAACTTTCATCCATTCTTCGGCGCGAATCGAGAGTGTGCAGTCAGCGAGCAGCTTGTCGATTTCATCCTTGCAACTTGGGTGCCGCAATTCCACTTGGCGCGTGTACGGGTTCTCAACGAACCAGCGGCGCATGTACTTCGAGTAGCTGTCCCCGAGGCGCTGGCCGAAGTCGATGAACCACTGCTGGCCCCAGATGTCCTGGTAGCCGTTGGGGCTCGGGGTGCCTGTCAGGTTGATCCAGCGCCCCGTGGCCTGCGCGATGGTGGACAGCGCCTGGGCGCGCTTGCCGCCCTGCTGCGCGCGGAACGACTTGATCTTGGTGGACTCATCCGCAATGACGATCCTGAACGGCCACGGCTTGCCAGCGAACTGGGCGATCAACCACGGCAGATTTTCGTAGTTGATCACGTACACGTCGCCCAGCGACAGCAGCGCATCCGTGCGGGTGCGCTCGTCGCCCAGCAGGGACACGATGCGCAGGCCGTGGAACGCGGTCCACTTGTCGCGTTCAGCTGGCCACGTCAGTTCAGCCACCGCCTTGGGGGCGATGACCAGCGCAGGGAAGAACGCGCTGCCCAGCATCTTCAGCTGTGTCAGCAGCGCGTAGACCATGGATGTCTTGCGCGCTCCTGGCGTCGCCCACAGGTTGCACCGCGGGTGGTCCCGCAGGAACTTGGTGCCCATCACTTGGTGGGGTGCAGGTATGAACTTCTGGCTCACGTGTACTTCGGTGCTCCGGCCAGATCCTTGTAGGCTTGCGTGCCGAGCTCCGGAGTAGGGTATTCTATTTCACACCCGATCCCTTTTCCGTAGCTGTAGGCTGCCATTTCCCCGGCCGGCATGGGCACCTTGTTCGCGGCATCCTTCTCGATCTGCAGCTGCAGCTCGGCCAAGATGCGCCAGGCTGCCTTCGCCAGATGGTACTGGCCGTCAGCATCCCGGGTCACGCCGAGCTTGTGGTCCCACATATGCCGGAACGCCGTGTCCATCTGGTTGGTGGACTTGCCCCGCGCCCACTTGATGTCGGCCGGATCCAGCTCGGGGTTGTGCTGGATGTTGCCAGCAACGCTGACCTTCACGCACGCAATGATGGCGTCGGGAAAGTATTCGGTCAGCCACTTGAAAATCGGCAGTTCCTTGCGGCTCTTGTCGTCGGTAGGTAGTCTCATTTGTGTCCCCATGTGCGGCCGTTGAACCAACGGCGAATTACAAACTGCCTTACCAGAGATATCACTGTGTAAAGCAGGCCAATGATGAAATTCTTTCCGGGCGTAAGGCTGTCAAAGCCAAACAGCGGGAGGATAAGCAGGTTGGCAAAGTAGTTGATCGCGAACCCTATGGCTATGTTCGCCTTGGCTTCAACGATGCTGCCCCAGACGGTCTGGCGGCCTATCATTTCTTCCCCCTCAGTCGCAAGTAATCCTCGGCCTGCTTCATGTTCCAGATGACATGGACACAGAAGCCCATCTTCATGCGGCACTCGTGGTCGCGCTCCTGCAACACGGTGAGCTTGCCGCGGGGGGCTTTCGTCTCGATAAATTCGGTGGTAGGGCTGTAGGTCGTCGGGTACCCCGACAGCTGCAGCGAGTTCCTCTCGTGCCCAGCGGGCCACATGACGATGTTGTCCGGCACCCCGCGCCGCCCCGGGCTTGTGTGCTTTTCCATCCAGCCGCCGAGCTTGGCGATCTCGGCGCGCAGGTATTTCTCGATCGTGGATTCTCTCACTTCCTGTACCTCTGGCCCGTCCACCCACTCGCGGCGAGCGGCAAGCCTTTAAGCCATGGGTGTTTCGCTGACAGGTTCTCGGTCAGCAGCCATTCGAGCCTCTGGTGGCTCAGCATGCCCTTGGGCAGCTCCAGCGTCGGTTCGTCGTGTACGTGCAGCACGAGCGGGGTCGCCGCGTTGGCTGGCAGCGTGTGGAGCCAGTCGGCTATCACGGGGTGCGCTTCGCAGTACGCCTGCACCTCCAGCATGCCGAGCCGCAGCACGTCGGCGCACCCGGCCTGGCAGATGTTCTCGATCCACAGCCCCGGCCAGCCCTTGAGCCACTGCCACTGCTTTCCGCGGGAAGCCTTGTACCAGAACACTTCCCGCTGGGTGATCACGCCCGTCTCGATGTCAACTTCGTCTTCGTTGCGCATCTGGGGCGACCAGTAGAACAGCCGGCGCTTGCTCGGCAGCTGGATGATCAGCGCGTGGCCGTTGTACCAGATGTCGCACTTGGCGGCCCGGTACAGGGTGTTCGGGCTGCGCATCGCCTCGGACACCACCTTGCCAATGCGATAGCCCTCGTCCCCCACGGCGGCGTTGGCTGCCCGGTACATCTTCACGATGGCCGAGCACGACTTGAACACCCACGGCTTGAGCCCGTAGTCTTCGCCGCTGAGAAACGCGCGCTTCCAGTCCTTGTGGGCCTTGCGCTGGATCGTCTCGGGCACGCGCTCCCAGACGCCCTGCATGAGCTCCTCGAGGTCCACGTTGTTGCCGAGCGCCATCGTGACCATCGCGCCGGTGCCGCCAAGGTAGCCGCAGGCCAGATCGACCTGCTTCGCCGCCTGGCGCTCTTTCTTCGACACGTCTTCGGCCTTCATGCCGAAGAACAGTGCCCACAGCGCCTTGTAGCTGTCCGCCGCCTCGCCGCGGTCCACGGCGCGGAAGTAGTCCAGCTTCCATGCGTTCTCGGTGCACCACGCGAGGAAGCGCGACTCGATGTTCGCCCAGTCAGCCGACACCAGCTCGTTGCCGGGCGCAGCGACAATGGCCGAGCGCAGCACGTCGTTGCACACGGCGTTGATGCCGCCGTGGTCCTGCAGGATCTGGGCGCTGCCAGTCAGCACGGCCGGCACAGCGATTTCCTCGATGGGCTTCCACGGGTCAGCCTTGTCGATGCTCTCCCAGTGCCCGCTCGGTCGCGGCAGGTTCTGCGGCTGGTAGGTGCGCCCGGCCCACCGGCCGGTGCGGTTGGCGCCGCTGTACACCATGGTGTCGCGCAGCCGGCCGTCAGCCCCGGCGCACTCCAGCCCACGCTTGTACTTGGCGCCGCTCGACTTGCTGCCCTCCAGGCGCAGCTCCAGCAGGTATCGCTGCGCGGGGGCGAGGCTGTCATCTTCCAGCGCCTCGCGCACATCGGACGCCTTCATGCTGGCGATTTCAAGGCCCGACTCGTTGAACCACTTCAGCAGCTTCTCGCGCTGAGTGACGCTGCCCACGGCCCCGTCGGTGGCGAAGGCCGCCCCGCGCTTCTGGCTCAGCTTGGCCGACTCGAGCAGCTTCACCGCGGCACGGGCCAGCTCGGAGTCGAACCCGAACCCGCGCTCGTTTATGCGCTGGTCGAGGAACCACGCGTCGAGGTTCACGCCTTGGAAGTTCCAGGTCGGCAGCTTGCGGTGGACGTGGCGCAGCGCTTCCACGTCGCGGATAGCGTAGCGCTTGAAGGCTTCCCATTTCTCGGGGTGATCAGTCGGCTCGTTCCACAGCGCCGCGCCGCCCTTGGTGATCGAGCGTGGCGTGCAGAAGTGCAGCATCAGCTTGTGGCCGTCGTCCCCGGTGAGCTTTTTCTGCTCGATGCCGAGCACGTTGCCCAGCGTCTCCAGCGAGCCGGGCAAGCCGTGCGCATAGGCTTGCGCCTGGGTGCAGCGGTAGCGCTCCAGCGGGATGTTGACGCCGAACAGGCGCTCAATGATGCGCCGGTCGAACTGGGCGTTGTGCGCTATGTAGATGGCGTCCGCAGCGCGAAACGCGCATGGCAGGCCAAGGTGCGGCGTTTTGGTGTAGTCGATCACCTGCACAGGCTCGTCATCCACCGCCCATGCGAGGATCAGCGGCTCGGCGGCGCGCATGTAGTTGTCGAGCCCCCAGCGGATCGGGTTGGGGCTTCGAGTCTCGAAGTCGAAGTAGATGTTCAATGCAAACTTTCCCGCGTTGCTGCGCTAAAAAGAGCCCCTTGTAGGACTAGGTTGCCGGCGGGGATCAGGCCGCAGACTCCGTTTGTACAAGGGGCTACCCGAACAGACTTAGATCAGGCCACCAGCGGCCGCGCTCGGGGGAGCTGCATCGGCTCCGCTGGTTTCCATCTGCGGGAACTCCTCGGGCGCGGCCACGCGGCCACCGCCACTGAACGCCTCGTCATGGCGCAGGAACTGAACTCCCGTCACCGTGGCGTTGATGCGCTTGCCCCACTGCGACGGCTTGCCGTCTGCGCCCTGCGGCCACAGATCCACCATCACGTTGGCCCAGCAGCCGCTGTACGGGAACATCGGGTCATCGGGACCGATATCCACGTTCTGCCCGTTGCGCGTCACCAGGATGCGCGGGCGGCGGCTGTTGGAAGACGACACGAACAGCATATCCTTGTACGGTCCCTGACCGCCCTTGGTGATGTTGCCATCGTGCAGGCACAGCTTGTCCTGACCGTTCAGCTGCTGCAGCACGGCCTCGGCCTGCGCACCCCAGCCTGCAGCGGCAACCTTGCGGATGGCGTCGCGGATGGCGGTGTGAGCGGGGGAGCCGGCCTTGAACAGCGCATGCGCGGTGTACGATGACTTGGCATTGCCATCGTCGTTGCGGCCCACGTAGGGCTGCGCGAGGTAAGCGTAGCTGAGCCGGACTTCCGGCAGCAGCACTGAGATATTGCGATTTTCAGCCATTGTCATATCCTCTCTTGGTTACTGGTTCAAACAAGCCCGCCGGCCGTGGGCGCCAACGGGAATTCCGATGATACCACGGCCATCGGCGGCCGCGGATCTTCCATGCGCTCGAGTGCCGGCTTGCCATCTGCCTGCGTGACATGGGCCTGCAGTGCAGCCCACAACAGCGGGGCCTTTTTCTCGAGCGGCTTCTGCAGCTGCGACACCGACTTGAGATCCCGCGGCTGGTAGGCCGAGTCACCCAAGGCGAAATGGATCGCATCCTCGACGGGCAGCGCGGTGGGCTCGTCGCCGTCCACGCCAATCTCGCGCAGCGCCTCCAGGTCCAGCTGGACGCGGGCGCCGTCTTCCAGGTTGCGGTTGCCGCGCCGGCCCTCGACCAGCTTCCAGTTCGGCAGCGTGTGGCCCTGCAGCGCACGGGCCAGCCCCTCGGCACGCACGGCTGACAGGTAATGCTCCCGCCAGTCGGCGATGTCCAGTTCTTCGGCCAACTGTACGTCATCCAAAGCAAACAGATACGCTTTTAGCTCGCCTTCCTCCATCGTTACAGGGAAGGCGTCGAGCATTTTGCTCGTCTGGGCAGCGCAGTTGCCCGACAGCGGGCACCAGCGGCACTGTTTGTCGCCGGGGTTCAGGTGCGACAGCTGCACCGCGCTCGGACCCTCGACGTACAGCCCGTAAGCGATCTGGGCCAGCGGGGCAATCGACTTCACCCATTCCATGAGCTCGCCGACGGTCATCGACTCATCATCGAAGTGATTCGCGCGCGGCTGGGCGATGATGCCCTTGGCGAGCCAGTCGTCTTCGATGCCGAGCAGGCGCAGCTTGGCGATGATCGCCGCCATGTACAGGCGCAGCTGGGTGTTCCCCTTGGCGTACACAATGTCGCCCCGGCCGAACTTCAGGTCCACGCCGTAGACAACCTTGTTGTCGTAGTCAACAACCACGGCGTCAGACGTGCCTGCAGCCACGGGCTTGTTGTCCGCCTTGCGGAACTTCGGCAGCCCGAGCAGCGCGGAATAGTCCAGGTCCACTTCGATCATGCGCTGGCCCGGCAGGCTGCGCACCAGATCGACGTACTTCTGGGCCTCGAGCGCGTTGTCTTCGTCAATCGTGAAGTCGAAGCCCTGCACGTGATAGCGCTCGCCCACGTAGGCAACGCAATCGTTGTGGTTCACGAGCGCACGGCGGGCCACGTCGTGGTAGGCGGTGCCCTCTGTCGCGTACTTGCTCGTGGCGCGCGGCGGGACGCCTTGAGCGGCGGCCAGCGCGCCGGCGCAGGCCAGCCACGTGGCCGACTTGCTGGCCGACAGGATGGCGTGGACGCTCTCGGGGATCTGGATGACGGGGCTCACAGGCGCACCGCAAGCTGGAGCAGCTTGTCGAAGCGGGCTTTCCACGCGTTGATTTCCTCAACGTGCCCTCGAACGGTCAGGTGCAGCTGTTCGTTTTCGGCTCGTAGCTGCATGATTTCGTGTTCCAGTTCAACTATCGCTTCGTCGCTCATCGTGGCCCCCAGTGCCGAACGCCGGCCTTGTCAACGGTGTAGCTGCGCCGCTTGCGACGGCGGCGCTGCTTTTCCAGCTGGGCCTGGGTCTTGCCCTGCTTCTTCGGCTGCCGCCACTCCATGCCCAGCATCATGCGGAACTGCTCGGTCTGGGGCTTGCCCCGCATGGCCAGCATCTTCTGGAGGAAGGCCCACGCGTGCGGGCCAGCCTTCAGAATGGAAGGGCCGCGGAGCCTCACTGCGTATCCTCCCTGAAACGAGGGCCCAACCACTTGGGGCTCGGCGACTCGCCAGACAACCACCGCGCGAAGGTGCGCGGGTGGATGCCCAGCGCCTCGGCCGCGGTGGCGTTGCTGTGCCCGGTGCGGCGCTTCCAGGCTTGCACCTGCAGCGCCGTCGCCGGGACGTTATCCCGGGCGGCCATCAGATCAGGCTCGGGCGGGCAGCGGCCGGCGGGTTCAGCGCCGCATTCACGTCCGCCAGCACCAATCCGAACTGCTCGGGCTTCAGCTCGCGCGCCGTCTTCACGCCGTACTTGGCCAGAATGCCCATGGCGACTTCAATATCCTTGTCGGCCAGCGCGGTCAGCGGCTCGACCAGCGCCGAGAACGGCACGGCCGGGGCAGTGGCAGCGGGGGCTGGCGCGGCAGCCGGAGCGGGCGCAGGGGCGGCGACAGGCGCCGGAGCAGCGGCAGCAGGGGCCGGGGCTGTGGCTTCAACCTGAGCCTTCGGCGGACGGCCGCGGCCACGCTTGACTGCCTCGCCGGCCGGGGCGGCGCCGGTCTGCTCATTCATGGGGCTGTCGAAGTCCTGCAGGAACGCAGCAGCAGCCGCAACGGTTTCGAATTCGAAGGTCACTTTCACGCTCATGGTCTATTTACTCCAAGTGGTTGATGGTCAGGGGCCGACACGGTAGCGCGCCTTATGGCGTGGTGTCAAGGCCACCAGCTGCCCGGAACCGGCTCCCATGTGTCGTCTGTAACAACAGGTTTCGCCTCGCTTGCGGTCAGGGCGTCCCGTAGGCGTTCGATTTCTGCCGCAGCTTCACGCTCCAGAGCGGCAGACTTGCTCCAACCCCTGCGCGCGAGGAAGTCAGCATTGGAGCTCAGCCGGCGTGTCAGGTCACTCATGCTGTTCCCCTTTGGCTAGCGCAGCCTTCAGCAAATACACGCACCGTTCGATGCGGGCTGAGAACGGAGGCGAGTGCTTTACGGTCTTGATAATCGCCAAGGCTTCGTCAGCAGCTTCCTCTAACCCCCTCACCCTCGCCTCGCTCGCGGTCAGGGCGGCGCGTAGGGCGAGAATCATCCTGCCTGCTCCCGCTTCTGCTTTCGTCTGCGGGAAGCCCGGTCGTGCCGGGTTCGTAAGCCCTTCTAAGAGCCGATGTACCGCAGCCTCGCTGATATCGACGCCTTGCGAGGTCACAGGTACCACTCCATTTTGCCCATGCGCTCTGCGTCCCTTTTGTGTTGGGCGTCCTGCGCCCGCCTGCGCTGGAGTTCCCGCAGGGCGGCGACCGTATCCACAATGAACTGCGGTCGGTTGACGTAGTAGATGCTGGCTAAAGCGTCCTGCGACACCACCAGCTCCGCCAGCCGCTCGTCTGATATGTCGGTCACAACCCCACCTTCGGCCCGTAGTGGCCCGTTGATTGCTTCTCCCCGCGCGCTGCTTTCTTCGCGGTCTGCACCAGCGCCGAGATATGATTCTTCCGGCGCCAGGCGTGGTTCGTGGCCGGCTTGTGCTTCGGCTTGAGGGTCGTCACGCGCGGGGTCACGAGTAGAACCTGCGCTGTCTTTCTTCCAGATAGATGCGCCCCGCCTCGTACCAGTCTTCGAGCGGCATGCGGATGCTCAGGTACCCGATGGTTATTTCGAGCTTTCCATCTTCGGCTACCAGCAGCGGGCCGCGGGGCTCCTCGACTTCGGCCCCGGGCGCCGCTTCGGCGTATTCGCGCGCTTGCTGGCAGGAGAATTGCAGCGGATGCCGGTGGCCACAACGGGCACACGATATGTTCGCGTAGTGTTTGCCGTTCACTATCATGCCGGGCGCTCCAGTTTCTTCAGCGCACTGGCGAGCCCCAGCGGCGGATTGTAGCCGTATATCGTGGCGCGCTCCCGCGACTGGTGGACGGCTTGGGCCAGCACGCGCACTTCCTGCTCGGTGAACGTGAAGGTGCGCTCGACGGGCTCCTTGGTGCTCATCGGTCGTCCCGCACGATGCGGTAGGCCAGGAAGGCGCCAACGCCTACCAGAGTCCAGACGCCGGTCGCCTTGAGGAAGTCGAAGATCAGAAACAGTTCGGTTGAAGTGACCATTTGCTCTCCTAGTTATTCCAATACGATTTGTGGGTCTGCCCGCCCCAACGGGGCCAGCGGGACTTGAACAGGCGGCGGTACCGTCTGACGGCACCTTGCCACATGGCAGCCAATACGGTCAAGCGCATGGGGCTACCGGATCGCCGCGTAGCTCCTCGCGGTGCGGTTTCGGGAACCGGATGACAGCGGCCGGCGGTGCCGCAGGGGGCGACACCCCGTTCATGCGGTAATACTCGGCCAGCCATTCGCGGCGAGTGCTCAGCAGCACACGGGCCTGCGGGCTCCACGGATGATGCCAACGGACACGGATGCTCATTACAGTTGCCCCCACTGGTATGCCATGGCCCGGGCGATGCCCGGAAAGAACGTGCTGCGGATCTTGGCACGGTCAGCGCCTGGCGGGCAGCGGTGCACCTTGCTCCAGCGCTTGTGCTCATCGGTGCCGGCCTTCGGGGGCGTGAGCACGTTGGTGGGCACCAGCGGGGGCAGCCCTTCCAGCCACAGCGCGGTGCGCTTGAACGCCTCATCGCCGAACTGCCACGGCTGGACGGTCTGTGTCCACTGGCCGCAAAGGTCGCGCGCGTACTTGTGCATGATCGGATTCTCGATGCACACGCGTGGCGCGCAGCCCTTGAAGGCATTGAAGAATGCCGCGCCGGCTTCCATGTCGTTCCACAGGTCGCGCTCAGCCAACCAGCGCACGCCGGAGTTAGTCAGGCGCGTGCACGGCGGATGCGCAATGACCAGATCCCAGCCCCAGTCAAGCGCCGGCATTACGTCGCCTTGCATGTGGCGCTCTGGCCGGCTGCGCGCCGGTTGCAGGTCGCAGCTGATTGCATCATGGCCGGCATCGAGGAACGCGTCGCGCACGGTACCGGATTCTTCACAGGCGACCAGGACGCGCATTACTTGTGCTCCTTTTTGGTTTTCAGCAGCAAAGCGCGCAGCCGGATTGCTTCGGCCTTCCATTTGTTGCGGTTGCCGCGCACCCAGTACAGCATGGCGCGCAGGCTGGCAATTTTCCTCGCCTGGCTGCGGCGGTGGTCCGCGATGGGCCTACCAGCTGGGCGCGGGCGGCGAACCCCGGCGCCCGCCATACCGTTGGGCCATGTCGGTTTCATTGGTCGCGCCCCCGGTGACGCGTGGCCATGGGCTGCCCCTGACCCCGGCGACGCTCCCACAGCCCACGACGGGCAAGCCATACCATGAACCGGCCGAACCAGTAGCAGATCAGGAAGATGATGCACCAGGCGCCAACCAGTGCCAGCACCAACCACACCCAGAGCACGAACAGCGGGAAGTCGGGCGGGATCATTCGTCGTCCCCCTTCATGCCCTCATAGATGACGCGCGCGATCAGGAATGCGAACGCGCACGCAACCGTGAGGGTGATCAGTATTCGAGCAATGATGATTTCCATGTGAGCCCCCTTCAATCGAAGAAACGGCGCGCGATGCTGGCGCCGAACTGTTTACGGAAGTGACGGCGCAGCCAGTCACCGGCGCGCAGCCCGTTGTGGCGTTCCACGGTTTCGCCGGTTTCGGAATTGTGGTGCAGCATGGGCGCGGGCATGGCGTGCTCCCGCGTCCAATGCCACAAGACTTCGGCCATCAGCCTGGCGATGGCTGGGCGGAATTCAACCGCGAAGTATTGGCCCGTGCAGTAGCTGACCGTGCAGCCGTAGGGGCCAGGTATCAGCGTGACGCGGCCGCTCTTGGCAGCGGCGAGGATGTCGGCAGCGGTTATCGAATCGTGCAACGCCACCTCACGAATGAGGCGCCGCGCGACGTGCAGGTCACGGACAGCTGCGCGCATTTCGCTGGCATAGACGGCGCGCGTGGCGTAGTTACCGGGCTCGAACCCAGGCCGCTTCGCCGCATAGTTCTCCAGCGCGCCCAGGATTGCTGCTTTGTGGTTGTCCATTGGTATGGTTTCCTTTGGTATGGCTCACTGCCCAATGGCAGCATATTCGATCGCTTCGACGCGTTCCAGCGCCTGGCGCTTCACCTTGGCAATGGCTTGCGGGATCCACAGCGCGGGCAGCGACAGCGCTGCGCCGAGGATGAACGCCCAGATGACATATTTCGCGGTTCTCATGGCGTCACTCCACAGTTTTCCAGAAACCTGGCATGCTCGAAGCGTTGGTTATCCTCGCCCAGCGCAGCACACAGCGAGTGGACGCAATCGTCCCACCCATCCAGCGCGGCGCCATATCCAGGCTTGGCACGCTTCAGCGCTTCAGCAATCAGGATGTAATCCTTGCGCGTCATGGCGTCACCTTCCGGACAAGGGTCCCGTCATCGTCGAACGTGACCAGCCCGGACTCGATGCTAGCCTGCGCAATGTCGCCGAGAGTATCCGCCCCCCAGTCCACGTCGCGCGCCAGAATGTCCAGAACTTGCGACGCGAAATGAATCAGCGCCTGGTTGTGTGCGTCCATTACTGGGCCCCCTTGCTGATGACGTAGTTGCGGCGCACGGATTCCATGGGCAGCAGATAGCGCTTCCCATCCGCCAGATCCACGGCCTTCGCCTTGCTGCCCGTGGTATTGCACCCCTCAATGCTGAACTTGCGGCCGCCATACGGCAGCACGTAGTTCAGCGGCGGGAGCGTGCTGTCCCACTGCTGCATGTCCACGTAGCGCGATGCATCCTTGTCCATGCCGCCGCCGACCACACCTTCCAGCTTGAAGGTAAACGCGCCTGCCGCGTCATACGTGCAGCGCGGCGCCAGCTTCAGCTGCGCGAGGTTGTGCCGTGTGGCGATATCCACTAGCGCCGCATTGATATCGGCGCGCACCTTTTCGATTGTCTGTTTCGTGTTCATTGGTTCATTGCTCCTAGTTGTTAGCAGGTTTCCACATCGCTGTAATCGTCCGCCAACTTGGCGCGCAAGTCGCGGATCGTCTCAATCAATTCGCGCACCTCATCGCGCACGGCCGCATAGCACGGCCGCGGATCATTCCGCATGCCCAGCAATCGCGGGAGTTTCGCCTTGTGCTCGGCGATATCATCCGCCAGCGTCTGCGCCTCGCTCCAATGGCGGTTGTAGTCACGCTCGGCTTCGGCCGCACGCTCGGCGTAATGGTCAGCGGCACGCGCGGCAGCCTGCATGGCCTCGCATTCCAGGAAGTCGTAAACGCTGTGCGGCTCGTCGTCGCTGGCGTAGGTCTCGGGATACCAGACGGTTTGCCCGTGCTCGGTATCCTCATATCCGGCAATCCACAATCCCCGGCCGATGTAGGCCACGCGGCCGCGAATCACGCCGAGCATGCAATCATCGTCCTGGTACCAGCCTTTGTGGCGGATGCTGCGCAGCCAGCATTCATCCGCGTATCGCTCATGGCGAAACGTGGGCGCCTTACCGTAGGTGTACCAGACGGGCACGCGGTCGCGGCCTTCCCCATTGAACCCCTGCCACAGCGTGCGGAAGTCTCGGAAATTGCGTTTCTGTCTCATGGCTCTTTGCTCCTATGATGGTACGGCACTATGCCATACCTTGATTGTGTTGTGTTGCGGATGTGACTTAACGCGTCACTCTGGCAGCGCCTGGTTGTCGCCGCATTCAGCGGCCAGCTGCGCAAGCACAGCGTCCGAATCTTTCGGGCGTCGCATCGACGGCCGCACGGGCAGCGCTCCGGTGTACAGGCTCCAGACTCCCCGGCGATACTTGGCAGCAACGGCCATGACGGCCGGCCGGCACGCGCGGCACCGAATGGTCAGCGTACCGATACGGATTTCGGCCCGTGCTCGGGAGTCGCAATCTTCCGGATACTCTCCGGCGCGTGCTTCGATTGCGGCCGCAAGCTTGGGATCCGAGCCCGTGCGGTTCATGGCGTCACCTCGCGGCCTGGTTCCAGGTCGCGGCGAAATGGCGACTCTATGCGGTTCGCTGTGTCGCGCGACTCGGCAAACAGCCCGCAGAGTCGCCGCGCGTCGCGCACGATATCGTCAGCATCGGTCCAGCCAGCATCCAGCAGCGCGGCCACGCGCTGTCGCTGCGCATAGTGCAGCGCGTCCAGTGCAGCAGCTGCGCCATTGCGTAGCAGCTGGGATGCTTCAAAGGTTAGCGCGGCGCTCATGGCGTAACCTCGCCATAGGCCACAGCAAGCAACGGCTCACGCGTGCTGCGCTTGATGACAACCACGTTATAGCCGTCATCCTCGCACGCCAGCTGGCCCGCGCTGCCGGCCGTCAGGATTCCCCGGGCCCGCAATTCGCGCAGCAAGGCGCGCGGTTTCATGTCCGCCATGGTCACCGGCACCTTGCCGATGTGGAACCAATTGTTCCACGTCCAGCTGTCCGCATCGCGCCACGCGTCGATTGACAGCAGCGAGCAGCACACGGTTTCAATGACGGGCAGCGCCTGCCCGTTGCTCTGTTCCTGCAACACGGCAGGATTGACGCGCTCACCAGGCGCCAGGTTTTCGGTATTCATTAGCGGTTCCCCTTGATGCGGTTGTTTAAGCAGTCCAATTCGGTGGCCTCATCTTCCGACAAGCCGTACACGTGCGGCGACACTTCGAAGCGGCCGCACTGGCTAAGCCGTGCGTCGCTGATGTGGAAGTCGCCCACGATGATCGAATAGCACGGATCCCCGAAGGCATCCACGCCGCGCTGTGCGCGCTGTCGCAGCGCTTTAAGGTCGCGCTGCCGCTGGCGATCGCCCTCGGTGCCGTAGATGTAACCCCATGGCGTAGCGTATCCCATTAGCGGGCGCCTCGCGCCAAGCGGTTCCGATAGGCTTGCGCGATATCGTCGCCGCGCGGTGGCTCAAAGCCACCACGTGCGCGCCAGTTGGCGTAATGGTCTAGGAAGTCAGCGCACAATTCCGGGTTTCCCTCCTCCAGCGACTCGCGCGCGGCTTTCAAACAGGATACAGGATCCATTTAGATTCCCTCCGGTAGTGGCAAGCCGCGCGACGTGTAGCAGTCGGCGATTGCTTGATCGGTTCCCGCGTACTCCGATTCGAAGTCAGCAACGGAAGCACGCGCACACGCGAGCGCACTGGCTTCCTGGAACCTGGATTCCGCTCGGTTCGCGGCGCAGCTTGCCAGCGTCAGCGCTGCCAGCACGGCGGCGACAACGGCCGCGCGGCTCATGCCCGCACCGTGACGCTAAGGGCATCGTGCACGCCTTGCGACGTGACGTACTCATAACGGTAGGCGCCGCGGATCAGATGCCAGCCGGCAGGCGCGGCCTTGCGCTTGCTGAACAATTCAATGTGTCCGGTTCCGGTTCCGGCTTCGGTGAATGCGTGCAGGCCGCTCCCATCCCGCAACGGGTACAGGTAGACGTAATCGGAGCGCATGCGGTCACCGGACGGCAGCGGCTCCAGAATCGGCAGGCGCGCGCGGCTCATGGCTGCGCTCCACACGCCTTGAGAAACCGGGCCCGATCGAAGCGGTCATTCTCGCACCACAGAGCGTTCGCAAGGCTGGCGCAGTCGCGGGCCCATTGTGCGGCGGCGATATCATCGCCTGCCATGTCGGGGGGCGCACTGGCGGCCATAGTGGCCGCTATCAGGTTGTAATCCTTGCGGCTCACGACTGCACCTCGCGCGCCAGAATGGCGGCAGCCTTGTCCGCCAAGCCGTAGGTGTCGGGCGTGTCGCTGTATCCCAGCACATCAAGCGCATAGCTGACGGCAAGGGCGCAATCCGCCATGTTCTGCCGTGGGGCGCCTTTCATCGTGCGCGCCACAGCCACAATGACAGTGACAGTGTGGAGGGATTTGGGGATGTTCGTCTGCATGGCTCTTTGCTCCTATGCGGCTGGCGAGAAATTCACCGGCCTTGCCTAGATATATGCAGGGACCATGCCAACCGCGGAAGGCTGCCTAGCGAGGGTGGCGAAGGCGCGGTGTAATAAAAACTGACAATTTTGGTCATTTAGTGACTAATTCGGGGTCGGGGATTGACACTAATTGTCAGTTATTAGGTTAAAGCGGGAAAATGGCAGCGTGCCGCTGTTTGTTTATCCATATTTCTATGGCAGCGCGCCAATTTATTCGCAGTAACTGCCTATGCATCATTAACAGCAGCGATTGCTGTTAATTCTAGTTAATTCGCAAGTCATTGATAAGATGGGCATTAACAGCATTATCAGCATTCACAGTCTTTTCAGGTCCGGACTGCGGAGCGCGGCGCGGGAAATTCTGGGGAATTACGGTAATTCGGCCGGCTGATTTCCGGAAGCCGAACCCTGATTCTACTGTTAATACTGTTAATACTGTTAATTAGTAGTAGAAACAACTACTTAGCTATTAACTAGAATTAACTAGAATTAACAGCAATCTCAAAGTGTAAGGTTTTCCGACATCCCCGCTGGTGGCCTCGCTCAAGGCTGCCCGCTATTAGCCATAAGCCCGGCCGTTGCGTAGTCAACAGCTGTCAGCTGGACGCTGGCGGCGCGCGGCTGGGCGCGGTCGGCGGGGGTGGGGGTACGGGGCCCGGAAAAGGGACCCGCGATTCGCACGTTTAGGGGTACCTCCAGGAAAATGCGCACAGCTTTTAGCTCCTATGGCACGCTGCCATATATTTAATTTCAGCCCCACCCGGGATAAGCTATCGGCATGGCACTGTCACCCTCAGAGCGAGTCGAGCTAGGCCTGGACGAACCGGAGCGGGTAGCCGCGGGCGCGTCAGAATTCGCCTACGCGGCTGGCCAGCTCCTGCCGGCCAACCACGCCCCGCCGAATCGCGAGCGCAACCTGCGGCTCGTGCTGAAGGAAGGCGAGAAGACCACGGCCCCGAAAATCCGCCTGCTGGTGAACGAGCTGCTGGCGGGGAACCTCGAGAACGCCGACTGGGCGCTCAAGCAGCTGTTCGCTGCCAACCCGAAGGCCGGTCTTGAGCTCTACATCGAGCTCAGCAAGTTCTCCCTGCCGCAGCTGAAGGCGGTGGCCGTTGAGGTGAACGACCGCAGCGAGAACCCGCGGGCCATGACCTACGGTGATCTGCAACGACTTCTGACACAGGACTGACGACCATGACAACCGAACTTGAATACGGCGGGCTGGTGGGCTTCATTGACAACAGTGGAACCATCCACATCGGCGGCCTGGTAGGGCGCCTGACCGGCGACCTGACCAACGGCACGTTCGTGCTGGGCGGCCTGCTCGGGCGCATCGTTGACGGCGCCGTGGCCTTCGGTGGGCTGACTGGCACCATAGATGCGAGCGGTGTGATCCGCTTCGGCGGGATAACGGGCGGCGGTACGCCCTCGGGGCCGACAGACCCCGACTTTGCCTACGTCAAGAGCTTGCTGCATTTCGACGGGGCCAACGGCGCGCAGGCGACCACGGACATCATCCCTGCGAACACGGTGGTGGTTGGTGGCGGCGCGTCCGGCACGATCCTGTCCACGGCCACCCCGAAGTGGGGCACGGCTGCGCTGCTGATGCGCAGCCCGAACGTCGGGGTGACGTGTCAGGTTACGGGGCCCGCGCTGAATTTCAACGCGGATTTCTGCGTCGAAATGTGGTTCTACCGCAGCGCGGCATTCACCACCCAGACGGTGCTGTTCAACGCGAACGCCGCGCCGGGCGGCCAAATCACGGTATTCAGCCAGGGGGACGGAAAGTTCCGGGTCTTTTTGAGCAACCAGGACGGCAGCTTGTACACCATCGCGGATTCTGCTGGAGCGCCGTCCCTGAACGTCTACCATCACTTGGCGCTGGTCTTGAACGGCACGACGCTGAAGCTGTACCTAGACGGCACCGCGATCATCACGAGCACCATTGCGTACACCCCGCTCACGGCCACGAACGGGCGGTTCAATCTCGGCGGGGCCACGAACGACGTGCAGATATTCCTCGGGAACATAGACGACTTCCGCCTCACCATCGGGGTGCCACGCTACACGGCGAATTTCACGCCGCCTGCCGCGGCTTTCCCGAACAGCTGACCGTGGCGCAGCGAGAACCCGGGGCCAGGAGTGACAACGGCAAAAAGCTGGGCTACCATATGGGTAGCGTTTGTCACACATTGAGGGGCACTGATGCGCTGGATAGCTGATCTGTTCAAAAGGACCGAGGATGAGGCCCCTGCGCCACTCGCGCCGCCAGATACGCCGATGCGCCCGCCAGGAGGGACCGGAGTTGTGTATGACAGCACTGGCAAGCCGAAAATTTCTGAGGACTTCTTGAGGCACCTGCCGCGGCGGGAACTGAAGAAGGTGGAAGCCAATCTCGCCGACCATGGGTGGTTGCTGCGGGGTGGTAAACTTCGTAAGGTAAGGTAGTCACATGCCCACTCTCAGCACGAAAGCCCGCAACGCAGGCGCCGACGGCATCGCGGCCCTGATGAACGAGGGCGCTGGCGCAGGCCAGCTTGTATTCCGCACCGCGGGCGACGTTGAAGTCGCAACGCTGGTATTCAGCGACCCGGCTTTCGGGGCAGCTGCAGCCGGGGTCGTCACGGCGGGGGCTATCACGCCGGACGCAAGCGCTACGGGCGGCACGACCACGAAGGCGACGCTGGAGGATTCCGACGCGGAGGTGATGATAACCGCGACTGTCAGCACCAGCGGCGCAGACATCAACCTGTCGAGCACGGCGATCAGCCCGGGCGATACGGTCAGCATGACCTCACTCACCATGACGATGCCCGCATGAAGGCGTGGCAGCGCACGATACGCGCAGGGGTACCTGGGCGGGCGCCGACACAGGCGATCCCGATGGCGCGTATCGAGCGCTGGCTCGGCGCGGAGAAGATGGAACACCTGCAGCGCACGATGCGCGGCTGGTATGGGTCCCCCATCAACATCTGTGACATGCCGGGCTCGGTGTGGATCACAGCGCAGGGGGATTTCGTCGGGAAGTTCAACCACGGGCTGTTTGGCTCGGCCAATGACGCATTCCGCGATTACCTGAAGCGCAACTGGCGCGAGCTGGGCCGCCCGCAGTATGGAATGGCCCACGCTGGATTCAGCTCTATCAGCGATGCGCTGAGTCGCGCCAGCCAGGGCTACAGCCAGCGCCGCCCGTTTGCAAAGGCGGGCCCGACCGGGGTTGTAGCCGTGACCAGTTCTCTCTGGCGCGTTGGCACGCAGCCCGTTGCCGGCGCCGCTGGAGCGGCCGCCCCCGGCGGGACGGCGCATGTCAGTTCCAACACGGGCGCACTGGCGTTCGCAAACCCGGCAGCGGGGACGAATCGCCTCGTCGGGGCGGATGTAAGCGCGTCGGTCATCAACAACTCGCTGCTGCTGTACGACCGCCTGTTCTCTGTTGCCAAGACTATCAACAGCACAGCGACGGAAGCGGTCACTGGCGTGCCAACGCGGTATCAGTCCACGACTGCGACCGCTGAGGACTACATCGGCGACAACTTCGGGTTCATCGAAGTCGGTGGGACCGCGCTTGCGGCCACTGCGCATAACTGGACGGTGTGCCTGTACGAAGATCAGGCGTCCGCAGCTTCGACGCTGCCATCGGTTACCGGCAACAGCGGCGCGATTGTGGATCGCTTGGATCAACCCGCGTCTACGTGGTTCGTACCTCTGGAATCGGGCGACGTGGGCATCGAGAAATGGACCCAGATGCAGTGCTCGGCGTTGGTGGCCACTGGGGCCATCAACTTCTGCATCGGACACCCTATCGGCTTCATGGCATTCCCGGTTATCAACAGCATGTTGCCTTTCGATTGGCTCACCAACAGGGACCAAGCCCCGCGCATTTTTGACAACGCGTGCCTCGCGTTCCTGGAGCCGACGAAACCGGCTACCTCGGCCACCACCTACACTGGGCGTATAGTCACGACCAGTACCTCCGCGTAAGGGGGCGCCATGAGCGCGCCCTTCAACCGAGGGCAGTGGCGCAGCAGCCAGCTGCGGCACCCGATCTCCGGCTTCTGGGGTCCGACGCTCACTGCGCGCGACCCGGAGATCCCCAATCTACCGTTGGAGACCCCCGCGGCAAGCGGGGTGACGGGATCCGGCGCGCTCACGTTCGGGGGGCTGCAGATCAGTGGCGCAGGTGTGCGCGGGCTTTCCGGGGCAGGTGCGCTCACGTTCGGGGGGCTGCAGATCAGTGGCGCAGGTGTGCGCGGGCTTTCCGGGGCAGGTGCGCTCACGTTCGGGGGGCTGCAGATCA
>Ga0181343_1000057_pt1 | contig 49514 bp, 70 predicted proteins | sample Su13VDMLBSD_FD_130110 | JGI IMG/M metagenome (GOLD analysis project Ga0181343, IMG submission 130110) | Freshwater viral communities from Lake Michigan, USA - Su13.VD.MLB.S.D | ecosystem: Environmental > Aquatic > Freshwater > Lake | place: USA: Michigan | collected 2013-07-15
CTGCACTGCTACAGTTAGCACAACAATGTACTTTTTATGTTCTGCTGTAATATCAGAGGGAGGAACAGAGGATATCAATGTATTTGGATATACATTCCAGCAAGATTCAGGTGCTATTAGTGTAGCTACTGGTGGTACCCATATGTTGAGTTTACGGCCCAAGACCACATTTAATGGTATAACTAATAGAACAAGGGTAGCATACATAGACGTAGAGATTTATAACGGAGGTAATCAGCCTATTCAATGGCAACTTTGTTTAGGTCAAGCTATTAGTGGAACTACTACATATAATAATGTTAACACTACTTATTCAAGTTCTGAATATAATGTATTAGGCACATTAAGTGGCAGTCCTACTATAGTTATAGATGGTGGCTTCGTTGCTGCATCAGGAGGTGCAAAGGGCGTTACCAACACAGCAATTGTATCACGATATCCTATTACATTAAATCAGGCTGGGGCTGTTAGAGCTTTAGGTACATTAACTCTAAAGGCAACATCGCTGAGTGGTACACAAACATGTTACGCATCAATTAAATTCAGAGAAATAAGATAATGGCAAAGAAAGCAACCACTGCTAAGGTAAGCAGCACATTTAAAAAAAAGGCAAAGGTTAGAAGGCCAGGGGTACACAGCAAGAAAAGCTGTAGCTGCCTAAAGACTTCTAAAAACTATAGCAAGCCGTATAGGTCACAAGGGAAAAAATAAATATCTTTGTAATAATTAAAAAAATAATCATATGAATTTACTAGGACATCGACAATTAGACGGATTAGGAGCTGCTCCATGGATGGCTGCTGGTGGTGCTTTGATAGGAGCTGGGGTTGGATATTTACAGTATAGAGAAGGGAAGAAAGAGGCAGAAAGGATAGATAAGTTACCAAGACAGACAATGGCTGGTGCTAGATTACAGGAGTTTGGAGCTGTTGAGAATCAGTATAAGGATATGTCACAGCAAGGTCTTGGTGCTGCCGAGACTAATGAGTTCATGAAAAGAGCTGCTAGTGCAAACTACGCTAACCAGCTAAACGCTCAGTCTATGGGAGGTGGATCGCTGGCACGATATGTGAATAGCCTTAATAATTTTACAATGATTAATCAGATCGGTGCATTGGCAGGCCAAAACTTTGGCAGAAGAATGCAGGGATTACAGCAGTATACAGGATTGTTAAATCAGAAGCAGCAAGCAATCAACCAAGATGTGATGATGGCAAACCAAAGAATTGATCGTGCTGGACAGGCGGCAGCTCAGTTACAGCAGCAGGGAATGGCTAATGTAATGGGCGGAATCGGTGCTGGTCTTTCATCTCTTGGACAAATGTACGCAACTAAAGCATAATAATAATGGCAGATAATTTTAATACATATCAAACGATTGGTGATACGGTTTCCTTTGACTCTCTGTACAGAGGGATAGAGAACATGGGGAAGGCGATTGCAGCAGCCAGAACGGCTAAGGCTAAGGCTCAAGCTAAGAGTAACGATGAATTACAAAAGATGATCCTTACATTAGATCAGCAAAAAGGATTAACATCGTTACAAGCTCAAAAGAACAAATCAGATTTAGCTACAGCTTTAACAAATACATTCGAAGCTGCAAAGAAAGATCCTAACACAACACTAGGAACTTTTTTAACAGAAAGAACAAATTATAATACGTCATCTAATATGGCTGTTGATCAGTCAAAAATAGAAAATGAAATAAGACAAAAGGCAGGAGAGGGTTTAATATCTGCTACCGTTCTTGATATGTATAACCAGGCTACAAAGGAGGGGAATATGTTACCTTTTTTAAATCCAAATAATCAGTTAGAGCTTAACAGACAAGGTATATATGTGGTTCCAGATCCTAACTCAGTAGCAACATTAACTGATGGAACTAAAAGTGCTACCTGGGCTTTTGTTTCGTCACCATCCCTTGCAAAACCTAAATCGATTATTGATGAATTTGCAAAAATAAAGAATGATCCTTCAAACTATACATCAGCGATTACAACCAATGAAAAAAAAGAAACTAAGGTAAACGGTGTATGGGATACTAAAACAATTGAAACATTTACTATAAAGCCAGAAAAGATTACAGAGTTAAAAGAACAGTTAGCTTCTGACGTTGGTATACAATCTTTGTATAGAACAGATAATGAGTTATGGAAAAAGACTGTTTTAGAATATGATGCAATAAATAAAGATCAAACACTACAGGGTTTACCACAAGAGGAAAAATTAAAGTTAGCTGCTAAGAGAGCAATTCAAAAGGATATAGATGCTTACAATGCACAAGGTAAATTTAATTATGCTGATATAAAGACAGGTACTGTAACTGAAAAATCAGACTCTAAGATTATTATTAATAATGCTAGAACTATTGATAGAGGGCCTATGAAGGCTAGTAGTGGTATAAAAACAATAAAAGGTGCTAGAGCATTAGATGCTATTAATACTAAAGAACAACTTAATGAGATAGCTGCTAAATTGAAGAAGAATGGTGACAACCCTGTATATGACACATTTAATGGTAAAAAAATAATGTATGTTAGGGTAAAACCTGGAGTGGTTGATGCTTTTTATATGGATGAAGTAAATGAGCAGGCAGCAGGATTCCAAATTCAAAAAACTAAACAGAATGCTGATCCAAAAAGTTTTGTGTACACTCCAGGAGATTTAAAAGATCATAAGTTTTATGATCCAGCAAATTTAGCACCAGTTGAGCAGTCTAAGGTATCGCAGATTATGAAGGAAGGTACGATAGATGATTATGTTAAGATAGGTGGAAAGATATACGCTAGATACACAAGCATTATACAGGGAGCTGAGGGCATTTCTATTGACAGAACAAACTCATTCTATATATATGTAGAACGTGATCACGAACTTGATAACATAGGAGCTGCTTACTATGAAAATAAAGGTGGCAAAGAGATCAACTCACTGTATGATTGGGATGGATGGGGAAGTGAAGAGACAAACAACGGAGCTAATAAGATTGTAATTAAATAATTAAAACAAGATGGCAGAAGAACAAGATATAACTCAAGTTGATCAAACTAGTTTAGATATACCTAGCTCCGACCTTGTAGCATCCTCTACAACAGAGGAACAAAAACCTATCCCAACTCCAAAGCCAGATCCTACGTTTAGGAAGAAGATTTGGAATGGATTAGTAGATCTTAATAAGCAAGGTATAATTACGTTAAAATTAAAGTCAGAACAAGAATTTTATACTAAACTTGATGCTGATCAGGAGTATGCTAGACAATTATATTCTAATTTAAAAAAAGTTCTTCCTGCCGATAATCTTGATCAGGATGAGTCTGTGTTTCTTTCAAAGGTATACGGTAAAACTACCAAACCTTTTAACAGTGGGATGGCAGCTAATGAGCCAATGACTACTACTAACAACAAACCTGCTAAGGTAGAGACCGTTTCAACTGATGCTTGGGAAGAGGCTTTATACACACCAGCTCAAGTTGCTATTGCAAAGAAAGAATTAGACGATAACAACAAACAACCTACTCCATACAAACTCCCTAATGGCAAGACTGTAATTTTTAAATATAATTCTAAGGGTAACATTACTGCATCATACGCAACTCAGGGAGAGAAGGCAACTGATAAATTTTTTCAGTTGTCTAATGATGAGAAATTAAAGAAGGAATCTCAATCAGCATTTTACAATTTTGATCAGGTTTATGAAGAACATCAAAAAGATCAAGATGTTTTAAGAAAAGATCAAGAGGCATTAGATAGCAGAGGAAGTTCATTTGGAGGAATGGAATTACAAGCTCCAAATAAATTATCTAGCATAAATCGAATTAAGTATAACAACAGACTTGAGATATACGATTTAAAAATAAAACAGATTAATAAACAGTTTGATGAGATCATAAAATTAGGCATTAATGAAAAAAATTATAAACGCTTTCTCTCAACAGACAACAATGGATTTAGTGTTGTAAGCCAGTCAAAGATTGATAGTTTAGCCTCACAAATATTAACACATTATGGAGGAAATGCTAGTGGTAAATTAAAAGAGATGTTGGTAGGCAGACTGGAATCATATTTAAATGCTTTTCCAGGAATGTTAGAAGCATCAAAAAATACAGATAAAAGATTAAAATCAAAATTTGAGGCAGCAGCTGTAGAAAAAGCATCGTTATTAAATAAAGCTCAAGACGAAAAGTTATTAACACAGGAAGAAATTAAAAACACATCAAATCTATATTCTAATGAAGCTAAGGTAAAAGGCACTGAATTATCGAAACCATATCTAGATCAAATTAAGACATTATCTGATCAGCAACAATTATTAAACGATAACTTAGAGGCTGAATCTAAAAAGTTTTTTTCTACTTTAACCGAAACAGATGCAGACATAAAGCCTTTATATGAAAAGTATTTAGCGAAGGCTAAAGGATTAGAAAATAGCCAATATAATAATCAAGAGAGGGACACCTTAAATAAAAAATTTTACGATGATTTTGTGAAGGAAGCATCTCCTTTTTTTGAGGCTAGACAAAAAGAGTTTAACGATAAATATAAAACAACTTTTGATCAGATAAGTGTTCAGATAAATGACATAGCAAAGGAGATGAATGGTAAGTTAGCTGATTTATCTAGATCTTATAACGATAAGTTTAGGCTTTACCAGGATCAAAGGGTTGCACAGGGTAATAAAAAAATAGCTGATATACAAAAACAGTTTGAAGCGATGGGTATATCAAAAGAGCTTTCTGATGAATACACAAGAGTATGGAAGGAAGAATTTGATAAATATCAATCTAAAAGAACATCTGAAATATATACTAGAAATGAGTTAGATAATTTTGGCCCTTTAGGATTATTTACAGAGTTCGGTAAAAGTGTATGGAATAATTTTGGAGGGGGTTTAGAGAATATGGGTACTGTTTTAAATTTTGATGCATTGAAGATTTTAGGTGCAGAAATGAATAGAGGTGAGTATGGATTTAGTATTCCAGATATATCATTAAAAAATTGGAAAGATCTAGCTAATCCATATAAAATTGCTGGATCTACAGGTCAGTTGGTTGGAAGAATTTTACCTCAAGCAGCTGTACAAATTCCTTTAGCGTATGCTACTGGTGGAATGTCTTTTCTTGCTAGAGCATCATTTCAGATGGTAGCTGGATATGCATTAGAGACAGTCGATATGGCTGGTGGTAAGTACAATGAAGTATTAATGAAGACTGGTGATCCAGCAAAAGCTAACAAAGCTGCACAAGATTTAGCATTTTTAAATTTAAGGCTTTTGCCAACATACGGTTTAGAGGTATTACCTTTTTTCTCTGAATTTAGAAATATTGTAAAAGGTAAAAGTTTGCTTTCATATTTAGGAAGAGCAGGGATGGCTGGTGGAACAGAGATGTTAACTGAGACATTTTTACAAGAATTTCCTCAGAATGCAATGGAAAGGAAGGTAGAGTTAGATGCTGTGTATAATGCAAACGTAAGCCTTACTGATATATTATTTACTAATGGAAAAGCACTAACCGACAAATCTGGTAAAGTATTAATTGATCAAGAATATCAAAGAACCATTAAGACAGATGCATCAGGAGATTTAAAGAATACATTTTTAAATGTAGGGCCAGCATCATTTTTAATGGCAGCGTTACCAGTTTCTGCTAGTTATGGGAAAAATAAATATCAGGAGTTGGTTGGTAAAAGAATATTTGCTAAATATAAATTAGGATTAGTAAACAGTAACCTTGCTAAACAAAAGTTATTTGAGATTTTATTGACTAGAGGTGAAAACACAGCAGGGGCATTTTTAACTGCAATGCAAACATCTGGTGTAGTATCGGAGCAGGAATTTAATGATATGTTGTCATCCTTAGAGGAGATGCAAAGTCTAGCTGGTCTTTCTAAAAGAGAGAAATTAAGCAAAGAAGATACCATGTTATTAGGTGCTTTAATGTTTGAATTTAAAACTCAAGAAAAGGCTTTAGCAAATCCAGAATTAACGGCTGAAGAAAAATCTTTAATAGAGGAAAGATTAAAATATTCAAAGGATAACTTCAATAACTTTTTAAGAGGTAAAAAATCTGATTTTGTTATATTTAGAATAGGTAATACTGATCATATAGTTAGCTACGATCAACTAGACAGGTTAATGAATGATCAGGAATTTGTTAATAGCACAAAAGGTTCGTTCTCTATTTTTGTTGCTGGTAGTCAAGTAAATTCTAAGGGTGAAAACTTAAAAGAAAAGGCTATGAGAGTATTTGAGGTTCAACCTTTAACTCAAGAGCAGATTGATGAGATGGAAAGGAACGGCACTCCAGTGATGGATATATTTGCCAATACAGAGATTCCTAACTTAAACAGTTTAGTTCAAGACTTAGAAGATAGAATGAACAATGCTGAGGAGATTGATGAGAAGGATATGAATTCTGCTATTGCTGGGCTATACGAACAGTTACAAAATATACTTGACAACCACTACAACACTGAGAACGGCAAGCGAGCTGCTCAGATGTTAATGGAAACAATAGAAAAATTTGAAGATTATGAATTTACAACAAAAGAAGAAACTGTCGATGTTGAGCAGAGAACAACAACTCAAGGTATTAGAGAGGTTGTCAACGCAACCAAAAACATCTTCGGAAGGATCACAGGAACAGCAAAAAGTGGAGCCAAAAAATTCGCAAGAATTACAACAGGATTCAAGCAGCAAGGAAAGTATTCAATAGAGATCAACGAGAAGGATGAGGTTGTGATGACTCCTATGAGTGGAGCCCCTATCGTTCTTGGAAGTAGAAAAGATCTGAACGGTAAGGTTAAGTTTGTATCTTCTAGCTTTAGTGGAAAGACTGGCAAGATCTCTACCATTACATTCAGGGTAAACGAGGCTAACGAGAATGGTGTTATGCCAGAGGTTACCTTGTCTACGGCAGATGGATTTAGCTACGATGAATTGCTTGACATGGCTATCGATTTGAGAGCGATGGAGATTGGTGAGGTTACTACAGAGGAGTTTGATAACGCTGTTGAGGAGGTTACATCAGGAAAGAAGACTGTAAAGACTTTCCCTAACATTGGCAAGGCAGAGCAGAAAGCTAAAGCGAAAGCAGAAGCAGCAGCACAACAGCAAGCTACTCCAGAGCAAGCACCGCAGCAGACACCAGAGCAGATTAATCAGAGAGTGCAGGAATTGCAGGCACAGCAGGCTGAAGAGTTAAAAGCTGCACAGGATATGATCAAAACATCAAATATCCGTAGCAGTGGTATGTCTTTGACCGAAGCTATAAAGGCAAGAGATGAGAAGGTAAAACAGATTAAGTCTAAGTATAAGGTTCTTATTGACAACGCTAAGAAGGGTATTATAGAGGAAACTCAACAGGCTGAAGAGGAGCAACAACAAGAACAAGCACCACAACAGGATAACAAGCAAAAAAACAAAGATGTTGTAGATATAAACTCAAGCAACATTGAAGATTTACAAAACATTCCTACTGAAAATAAATTTCAGCAGCGAGTGTTAACGGCAATACCAAACATATTAAAGGCATTATCTAAATTCATTCCTGGAATTAAGGTATCAATTCACTTAACAAGTATTTCTTATTACAATAAAGTTCAAGAGGATAGCAATGGTAAGGAAACAGGTTTTGGAACAAAAGGATATTACTTTAATAAAACGATTAATATAGACCTATCTAAAATAAATTCTATAGATGGCCTTATCACTGCTTTCCACGAATCATTCCATGGAATGTATAAGCTACTTCCAGAAGGAATGAAGAAGATGCTTTATGAGTCTATTCAAACTATCATAATCAGAGATGGCTTTAGATTTAAAGTAAACACAAAAGCCTACTTTGATAGGTTTGCTAGAGAATACAAAAGTGCTGAAAGGCAGGAAGAGGCTGTAGTAGAGTTCTTAGGTCATATGGCATCTGGAGGAGTTACTCTAACAGTTCCTGGATATAAATTATTCATAGATGTTTTAAACAAGATCTTGGATAAAATAAACATGGGAGCGTTTAAGATTACTACATCTAAGCAGGCTAGAGACTTTGCCAAGGGAGTTGTTAACGCATTGAAGACTGGCCAGGATATTACTGAGTTAGTTCCAGAGGCAGAACAAAATAAGAATGGTCTAACACAGCAACAAGAAATAGCTTTCAGAAGTGCTGTTAGTATTATGAAAAAACTTGAGAAATTTACAAAATATGGTCTTGATGAAAAGAGAAATAAAACCAGAAAAGTAGCTGAAGCATTAGAAAAAAGACAAAGAGAGATTACTGGAATTATAGATAGGGATGATCGTTCATTAGAAGCTATGAAAAAGATATCTTCTTGGATGGCAGAAGAGGTTAGATATTCATTACAAACTGAAAAAGAAAATTCTGGTAAGGGATGGTATGGAGAATTCTTCCAAAAAGGTCTTGATGAAATGGGTGATGTTTTCCCAGAACTAAAGACAGATAAAAATGCCAGAGATTTATTTACAATGTTAGTTGCTGTTACTTCTGATGGTGAAAAAGTATTTAGTAATTTCAGATTAGCTGCTAAGGCATATGCATATTATAGAGAGAATGGTAAAATGCCTGATTCTATTGGTGGTAATAGAATTAACATTGATGAAAAGGTTATTTTGATTGGTTCATTATTAAATCAATATAATAATGATATACCAGGATTAGTGAAAATGCTAACAACAATAACAACAATAACAGAAATTAATAAGAAAAGAAAAAAACAAGGGTTAGAGGAGTTATCAAGTGATTGGCCAGTTGCATTTAAAATACCTGCCGCTGCTGCTTATTTTGGGCCTAAGTTAGGTATGTTTTATGCTAACTTAATGGGTAATGAAAAATATCCAACTTTAGATAGATGGTGGTCAAGAAGTTTTAATAGATATAGAGGAACATTATTACCTGTCTTAAAAAGATTTGAGCAAAGGAAAGATGGAACATTAGTTAAAATTGGTATTGAATTATTTAAAGAAAAAATTCTAGGTGATCCTAATGCAACTGATGAACAAGCTATAGGTGTAGCTATTGAATTAAGAAATTCATACGAGGCTAAAGGTTATAAAAATCCTACTGATGGGGAAGAATCTGCTAATACTATTTATAAAATTCTTTTTGAGAATATAAATGATGCTCCTTTTAATGGAGGGGATAGAATGTTTATGTATGATACTATAGTTATGGCTCAGAAAAAATTAAAGAATACTGGCCAAAATTTAAGTATTGCAGACATACAAGCTATATTATGGTATTTTGAAAAGAGGTTATACAAAGAATTAGGAGTTAGAGGTAAAATTGAAGGTGTAAGTTATCAAGAAGCTGCTAAATCTATTATTGAAAAGTTTAATGAGTTTGGTACTTGGGATTTTCCAGAGAAAAAGAAATCTGATAAAAAAGGTAAAAAAGGTAAATCTGATGAAGACAGTTTAAATGATGGAGCAGAGAAGGAAAACAATGAAGAAGGTGATATTTCATTCCGAAACGAAGATGTCACAAAGTTATTTAAGTCTAATCCAGATCTGGCTAAAATAGGAACTCAAAAACAATACAATCAATATCTAGATACAATATTCCCAGACAGTCAAGTAAAAGATATTGTTTATCATGGAGCAATGGAACAATTACTTCCTAAAGATGGTAAATTTAAAGGATATGTTACTTATTTTAGTACAACTAAAAAATATTCAGAAACATTTGGTTTCCCAATAAATAGAAAAATTATTCAAGCTGTAGTAAATATTGTAAATCCCTACAAAGCTCCTTCAGAGTTAGCAGATGTTCCTGAAGAAATTCATAATACTGATGAGTTTACAAATCCAAGAATTATAAAATCAAATAAATTAGGTTATGATTCAGTAATAGGTGTAGATGCTGGACAAAAAGAAGGTAGTACAGTAGCTGTTTTTGAACCAGAACAAATTCATATACTAGGAAATAAACAGGATTTAGAAGGATTTAAAAAGTTTGTTGAAACTACTCCTCAAACGGAAGATATATCCTTCAGAAATGAAACGGCTAAACTATTCGAGCAGGCAAATAACTTAAAGGAAATGACTCAGGAGGCGGAAAATACAGCAGAAAAGCGTAAATTCGCAAATGAAAGAAGGGAAATGTTGGCCGAGAATCCTTCCGTAAAACTGATTGACGATAACTTCAAGAATATCATAGATCAGTTGAAGCAGAACGAAGAGTTTGAGTTCAAGGGCCCTTGCTTCTAAAATAAATTACGACAATGATTAAACCAGAAAAATTATCTAAAGATGTTGTTGCAATCCTAAACAATGGGATGCACAAGGAGTACGATCACATGTTAGCGTACAGAGGTGCTGCTAACTGGTGCAACAATAACGGTTTCTTTAAGGCTGCTGAGTATTTCTCTAAGCAGGCTGAGGAGGAGTTTGGCCATGCGAAGAAGCATCAAGACTTCATGACCGACTGGAACATTACTCCAGAGATTCCAAATCTTGATCAGCCAGTGATGGAGTTCGAGAACCTGTGTGATGTCATCGAGACTATCTACGGCAACGAACTAGAGCTGTTCCACACATATCAAGAGAACAGCACAGAAGTTTTTAATTCAGGCGATATTGCTGTGTTTGACTATCTACAGTTTTTCAGAAACGCACAAAACGAATCTGTTGTTACATACAGCGATATGTTGAGTATTTTAATTGGCACAAATTTAGATGATAAGTTCCAAATGTTAATGTTGGAAGAAAAACTATTTTAATTATGGCAAAACCTTGTATAGTAAAATATAAAGGAAAGGAGTACAGTGTCGAGCAGTTCTCTGCTATGCTACATGATGGTCTGTTAAATAACCTTATCGAGTCAGGTGTTATCGACCAGAGTAAGTTGAAGGGTAATTTAAAATTATTAAGCAAGGAAGAAGTAAGTTTCAGATTCGAGAAGTCTGGTACAGCTACCATAAAGAACGCTCCTAAGGGAACCTATTTAAATATAGGATTGCTGAAGGGTGAAACTGAAGAGCAGATCTCTATTGACGATGTATTGTCTAATTTACCTTCAGATGTCAAGGTTATAAAGCAGAGAGAGGTTACAGGAACGGAGCCTACTCTTGCGTTGCAGATCAGTAGAAAGATGAGCGACCAGGAGATGGAAGATTTCAGAAACGCTACTGCACAGATGGCTATCCCTCAGTTGAGCGATGGCAAGGGCGTTATACATGGAACACAGGAGTGGGGAGAGTTCAACCCAGAGTTCTTTGTATTGCCTAACAACAAGCAACTGTCAAGCATCAAAGGGGTTGAGATAACTAGCGTAGAGCCTAATGAAGAGGCCCCTAGTTTCCGTAGAGAAGAGATAAACTTATTAGACATTAAAAATAAAAAGGAGTTAATTGATAAGTTAGAAGGGAAGGTTTTAATGAATACTATCTATATAAGAGATTTAGAAAGATATAAAGTAAGGGTTCGCAATGAGGAAACAGATGAGATTAAATATGAAACAAAATATAGAGAAGTTGAGCGTCCTTATTTAAAGTCTAATCAGATTTTTACTAGAGAGTTTTTAGATGCATTAGCTGAACTTCATTTTGAAACTGATTTAGTTCGGACTAAAATATATGTAGGGGATATAACAGAATTAGAAGAGTCAGTCAGTGTTTTAGAGAAGCCAAAACGCACAACAGAGTTAGAAAAATTATATAATAATTTAAAAGTAAAAACAATAACAGCCAAAGAGGCTCTGTTAGCTATCGCTAATGATAAAGAATCAAAAAATTCTGAACTTGCTAAGGAGTTGTTAAAAATTGGCAACTCAAAAGGATTAGCAGTACCAGTAACATTAACAGGGAAGGTTAAACAGTTTGGTGGTTTTTATACTTTAAATGATGATAGGATTTCTATTAGTTCTCAATTTATAGGAGATGATCTAGATAGGGTTGCTATACATGAAATTATCCATGCATTTACTGTGCATGCATTTCATCAAAGTACAAAATTATGGACAAAACTTTTATATTTCGAAGGTAAAAAATTAAAAGAAAGATTTAAAAAAGGCAATGAATACTTAATAAATTTAAACGAATATATCAATAACGATAAAACTGATCCAGATATAAAAAATTTAATTAAGGCTTACATACACGCTGTTGAACAAAGTGGCTTAACTGATAAAGTATTTGGTAGCTATAATGTATTCAAATCACATAAAGGTGTTCCATACGGCTTCACTAACTTAGACGAGTTTATCGCAGAGACTTTTTCAAATCCTGAGTTTCAACGGATGTTAAATGACATCCAGATGCCAGGAACTAAAAAGACTATCTGGCAAACGATTGTAGATGCGATAAGAAACATGCTAGGATTAAGCGTAAAGCAGGGTAGTGTTTTAGAAGAGGCTTTAAGAAACGGTGCTGAGATTATCAACAAGGCAAGAGGAGGAAGAGCTGAAGAGGAAGGTGGTATTTCCTTCCGATTAACCGATGATTCAGGTGTATCGTATGATGATACGATTAAGATGGCAGGATGGGAAAGCAAGGAAGACATGAAGGTATGGAAGGATAAAAATTTTAATAATCAAAGACAAAAAAGAAATCCAGTTGTAGAAAAAGCAGCAGAGGAGTATAGAAAGGGTAATATAAATCAAGCTGAATACATACAAGCAGTAAGAGAGAATCAGGAAATTAAATCTTTTGCTGCGGTTCCCAAAATACCATCATTTAAAGAAATAGTTGCAAGCATTAAAGAAGACCAAATTAAAACTGGAGTATTAGGTTTAACTAAAGAGGTTCCTAATGGAACATTAGTAGGATTAAGGTTAGATATACCAGCTTATGATTTTTATGATACATGGGTAGTTTCTATTCACGATGGTGCAAACAGAACTAATAAAGGTCTTAATATTGCATATGCTCAAACAGCAGTAATTACAAATGTAACATTTGGTTCTGAACCAACAGCAGCATTAAACATTGCATCTGCAAAAATAAAGAAAGATGGGAAAGTAACAGGTAAAGCAACAGTTGCTCGTATGTATGGCGATTGGGTTAACGAGGATCCACAGTCTGTACACGACAGAGCAGAGAAGTTAATGAACGATCCTGCTTGGACACAGATAGGAATGAATCCTTTCAGACACAGTTGGTTTTACGACAAGGCTAATGGCAATCCTGTAATATCTGCTGACGAGGTTATTCAGGTTGGTGCGTTGGTGTTGGCAAAGAATGTTGTGATGGGATCAATCACTGACAAACAGTTTAGAACTAAGAATGAAAAGGGAGAGGAGATTTTTTTTAGAAAAGATAACAAGGTAAAGGGAACTTACTTCGAGCCTGCGATGACAACAGACTCTAATGGCAACTATGTATTCTTCCACTTCTCTACGGCTCCGTTGAAGTCATTGATGAAGGGTATCGACTCAAGAAGATACTACAGCACCAGAACATCGAGAGATGAAAAAGGATTGCAGTACGGTGTTGCTTCTTACTATACAAAGCCTACAGACAGCGAGAATGTTGTTGGTGGGGATAAGTATTATGTAACGGTATCTCCTGACAAGGTATACCCAATGGATCTTGATCCTAACGGATACAGAGCTGCTGCTGAGAAGAAGATTAAGAAGAACACACCGTTCAGAGAGTCTAAGATCAGCAAGGAGATTGCTAATGCAGCTGCACGAGATGGCTACGAGATGGCCGTTGGAGAGTGGAGCTACGACAGATCTGGATTAACCAAGAGCGAAATCCCTGAGTTCAGAGGTGATGCATTGGTTCCGTTGAAGCCTACAGAGATTACAGGTAAAGAAAAGTTCAAGACAGGGGAGGAAAGAGGTATCAAGACCGAGCATCCAGACAGAGCTAGATTGGCATTCAATCAGCAGGTTGAGGATCTTGCATCTGATATCGATTCTTATAAATCTAGCAAAGGAAAGTACGATGATGCGTATAGTATTGCTAACGAGGTTATGGTATACGGAGGTGTAGTAGAGGATTACGGAACACCTAACCAGAGAGTAAGACCTCTTACAATGAAAGAGTTCGACACCATGACTAAGGGATTATCTCCTAAGCTAAAGCAAAGAGCAGAGAAGATAAGAAGTCAGATGGAGGATATGGGAGTTTCCTTCAGAGTAGACGAAAACTATAAGAACAATATTGAAAAGCAGTTAGGAAAGTTTGACGAGCAAATAAAAAATAAAAAGTTCCCATCTGCATTAGAGGTTGCTAAGTACATATTACCGAAAGAGATATTTGATCGATACAGAAATCTTTATGAGATGGCTGCTAGAAATAATATTCAAGTTACTATTGATTTAGAGAGGTTGCCATATAACTCAGTTGCAACTTACTCATATGGATTTATAAATCTTAGTAAATTTAAATCTTCTTATAATATAGATAACTACGAAGAGTTTGCTGAGGTTTTTAATCATGAAATTATTCATGGATTGTTAAGTAAAGGAATTGATGGATTTACAAAGAAATTTGATTTTCATAACAATTTACAAAACATAATGCAAGCTGTAATAGACAACTCTGATTCTGCAAGTGAAAATGTTAAAGCAATAATATCTTATATTGTAGAGGCTGGTGAGGAATTTAAGGTAAAAGATTATTATAATGCAACAAAGGAAGAATCAGAATCTGGTAATTATAGAAGTGTTAATGATTTAGAAGAGTTAATTACATATGCATTTACGGATACTGAATTTGCAGAGTTCTTAGATTCTATACCAGCATCAAAAGAGATTGATGTAAAAGGTAAATCTATTTTTGAGCAGCTTAAAAATATTATTAGAAACTATATAAAGAAATTAGTTAAGGGGCCTACAGCACTTGATGAAATTAATTCTGTTTTAGATAAATTTTTGGATACAGCTTGGAATGAGCAAGACATCGCTGAAAGAAATAGACAAAATAACTTGGGATTAAAGTTTAATGCTGACGAAATCTCCTTCAGAGCCGACATGGGCCAGAGAAGGATCACCAGCAACCCAAGATTAATGGCGATGCTGTATGGTGCTAACTTCAAGGACTTGAGGAGAGCTATCAATATATCTCCAGACTCATTCTATACTCCACAAAAATATTCACAGCTGAAGCCACAGATAGCAAACATGTCGGATGCAGAGTTGTTAGCAGCTATCGATGTAGATACAGCATTAGAGGATATATTCCGTAGCACAGATGGGCCAATCGTTGGTCTTGCTTTCATAGAGTACATAAATAGATTAAAGAATCTGATAGCAAGCACTACAGATCAAAATGATATTGACCTTTACGAGGAGTTAATTCAAAATGCTTATGAGTCTGTTGCTCCATTCACAACAAAGGTTGCTCAGATTTTAAGACAGCTTGGAGAGATCAAGTCAACGATGAAGACAGATGAGGTTCAGTTTTATCTTGACATGATTGAATCATTAATTAATGCAAATGGTTATATGATTAATGAGGATCATAGGGATGCATTAAGAGGAATCATAGAGGTTGTATTAAACAGCAAGAAGAATTATACAACACTGTTCCAAGATTTAGTAAACAAAGGCAGTGGTGTTACGGCACAGGATATACAAGATCTAAACATGGCAGAGGTTGAGCTACAGAACGCTAACGCTGCATTGAACATGATCGTGGCATTCTTATCGCCTCCATCATCAAAAGATTTCTGGTCTGGAGTGTTAAGAGGTAACCTAATGTCTGTACGAAGTGCATTGACTGGATTATATTCTAACTTAATAAACATGGGAGTGTTTAGATACAGAAATCTTGTACAGTCTGTATTGAGTATTCCATTTGCTATACTTAAAAAAGCTGGCATAAATACATTTGGACTAGAAAAATATCAGTTCTTCAATACTCCAATCGTATCAAATATTAAGTACGGACTATTCTTAGATGTTTTACAGGACGCTATTGTTGGTGTTACAAATGCAATCGCTACATTAGGAAAGATAATGATCGGAAAGGAATCGTTTAGAGGATTCCTAGATAAATCACCTACGGCCAACAGAGTATTTAATATCATAAAGTATGGTTCTTCAGCACTTGAAGGAGGATCTCCTGTGATATTAGATAAGAGTAACCACACGATGACAGCCATCAGAAAAGCAATGACAGCTAAAGGTGGTAAGACTACACTGAATATTAGAGGAATGAAGATGGATGTAGCTAGCTCATTTAAGAGAACTAGTTTTAGCAAGTGGTTTAAAGTTAACTATCCAGGAAGTGATTACAATTCATTATCTGCAAAGGATAAGAAAATTATTCAAGACGAATTTTTCAACGATCCTAAGGCTGCTGTACCAACAATAGGTGACAAGGCTGCTGTGTTAGGAAGAGCATTTATGGCCGTTAACTCTGAGTTTGTATTTAGATTAGTAGCTCTATCGGATTACCTTCCTAAGACCTACGCAAACAATATAGAGATGACACGACTTGCTCAGACTCTTGGACTAGATGAGAACCAAACTCAGCTATTCATGAGAGATCCTGCAAAGTACATAGAGATCATGTCAAATGTATTAACTCCAGAGGCTTTAAACTTTTGGATTGATACGGTAGCAGAGGTTACCGTTACAAAGGATACAGGATTAGGGAAGGCATCGACAGCTTTTGTAGAAGGAATAAAGAATTATGTTCCTATGAAATTAATGAGAGCATTCCCAGGATTAAGTGATAACAAGGCGTTTATAAATGCTGTAGGTGTTTGGCAATTTATTATTGACTCTATTGTTCCGTTTGTTAAGATACCTATGAACGCTATCAGTTTAACAGCTGACTTCTTAATTCCTAGTAAGCCGTTTATGAAGGCAATCTATTTTAGTGCATTAGCAATTAAAAATAAAGGAACAGATCAAGCTGAGGCATACGCATTATCTGCGATGAAAAACTACTCTATGACCGTTGTAGCGTTAGGTTTAAGATCATTAGCGGTAGGTTTGGTATCAGTTCCAGGGCTAGTTGTATTAGCACCAGGCAAGGATGATGACGATGAGAAGAAGAAGATGAAGTCTAAGTTCTCAAGAATGTCAATAAATATCGATGCACTAAAGAGATACTTTACACCAGGAGAAGATCCTTCATACAAGGAGGGTGATCAATACCACTCATTAACTGCGTATGGTGTATTAGGGATTTTGATTTATAACTATTCATCAATTAATGACCAAGCCAACAAAAAGTATTACGATGAAATAAGCAAGGCTCCTAAAAACTTATTGCCAAGCGAGGGGATTACATCAAATCCATTTAATATGTCTACAAGTGGGTTTTTAGAGCTTGAGTTAAAGGCATTTGAGGCTAGTCAGTTCTTTATCGATCAGTCATGGTTCGTTGGGGTTAACTCAGCGTTGCAGGGGTTAACTGGTGGTGAAAAAGGAGCAGATCAGTTTGTGAATAATTACATAGGAACATTATTATCTACATGGTGGGGATTCTCTTCGCATGCTCAACAGATATCAGATATGTACAGAGAGATAACTAGCAAGCCAGTATTCGATTTGACGTTACCTACTAACTTACAAAATATAAATAAGGAAGGTTACCCAGGAATATTAAATGACCGTATATGGAATAATATCTTTAAAAAGAATGAACTTATTCACCAGGCAATTATGAAATCTCCAGAGGATAACGAATACATTAAGTTTAGTATGTATGGTGAGAAAATGAGTCCAGTGCCAGGAAACACTAAAAATAAATTAGATGTTGCTTTGTCTATTGCAGCTCCAGCTAGAAGAGTTACTCCAAACTTAACTAAGGAAGAAAGATTCTACATGGCTGTTTATGACAATAAGAATAAGATTAATATCCCAGGGTATGAATTAAGTTTGACTGAACCAACTATGAACAAAACAGAAAAGTTAAAAGTGTTTTATAAGGTGGCTGAGTTTGGTCAGGTAGCTGAGACAATAGACGTAATGATCATGCCAAAGGAATACAACAAGATTAACGAAATGGCAGGTGATGCCCTAAGGGATTTACACTCTACTTTATTAAGCGAACAAGGTTTATTAGACTTTGAGGTAAGAGGAAAGGCTATAAGCCCAGAAGATATCATGTCTAAAAACTGGGGCAATACAAAAGAGGTTGCTAACGTAAGAAATGCAATCGCTGTATCTATTTCAGAGGGAAATAAATTATTAAACACTTTCCTAAAACCATGGGAGCTATTTAGTAAACCTGTAACTAATTATATTGGTAAGGAAGAGGCAGCTGTTATTCAAGAGGTAAGATCACTAATTGATGCTAGGATATTAAATTACAAGGTTTTAAATCCAAATACAGGTAAAATGGAAATGCTTTCAAGGTATTTAGTGACCAATCCTGAATTATCTAATAAATTATACAACTTGGCAAAAGAGTCTATTCAAGCATATTTAAAGGCAGCTAATGAGGCTATAAATAATAACGATAAGTATAGAGAGATGTTAGATAACCCAGAAATGACAATAGAGCAAGAAAAAGCTAGAAAAGAAGGTAATTTTTAATATATTTGTATCATGGCACTTACATTAAAAGCAAGCGTAACAGCTGAAGAAACAGGGATATTTACAGTACAGGATACCACAGGTCTGTATACATCAAATAATACTACTGGATATGGAGCTCCTAATCCAGAGATTGCAGACTTTACATCTGCTGATTTGACTGTAGCTGTACCAGAACCAGAAACATTTCTTCCAGCACCTACACCAACCACATACAATGTAGATATGTATTCAGCATTGCCAAACTCAGGGGCTCCTTTTTATTACATAGATTATTCTATGTTGGGTGGAGCATCTACAAGCAAGTGTCCTGATGGAGTGTATGAATTTACATACGAGGCTTTTGACGATAATGGGGAAGTTTTATATGACTGGAATGGTAGCGTTTTGATGTATGCTAACACACTATGTTGCTTGGCTAACCTAGCTATTGCTGGAACAAACTCAGGCTGCGGCTGTGGGTGCGGAAGCAAGATGAGCAGATTTGAAAAGGGTATGTTAATGCTTGAGGCTGCTAAGTACGCTATGTCTTGTAATAACACTACAGCTGCTGCGAAGGCTTTGTTAGCTGCTAGTGAGTTGTGTAACGGATGTAAAGATTGTTAACATGGCAAAGATAACCTTCAACTCAGAAACATATAACGCATTCTTAGCTGAAAAAAAGTGCTGTATTGCTACTCAGGTATCTGAGTATATCGATGCAATGTATTCGGCTAGCTCTGAGGCAGACTGTTTGTTGGATGAGTTGAGAGAGAATATCTACTACCTAAAATTCCTAGAGGCTGGCTATATTCCTGTAGGAGATATATTATATCCAGAAAATGGTAGCTGTACTTATACATCTGTAACAGATTACACATCATATTATAATTCTGGTACAAAGTTTACTGACTACAATTATATTTATTGGTATGATGAAAATGGTTTATTACAAAGTTTATTAGTCATTTTTACTAATGAAACATCAGGAATTTATCCTCCAGGATCTATACATGGGGGAGCAACTCAAATTCAAAATGGACTAATAAATTATTTTTATGACCATGATTATAGTAATGTTGATATTGTAGTTACTTATGAGAATGGTTATTTAACTATAAAAGCAGAGGTCAATGGTTTACAGTTTTATTATATTGAATCCGATACATTTGGAGTTCAAAACTTTAATTACCTATGCGACTATGTATACGCATCCGAAGATACTAACTGCCTTACAGATGACGATGCTGTAAAGATGTCTAACCTTATTCACTGTGATTGTTGCAATTAATATGGAAAAGCAGAGTAACATACTATCGAAGGTTAATACCATACTGATTGCATTCTGTGCATTTATATTAACGGATATCTATCGTGACTTTAAGATGATGAAGGAAGAGGTGATGGATCACAAGTATCAGATTAAAAGTATGAACCAGCAGATCATAGATTTAAAGGCTATACTACCAAAGAATCAAACATACATTAGTGCTAAAATAAATTAAAATGAATTTAAAATTGAAAAACTACTGGGAACCTACACCGAAATTATTTAGAGTTATTGGTGACACATTATTGTCTGTTGGTAGCATTGCTGCTACATACAGCATCATCTCTGATATGAAAGGAGTTGCTATTGCTTGTTTAATCTGCTCTGTTGTTGGCAAGTTCATGACTAACTTAGCTACACTAGGAGAAGGCGAAAATCAACAGTAATGCACAAGCCAGAGTTCTTTGCTACGATAGCGTTTTGCTGTTTATTGATTGTATTGTGCTTCAGTACATGCTGTGATATTAACAACCCAGAGGTTATTGTAAAGAGAGATACGATGGTTATAAAAGGTAATCCAGATACATTAATTGTAAGGGATACAATCAACAAAACAATCATTAAACCTAAGCCTTATGCAGTCTTTCCTACACCTGTCTCAAGTGATTCTGGTCTTCATAATATCGATAGTATTCGTGTTTATACTAATGATTATGTCGATGACCAAGGACATATTCAAGTTTATGATTCAGTGCGTGGAATATTGCTACATCAAAGCATATCTGCTATTCTGCAAAGTAAGGTTATATCTAAAACGGATACTGTAGTAATAAAGGTAGACAGCATGATCCTGCCTAAGCCATGGAGCTTTTATTTAGGGGGAACTATCATCGGTGGCCAAGATCAAGACAATAATTTGTTTATAATGGGCAACGCTATTAATAAAAATAAGCAGTATCAGATAGGATACGATCCATTCAATAAATCTTTTTTGGTTGGCTTCGGCATTAAAATAAAGTGACATGGAAAAGGTAACTGGAACAAATGGATTAAACTTAATTAAAAAGAAGGAAGGATTTGTTTCGATACCTTATAAATGTCAGGCTGGTGTTCCAACAATAGGTTACGGATCTACTTACTACGAGAATGGCACAAAGGTTACAATGGCTGATCCTGGCATAACAGAAGAGCAGGCAACAAAGCTATTAAGCAATACCATAAAAGGATTTGAAAAAGCTGTAAACACTTATGTGACTAGCGACATTAATCAAAATCAGTTTGATGCTCTTGTTAGCTTTACTTACAATGTAGGGCCTGATCAGTTTAGAAAATCTACATTACTAAAGTATATTAATAAAAATCCTAACGATCCTAACATAGCACTAGAGTTTGCTAAATGGGTTAAGGTAAAGGGAAATGTTTCGAAGGGCCTTGTTAAAAGAAGAGCTGAAGAATCGAAACTATATTTTTCATAAGGGTGAGTTTCCCCACCCCTACAAAACATTTTAAGGCATATAATAATACTGAGGTAGTGTTAGGTCAACGATGCCAAACTTATTTTCTGTTAGCATCCTTTTCTCTATAACACTGTTTCCTATCATTGGCCACGTATCATTTTGAATACAGTTTAGTATCTGCCCTAATACTTCTCTGTACTGAGATCTTCCAAATGCAATATCATCAGGCAACAACCTGTAGATACAATACTCAAACGGATAAGATTTCTCAATGGCAATGTAGAAATAAGAACTGACCTGTTTCTGAGTTACTGCCTCTATCCCATCGATCTGAATAGCTGCCTGCAATGGGTAGTTATACCTTGCTACAGACGATGCAAAATCGTTAGGGTAAGCACTCTCAGTGGTCTTGATGTCTAATACGACAATCGTTCCATTAGAAAGTTCGACAAATAGGTCTGGCCTAGTCTTCATTGGCAATCCAGTTCCAGCATCGTTCCAATAAACAGATTGCTCAACCTTGCCCATAGATAAATATCTAGACAATAACTCGTTTGCTATAATTGAATTGTACATAATATCAATGTTAGCATTCAAGTCGGAGTCAATAATCTCCTTGCCTAAATCTTTTATTCGCTTTACATACTCTTTATTCTCAGTCTTAGCCATCGTACTGCTAGGAAACGGCAAGTCTGACTTTCTTAATACATGATACTGCATACTAAACTTTAATGGCTCCAGTATACGAGTGTGTACAATGGTTCCGATCTTAGATGCATCAGTTCTTTGCTCCTTCTCTCTGAAAGGATATCTGAGGAATTTATACATTGACTTCAACCCTTCCTTTAACCAGGAAGAGCTTATAGAGCCGTAATCGTTATGATACGACTCTATATCTATGTCAGAATGGATCTCAGGTTTCTTGTTGGGATCTATTGTCCATCTTGTGTAGAACATGCTCTTGCTTTTTCTATTGCGTTTTTGACGTTAAAGTAATATTCTCCTATTGGAAGTTTTTTTTCTGATGATTCCTTCATGGCATCTAATCCTGCCTTTAATTCATCAAAGGAATCAAAACTTAAAAAGGGAGATCACTACCTCCAACAGTGGACTCTGGCTTAACAGTTACATTGAATCCAACAGGAACTGTCGCTGTTGCAGGTGCAGTAGCTGTGCTTGGTACAGACGTTGGATATTGTGTAAAGCTAGGCGTTGGTACAGCCTGCACCGAAGGTGTTGCCTGAACGGTTCCTCCATTGCTGTTGTCTTCTTGCTGAACAGATCCGCTGAAGAAGTCTTTGCCTCCATTCTTAGACTGCTTCTTCCACAAAGAAACTTTCATTTTTCTTCCATCAGGCATCTCTAGTGTTCCTGACAATACTGGCTTGTTGCCATTTGGTTCGTTTTCGAACAGCGTAATGTACGCTACATGTTTGTAATTTGACATATGTATTAATTATTTAAGTGTTTTACTAATTGAATCATTATAAATATTATGCACAGGATAAAGAACGCATCTCTGTATGCAGCCATTCTACCTGAGTTAACTACTCTATTATTAAATAATGATAATAGAAAATCTGATATAGACAGTATAGTTAACATGCAAGAGAATAATACTATGCACAGGTAAGCTAATTCTTTCATTCCTCGTTAGGTATTTCAACAAAGTCAACATCAAGTAAGTCTTCTGTATGAACAGGCTCTGGTGCTGTCTGTTGATCCATTGTAGACATTGCTGAAGCTAATCTAGAAATGTTCATTGCATCGTTCTTAGGAAGATACTTGAACAATCTTCTGATGACTGTCTTTCTTGCCATCTCCGTAAAGTCTGTTCCCCATGCACCATTTAACTTCTGTGATTTCTTGTTCATGTCTGAACGCATCGCAATGTTATAAACCTCTTGTGCGGTCATGTACTCTACATACTTAGCATCGTTTGATCCAGTAGCAATAGCATACACACCAATGATATCACCAGGATTTCCATTGATGACTGGCTTGTGGGTGATGCTCGTTGATGTTCCGTAGTTAATCTCAAATACATCATTGGCATACACAACTCTTGCCTCAACATTCTTTAAGATACCCGAACTAACTAACAAGTAAATCAATCCTTGATAACCAGGTTGAAATACACATTTCCCTTTTCTTGGAACAAGGTATCCATGTCCCATCACAGGATTAAGTGTTAGTCCACTCATCGCAATGTTTAATACAGAGCTTGCTACCGACTTAGGATCGCATGCTTGTAAGAATGTGTTGTTTGATAAAGCCTGCAATGCGTACATTGCTTCCTTCTCAAATGCCATGTCAGGGGCTATTTGTTTGAATCGCTCCTCCTGTGTAGCGATAGCCTGCTGGGCCAGTTTAATGTTGCTCATATATTTGTTTGAATTAGTTTCGCTGAATAAAAAAGTCTTCCTAGTTTTCTTGAGTCATATACACCAAAGCCCATGCCATTTATTTTATCGCATATAACTTTATCTGTCAAACCAATATTTCTAAACTCGTTTGCCATTTTATATATAACATCCTTCTGAGGTGTCCAATGCTTCTTTGCAGTAGCTATCGCACCACTCATATACTCTTGTGGCTTAAACTCTCGTGGAGTTCCTAACTTGACACCTTTTTTCTTTAGGCTATTCAGTGCATCCTTTGTACGGATACTACCTCTCTCTGATTCGTATTCTGCTACGGCCATCATTATCGTTAACACCATCCTGTTAGTAGCCTTGTCGGCATGTGTTGCTGGAAAATCAAGAGCCACAAAGTGTACTCCCATGTTCAGCAACTTACCAAGCAATTCCACATCACGACCAAAACGATCTAGCTTATACACTACCAACGGAAGATCTAACTTAGCGGCTAGACTCATTGCTTCGTGTATCTGCTTTCTCTTGTGTAACTTCTTTCTGTTACCTGATACGACATCAGTAAATTCGTAGGCTGGCTCCTGCCCCTTGTAGTGATTAATCATACCACTTCTCTGAGCCTCCAATCCTAATCCTGAGTCACCTTGTTTCACAGATGACACACGATAGTATGCTATGTATTTCATTGTAGTTGTTTGTGTGGAGGATATAGGACTCGAACCTATTACTAGTGGATTACCACTGCTTTACCTGTTAAGCTAATCCTCCGATGGTGTTGAACATAGGAGCCCCTAACTCCTTGTGCTTTCGCACACACCATCACCTTAAAAAGGAATATATGAAACCGAATTATTTCTTTTAACTGCCTTTAATACAATCTTTCTCTGTCTTCCTGTTATATCGTAACTAACGTGAACCCACTCAGGATTATTGTCCGTACCGAACTCCCAGATTAATTGATCAAAATCTAGGTTGTTCTTTATGTAGTCAAACAATACTTTGTTTGTAGGCCCATTTAATACACCATCCAAGTCAAGATCAAATGCCTGGCCCAAACAATGCTGAGAAGTTGCAGATGAGTTGGATATTTTTGAATTCAATTCCTTGCTTCTAAATCCTGACGAGATAGGAATCTTTAACAGAAACTTCTCACAACATTTATCGTATACGTTCTTAGCAAGAGCCTCTAGACACATGATCTGTTGTTGATTTGGTTTGTTATCAATGTTAAGCCTTGTAGCTGTTGCCGACTTACAAACCTCGTCTAATGTTAAATACTTTCCTATAAGCATAAAATAATTACTATAAAGATAAACAACGAAAGAAAGAATAATATATTGCGTACATTTTTATAAAATGAAATATTTCTAATCATCTTACCTTGTCGATATGAATCATTCTCAAACCAATACTTCTTAGAACACTTGGTAGATAGATGCCCAAAGAACAATCCAGATCCTAAGGATATAACAACCCAAGTTATGATGAATATTATCTTAGTTTTTTGATCCATATCTTTTTCTCCAGTTAACATATTTCCAACTTAAATGAACTCCTGCTACACCTAACACACCAACAACCATGCTCCAATTTCTTTGTCTCTTAACAATTCTTAATTGCTTTGTTAGTTCCATGATCCTGCTATCCTTCCCATCAAGATCATAAGATTGTTGCTGAACCAATGAATTTAATTCTCCATTTTTTACTAAAGCTACTCTTAATCTTTCTTGCAAGTCATTTGTTATTTCTGAATTTCTTTTTACCAAAGAGTCCATAGCCTGCATGTTCATTTTAGTTAAATCGTAATTCTTTAAATCTTCGATCATGTAACCAACAAGTTTTTTACTCATGATTACGGTGCTATCTTTATCACTTACGATCTTTGTAGCGGTCTGAGAGAAAGTCGTTAAACTGCTTAGAGCTAGACTTACTAATATTATTAGCTTTTTCATTTGATTTTGTAATTGGTTTTTGAATGTTATTTTTAATCATGTTATTTAAGATCTGGATGCTATCGCTCAACTTCTCTAGCTGAAGGCTATCAACAATTATCCTATCAACATATACGGTGTCCTTTAATGAGTCTTTAGCATTTGATATTGCTTCTTGCTCGTAATATTTTCTTGCCTTGTTTTTTTGATAGGTAACCCACAGCACAGTGGACAATAGTGCGATAATGGACAGTCCTATGTATATATACTTTTTGTACATACTATTTAATTATTGCGTTAATGTTTTCTAAAAATAAAATTGCGTCAATGATTTGCTTCTTGTCAGCATAAGGAACAATTTCATACATCTTTTCTGAAACTGTCTCGTTATACTTTGCAGACATCTTTGCTACTGCATCACGCTTACACTTTAAATACTTACTCTGAGGCATGTCTACCACACCAGTTGTATCAGATGTAGTGAATGATGAATAAGGCAAAGATAATGCTAGCTTCTGAACTTGCTCAAGGTAAACTTGAGTTAGTTGCATCTTGCTCATTTGGTCATAAGGTTGAGCTACCTCTTGTGCGTTGGCCTTCATCCCGAAAGCGAACAACACGATTATAAATAGTTTTCTCATTGTCATTATTTATTTGGCGAAGATAGGATCTTATGCAATCCTAAAAAATATTTTATATAATTTATTAAACTTGGATTTACTCTTTTTAATATTATCTTATCGGTTTTATCCTTTGCTATAACTATTCCATCCCATACCTTTTTACTATTACAAAACCTACAGCACACTGATCTACCCTCACAATATCTTACGTTATAATTATTTCTATCGGTAAAATACATCCATTTAGGGTAACTCTTTCTACATTCAAAACACTTTCTCATTTATAACCATTATTAATCATATACTGCCACATATCAGAATTCGTGCCAGCGTTTTTTAAATACCAATACTGAGGCTTTGATGTTGGATTGCCAACCACATAGTAAGGATTCCAAAATCTATAGTTAGCGTTATAGCCAAAGTAGCACCAAGACCATCCGTTATCTTTAATGGTAGCAAGAACATCCTTCACCCACTGATCAGCATTAGGAGCCCATCTTATAGCTTGAAACTCTCCAACAATAATTCTATTACCTGTTCTTGTTTCAAAATCTTTTACAGGCTTTAATCTTTTTATTATCGTATCTGCATTAAAGTTAGTTAATGGATAGCTTACTGGCCTTGGCCTATTTTTAATACCCTGATGTGTGTAACTGTGCGGTAAATACATGTGAACATTATACACAACATTTTTATCTGAGATACCTGTGAATCCTTTAAAATTAATGTAGCTCATTGGCATTGCCCATGGGCCAGGTGTTAACACAAAGCATCGAGAGGTATCATAAACCCTAACGATATACAATGCATTTTTATAAAACTCCTCTAATCGTGGAGGCTGTATAGCTGTGTTAGTAACAGAGTCATATAATGCAGGCTCGCTCATAAACTCATAGGCATACAGCTCAGATCCTTTTGACTTATACTTTATAGATATTGCCTTTATGTACGAATAGACATTATTTAAATAGATTGAGTCATTCCAAAACTTTGCATCGTTTTCATTGATTGTATCTGCTGGATCTATAACCAAGTCATTGAAAGAAACAATAGAGGTGATCCCATGAACCTTGCACTCATCAATGATCCTTTCTGCCCACCCTAACTCTATGGTAAAGGCTGTCTTAGGATTAATTTTCATTCTGCTTGCACGCTCAGATGGCTTAATCTGTATTCGTATGCAGTTAACTCCAATAGATGCTAGATAACTTACATCCATGTGGCTACCATACTGCGACTGAATAGAGATCCCTTTCAGTGTGTTGAACGATACACGTTGTGATTGTGGCTTGCTAGCCTCTTCAAAGAAAGGTCTAGTTACATAGTAATCTACTACGCAATAAAATGCTGTGATCAACACAGCTCCGATAATAAATAGTTTGTTTTTCATGTTGTTATTTTTATCCAATTAGTTCATCAGCATTTATATTATGATTGTCAAAGTGTTCGAGTATCTTAGTCATCACACTCTCTGATGACAATTCTCCTTGCTCTTCCATCCATTCAAGTTCCTTTCGGATGTTTCTTAGTTCCCACAGCACACATGCCATGTCTAACGCTTTGACGCATCTCAGATGTGATCTTACATCATCAGGATCATTTAAATCAAATTTAATTATTGCTTCCATAAGTGTATTATATTGCTCTTTGGTTTGTATTTGTTGTTATTAAGGTGCTATTAGTACCATATTATGCTTTATATTGCACTTTACTTTACATATTGTAGACGATTTACTTTACATATTGTAGAAATAATTGCGTCATAATTGCACTAATTGCACATTTTTTAATACCTTATCAGGTATAATTAATTAAGTATTGACTATATCATACCTTATTGGGTATAAACTTTATACTGATTGGTATTATACTACTTAGTATCATTCCTAAAACTTATCAGATGTCCGAAGTTTTAGGACTACTCAGATGGTTACAAATTGTAACGGTTTGCTTACTCATTGTTACCTCCTTTATATGTATCGTTGTAGTATTTTATGCCTTGCTCTGCACTCCAATCATTATATGGATGCTGCTGACCTTGATTAAATGCATCAACTATCTCCTGTCTATGCATCTGCCTTGCTTCATGCTTTAACTTCGCCATCTCCTCAGCTATTGAATATCCTTCGCTATCATACAATTCCTTGCGGTGTGTTAGCTGATCTAAAAACCATTCTACTGATGTTTGTTTATTCATCTTTATCTCCTTTAAATATTTGTTTTAGTTGTTTATAAATATCCTCAGCCTTCTCTCCCCAGTACATTTCACACTTGCCATCCTTAATCGGAACTTCGGTAAAGTATGATTGCCTATGAGGATTAGGTCTTGCGGTATACCTTCTGCAAGTTGAGGCTATAGGGCAATCAGTTCCCTTGCACATTGAGATATCAGCCATTGTCTTCCTCCTTTAGCAGATCTGCGTAATACTCGCAGAATAAATTATAGCACATCTCGAATCCAACAAACTCTCTTTGTAAAACATTTTTACGCATTTCCTCTAGACCATGTTTCATAATACTTCTCATGGCTATCGCTCTTTGCCTCGCCAATCTCTTCTGCGTTTGGCTGACAGCTCTTGCAGGTTTCACATTCTCTTGCATCATAGTAACTATTGCATATTTGACACCTCTTCCACACCTCGTGGTTCATCAGTGTTTGGTTCCTTATAATCATTGATCATGTTCATTAACTCTAAACGATTTGCATCCTCTCTCAAAGACATTACCTTATCTAGCAATATGCTGAATACCTCTCCATCATCCGATACCGCATCATCATTAACATGCTCGTTGATGTATCTAGTCAACATCTTTGCACTATCTAGGTATTGATTAAGCCTCCACTTAAAGTCAAACTTAACCATACCTTTAATTCCGTATGCCCACTTCTCAGCCTCTCCGCTAAGAACTACGAACATCATTAGTGCCTTTTCAAACTCTTTCAGTTTGTTCTCATCCATTGTTTCTAAATGTCTTTTAGCCATTGTTTTTGTATTTTATAAATATTTCTAGTGCCATCTCGAATGGTATGTTGGTAAGGAAGGCACTATCTATTCCCCTAACATAAATGTTAGCCAATCCATTATAATTTTCATCATCCTCTAGCTCTACATTTCTGATAGCAGATATATCGTTCAGATCTATACTACATGTCATCCATACATCGTTCACTATACCCATGTCCTCCATGTACTTGCTATAGCAAGCTACCTTGCAGATCAATATGCTACCATACACCGATGGCTCTTCTAAATTAATTCTGTTCTTCCTCATCGTAGATTAAAATTTTATCGTTTATAACTCTATTTAATATTTTTCTGCTTACCTCCATGCACAACTCAGGTGATGCATCCTTGAACTCTTCGATCAATATGTTGCAGATCGTGTTGATGTTGTTCAGTCCCCACTTCTTAAAGATGTTGTCGCTTAACTTATAGTTCTTCAGCAACTGCAACGTAAAGTCATCCATGCTCTTGCTAAGTTGCTTGTTGAACTGATAATGATCCTGACCTGTAATGTACAAACTCCTTACGTTAGCCGCACTGATGTCCTTGCCTCTGATCCGAAATAGCATGCTGATTGCCTCAGAGGTTGCTCCCGATAGTCTATGCAGTGAATAGGCTAACATTCTTCTGCCAGCAACACCGCTAGCCTTGTTGCTATTGGAATATACATCCAACAACGTATATCCATTCTCGATCAAGGTCATCTCACCTGCCGTAAACAATACCTCTAAATCTTCTTTCATTGATTTGCTACATGCCTTGCATGTGCCTATCCCAACTCCCCTCTGCTGATGATTGATCTTGCAGATGGAACATATCTTGTATGTGAATTCTTCTCTTGTCATTATAAATATCTTTTTTGTTGTTGTTTAATTATTACCGCCCTCCAAATTATCTTGGATGCATCCTCTTCGGTGATATTATCTGCATCGAACACAAACTTCCCTATACTCCATTGGTTACGTTCATTGCTTTCTAGCAATCTTATTGCCTCTAGGATAACCCTTGCAGTTAAAACATAGGTAAATTCATCGTTGTCATAGTACATCAAAACTCTTTTGCCCTCCGACCATGACTTGTCCTTGTCCCAATCCTTTACGAATCGTATACCCTTGCTCTCATCTAGCATCTCAAATATGCTATTGATGGTTAAGTCAGTATTTAAATCTCTCATTCGTTAAACGATTTATAGATGAAGTAATAAGCAATGCCAACCTTGATAGCAATGGAACTATCATATTTATAACCTCCGTAGATATAGACTACAGCCAAAGACAAGGTAATAATGTTAAGCAATACCTTCTCTAACGATAGTCTCATAGAACGGCTCTATTATAAAGTTAACACCAATCTGCTCGCCTAGTCTTCTAGCACGATCCTTATCTAGAGGTGCTGAGTTGTATCGGTCATTGCTGAATATCATCTCTCCGCTATCAGAGAGATTGTCTTGTAGGTATTTATATTGCTGAGATTCTGCATCCCATATGGCTAACCTAAATTTGTCTTGTTTCATTTTTGTCGTAGTGCGTTAATTAAAATTCTAATTCCTTCAAATACTGCGATGGCTCCTACCATCATGATGAATGCAAATGCTATTTCTTCCATATCTTTACCTCCCCATTAGGATAAATTGTGTGACTGATTTTTAACTTTTTACTTTGCTTTTTTTCGGATGCATCCGACATATTTAATGCGTTCAAATAGTCTTGATACAATGATGAGTTTACAAAAACTCTGTTCCACTTTGTAGAACTTAAATTTCTATCTAGATGTTTCATGTGTTTATAATTATTAACAATTTTTATGCCAACTTTTTTAATATGTTTGTTTCCATTCCATAATGGATAGCCACCTTATCGTAAGTAATCGCAGCCTCTCTCTCGCCTTCGGGCGTAGGATCAAAGTAACCTAGATGCTTGGATACAACCGATCCGTTGTTGTTAACCCTGATCCTAGCCTGATACTTGCGAATGTTTGGCTTGAATACTACACCCCTATACTGAGATGATTTATTCTTTACTCCCATAGGTCTACCCTTTTATTGATGAATACAATCTCATCCCCACTCTCGTAAGCCATGAACACATTGTCAAAGTCATCTAGGTAACTTTGTATTAAGTTAATCTCCCCTAGGGTGAACTGATGGGTTACGTTGTGGTAGTCTACGCAGAAAACTGCCTTGCTACTATTGTGCTTGGTGAATACCCCGAAATCTTTTATAGATATCTTCTTGTATTCTTCGGTCTTAATTATTTCTACTTTGTTGTTCATAGTGATTCTATTATTTCTTCCATTATTAATGATTCATTGCACTTGATATACTCTTCGATGACCTTGTTCTCGCCATCGTTAAACGCATCCTTGTCCCACCCAACAATCTCTAACTCCCAATAGTTATTGCCTTGGTCATATCCCTCGCTACCCCAATACTCGTAGTGACCAATACCATCGTTGCATCTTTCCTTGGTGTAGAAAATCGTTAAAGGTCTACCCTTTACATACTCTCCCTCCGAATCGTAGACATCTAGGAAGTCTAGATCGGACATCTCGTATTCATACTTTGATCTCATGGGTGAAATGTTTTATTGATTTCCTTTTTAATCTGCTCTAGCCAGTAGTCATCCCAACACATCCCCATGTCCTCCACAAACGATTCCCAAAAGTCTCCTTTTAATGCCCAATACTCATACTCCTCGCTTTCTACTATCTTGCTGACTATCTTAGTTATCTCATCAGAGATTCCTAGCAAGCCATTAAATTTACCTCTGATGTAAGAGTCCTCGTATAGCTTGTCCATGTAAAGCCAACCTGCAAGTGTGCAGAGCAGTTGCTTGTCTTTTCCTAGTTGCTTATCCATATTAATTAATGTTTTGTTTGTGAATTGTTTTTGAATAATCATTCTCTAGGTACACACATACCTCGTTGTATTCCTCGCAGTAGTGGATGTCAAAGATGTCTGCACTGAACCAAAATTCGGTCTCATCGGGAGTGATTTCATATCTATAATCTACTCCATTGTAATTGAAATTAATCGTTGTCATATGATTATTTTTTAGGGTTAAAGTCAAGTATTAATTTTACTTCGCTAGGTACATACTCTACCTTGTAGTCTATATCTTCTCCATCCATCCTATCAACGCAGATACTCTTGGGAATATACCCACACTCATCAAATAACTCTTGAACGGATATGCTTGCGTGACCTCTTGCCTTTAGTCCACGCAGTAGGCTATTGCCTAGGCTACGGATTGTGTCGGTATCGAAGTACCACTGAAGGAATGCTGATGCTAGCACCATGTTTTTCATTTGTGTTTTCATAATGTCTATAGTTTTAAGGGGTTATTAATTATCGTAAACGCATCCGTATGCAGAGTTATACCACTCCCAATACAATCCGTTATCATCTAGGATTTGATTTAGTTTGTCGCTACCGAATGATAGGTCAGTGTTCCAATAGTCCAACCATAACTCTGCGTTCTCTTCCTCGGCATCAATCCAAAAATGTCCTCGGTCATCATCATCCCACTCTTTTACAGGACACCCTAACATCTTTAGGGTGTCGAATGCTTTCTTTACATTTGCTTTCATATCTTTTCCTCCTATTAATTATAAACTGCGTTTTCTAATTTCAATAATCTGATTTGCGATGTCCTTCAGTAAGTCTTGCTCAGTAAGGAATACACGATAATCACTGCATCCTCGTGTGCCTCTTGAATACTCAAATCCATAGTCAGTAAGTCCTTGGAAACTATTGATGGATGTATCTCCAAACCATTTCCATTTCTTATTTGCGTGCCATGTCTCGTAGTTTTTGTACAATCCTTCGTGACCTTTCCAATCTATTGAAATACCCACATATCCAAATCCCTTGGTCACATCACCAAAGAGTGTTAATTTGTAGCCGAAGTGGCCAGTCAGTGATTTTATTTGCTCCTCTAGGTCTGCAAGAATTTGCTGATTAATTTTGCTGAAGGCATTACTCTTCTCTCTGAACTCTGAACGCAGTACCGATTGCTCATCTAACTGATTGTTGATGTAAGATAGCAAGCCGTTGTCGTTGCTTTTGCTTTCGTTCATTCTACCGAACTCGTATATCAACGTGTCGATAATTTCTTTTTGATTGTTGGTTAACATAATTTTAAGGGGTTAAGGGGTTAATACTAATTGTGATGTTGTTTGATTGTTATATTTTTACACGTTGTAGGTATGTAGATTTTTGTCCTTTGTAGTCATCGTGCTTAATAGTAGCAGTCAAAGTTAATTGGTCACCTACCACAATATTTGTTCTTTGGTTAATGCTAAACGTATTTGCACCTTTGTAAGTAAACACACGATTGTCAGCATCAACAAACTTGTACACGTTAACGTAGCCATACATTGACTCGTAGCCTGTCACTTTTGTGCAAGTTAAAGTCAACTGCAATCGTTTGCCGTTCTCGTAAAAGTGGTCATTATTCTCAAGTGCATTTGCGTTCAACCTCTCAGTTGTTTTATCGTATTGCTCGTTGGTTACAAAGTAAGGTGTGTGGCGAACTCTGTCTTCCATCTTGCCAAGTCCCATTTCAACTGCTACTTGTTGAGCAACTTGTTGAAAGTCCTCGCCACCAAAGTAATTGTTGCACCATTCCCCACTTTTCTCATCCAATAAAGGACAACCTTTAGCAACCCATAAAATAAACTTATGTTCGCAGTCACGCAATTCTTTGCCGTAGTTCTTGCCGAACTTAACCATAGTCGGTGTCCATTGGTACACACGCATAATTTTGCGTAGTTCATCACGAGAGTCATCGTAAAACTGAATACCACAATTGTCGGCATATGATTGAGCCATTTGCAATGCAGTGTCTTTGTTCGTGCTTAGGTTTTTGATGTAACGTGGCTTGACATAAGGAGAGCCATTAAGATGGTCAACCCATAGAGTGTACATTTTTGATTGTGCCCCTTGCGACATATATGCATATCGGGTGGGTGTATTTGTTGTTGTTTCCATAACATTAAGGGATTAAGGGGTTAAACTGATTCTATTAACGATACTTCTAGCAATATATTACATCTCCGAAGAAAAGTGTTTGGATGATTACATCAGTGTCTTCTACATCGTATTCCTCATTCAACACATTCATCAACTGATCGATCGGTGCGTTGTTCATTCTTTCGTGGATGTCGGCTAGTGTTACATAAAACACTTCTTCGCACTCTAGGTCATAGATGCCTAGCTTACCGCCATCCTTCAGCATCTGCATTACTACATCCTCGTAGCAAGGTGTGTTACCTTTATACATTTCCATCAATTTCTGCTTACTACTTTCGTAGGATTTCTTGCTGAATATCCACTGCAACGAGTGAATGTGAATGTCATTGTCGCATAAACAATTGAAGAATACATCTTCTGATTGTGATTTACTTAATTGATACTTTGTCATAAGATTAAGGGATTAAGGGGTTAATGTTATTGTTTGTTAAAGAGAACTATCATTATTTCTGATTCCTAGGTTTAGCTTGTAGGCTACCCATAGGCAGAGAGGCACGATTACCCCTCCACCTAGGATTGCTACCATACTAGTGCATATTGAAATTAGCCCACGCATCTTTTCTACTTTCATCGAATATAATTTTATCGTTTTCGGAATGAAATGCCTCGCCATTGTATTTACCCTTGAATGTCACTTGCTCGTAGTCATCAACAAAAATCTCTAACTCTAATCTTCTCCACTTGTCATCGGTTACTGCGAATCTGTATTTCTTGCCGATTAACTCATACAACGTGTCTACATCAAATACCACCTTGAATACATCTACCACCTCATATGGCTTAACATTTTCTACCGACATACCTTCAAAGTCAATGTCTAATTTCTTGTGGATTTTTTTGTCAGGTAATCCATCTACGATTTTACCATCGTATAATTGCTCTGCTTGTGCTTGAGCCTTGCTTGGTGCAGTCATCCCTAGGATTACCGCCACCACTACTAATAATTTTTTCATAGGATTAATTTATTTATTGGTTATTGTTATTGTTAATTAATTACTATCTACTCAACGCAGTGCCCCAGTTCGTGAACACCACCTCGCCTCTGCTATTGCGTAGTCGGAACTTATATTTCGCCCCTTGGTACCATCCGCACATATTGATTGCACCATTGCCGTTACCCTGCGTTGTAAGGTCAGTGAACGTGTGACCTAGATATCTACCTGTCACATCTCCAACAAATCTTACACCATCCCACTGATATACGATTGTAAATTCCGCACCGCTCACTGCGTCAGTGAAGCGAAATACCTTGCCGATGATTAAGTTTGGTGTCGGCATCTGACCATAGCATAAGTTCTGAACCTTCCACTTGTGGCAATACACTACGTTAAGTCCTAGTGTGTCGCAGCGGAAGTCTAACGTGTAGTCCATACTATCTACAACATTCGTTGTGTTGGATGCTCGGTTGCTAGGTTGCACCATACCTAACTCATCTGATTCCTTTGCGCAAGATGTAGCCATAACTACCATAGTTACCATTGCTACTAATTTCATTACTTGTTTCATAACTTTAATTTATTAAGGGTTAAATTAATTTGTTCGTTAACTCGTTGGCGTTACTCTGCTGATACTAACATTGCATCTCTACCATCTTCGTAGTCGCTTTCGTACCATTCATCTTCATCCAATTCTTCCCATGCAGTGTGGTAATACATCTCCTCATCGAAGAAGAAATCTAGTAACTCTTCATCACCATTGCAGTCAGTGGATAAATCACCATTGCTATCAACCCACTCTATTGTGCGTAGGTGTTCTAGCAAGTGTTCCCTAGTGCTGAAGTACATTTCACCATCACCGAAACAAAAGCCTTCGTTCATGCCTCGGTTTGTTGCATCGCATCTGCGAGCGAATTTGAACTTTGTACGTAATTCGGATTCCAATCTATCGGCTAAACTAGATAGTCCATTTAACATTGCTTGGATGTGTTCAGAGTCTTTATCAGATGACACTGCATTAATCCATTCGATAGCATCTAATAGTGCTTGCTTTTGATTTAAGTCTGCTTTCATAACGATATATATTAAGGGTTAAACTATATTACTTTTTAAAAATCTTATGCTTGATATTGTTTACTGCACAATGGTTTTTTAATCGTAAAAATAATTCCAAATATTCAAAACCATTTATAACTTTTCTTTCACGATATCCTTGTAATTTTATTAAATATGTTTCACAAGAATACTTATTAAATACTTCGTTTACTGATGCACAATTGTTTTCAAACCAAATTACAGATTCAGTAATTTCTGATTTATTAATTAATTTCCTTTCCATAACTTTATATATATTTTTAAGGGTTAAACTATATTAATAGATTGCTGATTAATTACTAGCCTTGGAACATTATCTTACCATCGTATACTCTGACTAACTTCCATTTCATCTTATTGGCTCTGCACGAATCTATGTATGCGTGGTACTCAACATCCAAGGTTGAGTTAGTTACTAACACTTGTTTCTCTGCTCCGCTTGGGAGTATTTTAATGAACTTGTAGATGAACTTTGATTCTGCTTTCATAACATTAGGGATTAAGGGTTAAGTAAATTCATTTGTTCTAACGTAGGCTTGTTGCCGTTTATTGTAACGTACCATTCGTTGTATGTCCACTTCCGCTTGAAGTTTACCGCATGGTCATAACTATGGAACACTTTAGTAGTTCCTACACTACCTCTCCTACCTCTGCTGACAAAGGTAATTTCGATCGATAACTCTTGGTTGTTCATAGCCTAATCGTGTAAAGGGTTGATTAAATTATTTTCATAGTAGAATGACCTTTCATTAGCCATCATTTTACCAATAATGTGCAGTTGTTCTACCACTTGTTCAGTGCTTAATTTCTTTGATTTAGCTAACTTTTTTAAGAGTTCAGCATAGCACTCGATTGTGTTTTCTAATTCCTTGTTCATAACATTAAGGGATTAAAGGGTTAAACTGATTAGAGCGGTTTAGAGATTCGAACTCCATAACCCATACACTGATGCATTCAGTATATTGTAACCGCTGATGTTATTACTTACTTACTAGTCATCAAATCCTAGGTGCTTATCAATTAAGTTTGCTAGTTCTAGGTAAATCCTAGGCTCAACAAAGTGCATCTGACTAGGCTCTGCAATTTCTTGTTCTGCCCAATTGCGAGTCCCCTCGGCAATCGTTAACATACGTTCACGAAGTAACGCAATGTGAATAGTACCTTTAATTTCTTTGAATAATTCATTGAATAACTCATCATTTGTCATCATTGATTTCGATTTCTTTGCTCTAGTTTTCATGGCTTTAATTTATTAAGGGTTAAACTTTATCTAGAGCGGAGTGCAGATTCGAACTGCATATCCCTAGTGACTCCGCTGACCAACTTTAATTCATCATACTATCTACTATTTACCAAAATCCGATAACCTAATTTCATCCATTGTCTCTAGGTCGAAGATTGCTAATTGCTCGTTGCGTACTGCAAGAAGTAACGCAGTCTCTAGGTCTACACTAAAGGTCACAACATCGAAGTGATACGTGTTGGTTTTGGTATCTAACCACCCACCGAAGCCTACGTTGTGTCTAGGATATAATTCCTCTTCTAGAATGAAATCCATTACCTCTACGCAGTGTTCAGCACCCTCTAGGTTGTGGCTTTCCTTGGTCATTTTTAGACCTACTACGTACCTAGTGTAGTCGCTAGTTACTTCTAATCCATTCGTGTCAATTGTAAATCCCATTGGATTTCTTTCTGCCATAGCTACCAAGCTACGTGCAGTTACTGAAGTTTGTGTTTTCATAGTTTTATAATGTTTAGTTGTTTCAATTAAATCGTAGCTTAGTTTGTGTTTGTCGCAGTAGTCTAATGCCTCATCATAAAGAATGAATAGTGCATCGTTTACATAGTAGTGATTGAATTCTGATTGAGTTTTCATAACGTGTATGTATTAAGGGTTAAAATATGAGAGATTTGGGGCTGACTCGAACAGCCATATGCACAATTCACCTCGTGCATGTGTTACCTAAATTACACTACCAAACCTATTTGTCTCGCCATCTATCCGATGTTAACACTTTCTAGCTTTTGAAAAGTTTGTCCACCCGATTTTACCTTTCGGGAGCATACGTTCGTTGGCGGTTGATTAGACCTTCGTGTATGTGCTAGCGTGAAACTTCACTCTGTGTTTCTTTAGGATGCGGTAATTAGTCGCATCCGCAAAACTGAATAGTTAGAGTTAAGCATATAGGTGTTCAGTCTACATCGGCTAACTTTACTATTGTATGTCAAAGAACGTTCTATTCTTATTGCTATATGGATGCCGAGTGTTTAATTAGGTTATCAACCTATCTACTCAAGTAACTTTTGCTTTGTTGTGGTTATCCCACCGCTTTCGTGCCTATTGGCTTGTTGGCATCCGCAATAATCAAGAAGTGAAGAACTGCATTAATAACCGCTAAACTACATCGGATATTGTGATTTGTCAAGCATTATTTTGTAAGTGATTGATTATCAGCATAAAAACTTTCAATAAATCTTTACAATGTGGTTGTGTGTATGGATGCAAGGAACTTGGTCTATATTACTGCGTGCGTGTACACTCGCAGGATACCATTACGTGCGTGCGTGCGTGTATGCGTATGCACATGCGTGCGTTCTTTGTTAATAGGTTGCAATAAATTCTATGTGCCAAAATCGTGCCAAACTATTGCTATTCCCAAAATGGGAAAACTGTCCCAAAATGGGAAATTACGTTCATTTATTTTCATTTATGATGGTGGTTGTCACAACATTTGTACGTACAACAGTTGTATATACAATGATCGATTGCTTGTCTACTGCGTGCGTGCGCGTGATTGTCTACTGCGCATGTGCGTGCGATTGTCTACTGCGTGTGCGTGCGCGCCACTTGATGCAAGGCTTGATAGGTGTATCAAGTCCTAGCAATTTGTCTCGTAAGCCTAGGTGTAACGCACTGACCTTTAATCATTTACGATTGCAATCCCTAGTGGAAAGCGGATGGCTTTTGTTTTTAGTTTATTCGTTGGTGGCAAGTAACGTCAACACATAACGCTTTTGCATTTGCCTCTGCGATTGTGCGTGGGTGGGGGAGGATTTTTATTCGTCCTTGGTCTTCCTATATGCTACGTATACTAGATCACACCTGCAATTTTAGAATTTTTAGAGGGCATTATCCTGGCTTGGGTGGGGGGAATTGTTTACATGGGGAGTAGGTTGTATTAGCCTGTATAGTAGTTATAGGAAGTATTGATAATCAGTTAGATGTATTTAGTATACTATAAGTATATACTGGATCTTTAAACATCTCTTTTGTTTGAATATCAATTAGTTACAAAACAGCAGTATGATCTGAGGAATAAGTTTTTACGTAATTAAGAACTGATAATCAATAACTTATATATACAACATTACATAACTGAAAGTAAAAGTATAGTACATAGTAAAAATATAAAAATCGTTAGTAAAAGGTATAAAATACATTATTATATAAAATAAGGGGGTATAGGGGTAATATAGGGAATCCTGGGTTTCGATATACAGCATGGCCCTAGATATACTGATAATCAGCTACTAATTCAAAAATAAGATCGAGTTGCCAGAAAAACCCGAAAATTAACTCATTGATTATCAGGGAGAAATTCCATAAAAAGATGTTCTCCATGAGTATCAATTAGTTACGTAAAAAACAGGCGTTAGACATAGAATTGGCACACAAATTGTATACAGATCCAGCAAGAAACGACTGCAAAAACGCTAAAAACAGCGTTTCATGGTATAATTCTGGCACACGATTTGCAATAAATTCATAGAAATAAAGTAAAATAATTCACATAAAATACAACTAATTGATTATCAGATGGAAGTAAGAACAACAGTAGTTTTCAGCGATGATGAGTATCTGAGCTTGAAAAAGAGAAGCGGTGAGCTTAACATGTCAGTAAGCAGATTCCTTAGGTATCTGTACTCGACTTATGGCGAAAGACCGATCAACAAGTCAAGAAGCCGACTTAAAAGAATTAGCGGCAACATTACCAACAGGGATCTTAGGAAGATCTTAAAGACATGCCCAGAGTATTCCAACATCGAAACCTTTAGCCCGATCGGCAATGGGGTAAGGTTTAAGGAACTGAAGGATGGGGTTTACACCACACACCTGGGCGATGTATGCAGACACAGCTTGGGGGGTGGCGGATACTGCTACACCAAGAAAAGGTACTTCAACCCAGAGAACAACGATGAGGTAACCCACCACTACAAGAAGAAGTACCCACACGAGCTATTCTTCTACGGACAGAAGGGCAAGGCATTCGCAGCCGTTCTTTATGGAGAGAGCTTTGACTATTCCTTGGAATCATTTAAAAAGATCATGGAGAAATAGTTATGAAGGGGAACTTTAAGCTACCCAAGTACAGGGTTACACGAAGGGTTATCACCAGCGATGGCCCAGGAAGGATCATTAAGATTCAGAACCATAAGGGCAACTACTTCTACCTTGTAGAGCTAGACAGAAACCTGTTCAGCGAGCTGGATGGGATTAACGAACCAGAGTCACACGTTTACTTTGAAACAGATATAAGATATGAATAAGGACAAAAGATTAATCGATCGGATATTATCCAACGAAAAGATAACTACCGATGTATCAAGCTATTTAGACTTGAGAGGCCAGGCATTTATTGGAATGTTGACAGATATTGATACATTTGCCAGGAAATACAGTATAAAGAGAAGAGGCATTCTGAGACATATTAGGCAGGGAGACATCCCATGCGTGGTAATATCGGGGTGTCTTTTTGTTCTAGACCTGGGGGAAGAAGAGATGGCCAAGTCGATAGGGTACGAGCTAGGGGTTCATCAGATAGAGATCATCGACAAGCTGATTAACGAGAACCTTAAAAACGTGAAAAACGTGAACGCTTTGAGGCGTTCTAAGTCAGGGCACGCCAGGGTTGAGATCAAGAAGGAGTGGGTAAAGGATTTAAACAAAAAGTATAAAGACTATTTTAACAACTAATATGCAGCAAAGCGAAACTAAATACAGTCTGTCGGCAGTAGCAAGGCGGATGGCTAACATAGGGATCCTAACGGTTCCGACTAAATCGAACAAGAGATCAACAATCAAGTGGAAGGATGTAAACCTTCACACCATCAACGACAGCTACTGGCATAACTTCGAGGAGAAGGAGGTGTTGGGACTGGCATTGGTTGCAGGAAAAAGAAGCGGTGGCTTAGAGTGTATCGATGTAGACTGCAAGTACGATCTAGAGGGTAACCTAATGGAGATGGTGCTAGACACGATCATGGATGCAAGCGTAGACTTGTACAACAAGCTAGTGATCGCAAGAACTCCATCGGGTGGATATCACATTATGTATCGCACTAAGATCGAGAGAAGAAACATGAAGCTGGCCCAAAGATTAAGAACGCAGGAGGAGCTTGATGCAGATCCTGAGCTGAAGGGAGTTAACCAGCCGTTGGTGTTGATCGAGACTAGAGGGGAGGGGGGATACTTTTTAGGGTGGCCTAGCCCAGGCTATAGCTTTACCAAGGGGAACTATGCTGAGATCATGGATATCACAGACCAGGAGTCTGAGCTGTTGATGGAGATATGCAAGTCATTTGACAAAGTTCCCAAAAAGGTAACTATTGAGGAGGCCGAGAAGAATCCTAACGCAGAGGAATACAAGGTTCCAAAGAGCATCGACAAGGGCAACAAGTATCTGGTAAAGCCTTGGGATGACTACAATCAGAAGGGTGACGTTGTTAGCTTTATGCAGGAGATGGGTTGGAAGTATGTTAGGCATATTCCTAGCCCTGACGATGGAAGATTGGTTGTTTATCTGAAGAGGCCAGGTAGCACAGACAAGGATGTGAGTGCTACCTACAACCACGTTCCTGGAAAGGTGTATTGTTTTACGTCAAGTACAAGTCTGCCGTTAAACAAGCCTCTGAGTCCTTTTGAGGTGTTCATGTATCTAAAGCATAACGGTATCGTTAAGAACGCTGTGCTGGATCTGGAGGCTATGGGCTACGGAGTAAGGGCTAGCAATACTAGCGAAGTTGCCCCAAAGGACAACATTCAAAAGAGTAACGTAGAGCGAGCGTTGGAGAGACAGATGAGCATGGTGAAGGGCGATACGCTGGAGATATGGTGGGAGGTAAAAGTTACTGAAAAGAAAGAAGTAATAACAAAGAACATTATTGTTAAGCAGTTCAAGCTATGCGAGTGGTTAGCTGCGAAGGGACTACGATCTCAGAAGGTTGGCGGTAACTACGAATGGTTGATGCTAGATGGTGTTATCATTGATAGGGTTACTAAGAAGGATATCGGGAACTTTATCATCGAGTTCATCAAGGGGTTGCCTGAGAAGTTTGACTACATTACTAGAGATGAGTTAATGGAGACGTTCTTCAAGGGTATCGATATTTATCTAAGCGACTTGAAGTTGAGTACGGTTCCGTTGTTTGACAATAATTTGCTGATGAGAGATAACCAGGAGGAAAGCTACATTGCATTTAAGAATGGTGTGTTGGTGATCAGCAAGGAAGGAGAGAAGGTAGTTAAGTACCACAAGTTCTACAGATACATCTATCGTGATAATATTAAGGACTTTGAATACGATACGCCAATGGAATCGGCTATGGACTCACATCCGTACAGCAGGTTTATGTATAATGTAGCAGGAAGAGACTTAAACAGATATGAGCAGTTGCTACAGATGGTAGGTTACTGCATGTCTACCTACAAGGATCCTAGCACGCCAGCGGCAGTAGTGTTGTGCGACTCGAAGGTTAGCGACAGAAGCGAGGGTGGAACAGGAAAGGGTTTGCTGGTAAAAGGCATGAGTTACATCAGAACCACGATGTACGAGGATGGTAAGATTGCGAACAAGAAGAATCAGAGCGAGTTTCGTTTCAGCAGGATTGAGTTCAACACAGAGCTGTTGCATTTGAGCGATGTGGAGAAGGGATTTGACTTTGAGGCGATGTTTACGTTGCTGACAGAGGGTATCCCAGTGAACAAGAAGTTCAAGGCAGAGGAGTTTATTCCGTATGACAAGAGCCCAAAGATCATCATCAGTACCAACTACAGTATTGGCGGAAGGGGTAGCAGCCACGATAGAAGAAGGATTGAGTTTGAATTAGCGGATTATTACAGTGCTAAGAAGACTCCTTACCTAGAGTTTGGCCATCACTTCTTTGATGGATGGAGTCCTAATCAGTGGAATATTTTTTATGGGATTATGTCAAGAGCAATCAGATTATATTTGATCAAGGGCATTCCTCAGTTTAGTGGCATAAATATTGAGCTACGAAAATTCAGAGATGAGACATCGAGTGACTTTGTGAGTTGGTTCTTTAGTATGTTTGGAACGAAGGATGAGATTTATATTGATGGGCCGAAGTATGTAGGAAAGATCTTGTTTGCTAGTTTGTATAATGAGTACCTTAGCTATGCAGGGTTGGAGAGACACGAGACTAGGCCGCAGCGATTCTTGCGATACATGCATTCTGGGATTAGCTATGTAGGTCTTGAGTTGGAGGAGAGTTCAGAGAGAAAGACATCGTTTGACGCTTACGAGAGATACTTGATAATAAAAGACACTCAAAATAAAGAAAGAATTAAAAGAATGGAGGAGTCGTTAAAAATTAAATAGATTAAATTTGTATGAAGATAACTATAATCGGATATTCAGAGATGAACAAAGACAAAGAAAAATATAGCGGTGTGGTATACCTAAAGAGCGTTGACGATAAGTCGAGCAGCTACCTGAGAAGGGACTGGGACAAAGACGAAGATCTTAGGGTATCCGATTATGGTAAGGGTGAGTTTAGTATAATAAAGACTACCACAAAGTATTATACGATGTCGGAGTTAAGGGTGTTAGGCTTTACACCTAGCAATGAGAATGAGTTTAACAATTATTTTTTAGAGGCTGTGAGCTGGATTTTGTATAACACACCAGCCCACAAGCCTAAGAGAACTCGTAAAAAAGTTGTAAAGGATTAATTTCTGTATGCTCCTATAGATTCAGATTGCTGATTATAGTACAGGTATGTACATCCAGAGGAAAGTGTAGCAGATCCATAATATGTATTTGCAGTAGTAGAATCTGCAAAAGAGGGCAACACAGAGTTAGCTATAATAAAAGAACCAGCCTCTCCATTATTCTGCCCAGCACTTTGACCTATAGCAACTACATTGCTTACGGTATTGCCATCAGCAGCATTACGCCCAAGTGCTATAACAACATCTCCAGTATTGTTAGTACATGAATCTTTACCTATAGACACAATATTTCCACCACTGTTTCCGTTACCAGCAGCAGATCCTATTGCTACAATATCATTACCAATATTACTCGTTCCTGCTCCATACCCAACCGAAACAATATTATTTCCAGTATTTAAATAACCTGATCCGCTACCTACTGCAACGCTGTAGTTTCCTGAGTTACCTCCTAAACTTAGGTTACCTATTGCAACTATTTCACTTCCAGTGTTAGCAGTTGTTGCACTTCTATCGTATCCAGCGTCTGTACCTATAAACACGCTGTTACCAACATTTCCAACACCGCCAGTATCTGCTCTACCAGCGTTCTGGCCAATTGCAACATTGTTAGGAGATCCTCCTGCATTATAAGCATCAGTTCCTATTGCAATGTTATAGTTTTTGCTATCAGAAACATCGTAACCAGAATTTACACCTATAAAAACGCCATTATTGTTTGTTTTGTTTGTTGCCGATGGTTGGCCTCCAGCTGATGAACCAATACCAACATTGTTACCACCATTTACTCTGTATAAACAATTTTCACCAACAGCAACTGAATTTGCTGCATTAACATTGTCGGCAGCGTTGGTTCCAACTTTAACAACATTGTCTGTTAGGTCATGATTATTATCAAGAACCTGCTGTAGTGTTGGCGTTGTTGCAGAGTTAGATAACACTCCTGCACTTAACGAAAGTCCAGTTCCAACTGTTATTTGTTCCATTACTCCAGTACCAGCGGTTGTTCTTCCAATCAATCGGTTTGTAGCCATCGATGTAGAGATCACAGGTGCAGTACCTCCTGATGATGTGATAGGGCTTGTAGCTGTAACACCTGTAACTGTACCAGATCCACCACTAGCGTTGATTGTTACGTTTCCTGTACCAGAAGGGCCAGTTGAACTAATCGTTACGTTTGTTCCTGCTATTATCTGAGTTACACCAGATCCGCTACCGCCAGATCCGTTAAGGTCGTCGTATTGGATTAGATCCTCTACAAGTATTGGCTGTCTTAGATCCCTCTTATCTTTTGAGGGAAACATATTTCTTGCTGTTCCCATATTTTTTTTATTACATTTGTATTTGCAAATATACTAAATTATGGCTATTAAATACAGAGGAAAAACATTTCCAGGATACAACAAGCCTGTCAAATCTGACAAGCCTGGCAAGAAGAAAATGGTGTTGGCGAAGGAGGGAGAAAAGGTACGCCTAGTTCACTTTGGAGACAGCAGCATGAAGGATTACACTCAGCATGGAAGCAAGGACAGAAGAAAGAGTTACTGTGCTAGAAGTGGTGGAATCAAGGGTGGCGATGGAAAGTTATCTGCAAATTATTGGAGCAGAAAAGTTTTGTGGAGTTGTTAATATTATTATTATTTTTGCATCATGGGGCCAACTAAAAAAAAGAGTACATTGCCAGCTCACCACAACAAGGGTGGGTTAAGAAAGTATACCAGCCAAACGGCAACGGTAAGAAAATTTGCAGAGCTATTCGGTAAGAGTAAGGACAACCCTACTTATCACACACCAGACAATAATCCAGAGTTAAAGACAAAATCATATGTTGAACATTTACATTCTGCGAACAAAAAGAAAGATAAAAAAAACCCATATATTAGTGGCATGAAATCTGCAAAGAATACAAATCCTAAGGCCCTAACAAAGACATCAAAAGATGTAATTAAGGCTGTAGCTGTAAAGACCTCAGCTGCTAACAAAGGTCTTGTTGGTAAATTTAAATTAAAAGCAAAAATCAAATGAAAAAAATGATGAAAGAAGCCAAGACTGGCGAGATGTACTCTAGCAAGAAAGCTATGATGATGCACGAAAAAAAAGAAGGCATGAAAGAAATGTCTAAGGAGTATGGCAAGAAAGCTGCTATGAAAAAAGCAATGGCTAAGAAGGCTATGCCAAAGAAAATGGGAAAAAAGAAATAATATATAACATCATGAGAAAATTAAATTTAAATCCAAAAAAAACATCTCCTATTAAGAAGGAGACTATGGACATGGTTAAGTCAGTAGCCATTGGTAAGAGGCCTGGTAAATTTGACTCAGTAGCTGTTGGTAAGAAGCCTGCACCAACACCAAAAAAACCAAATGTAAAATCAACAAAAGCAGTTCCAGTTGCATCACAACGAGCAAAAAATTTTATGAAAGGTACAACAGGCCCTAATAAAATAACTCCTGTGTCTAAAAGATAAGCAGGTGGTGTTAAATTAAAAAAATAATCGTTAAATAAAAATCAAAAAAACAAAATCAAAATGGCAACAGATCCAAAAAAACCAAATGTAAAATCAACAAAAACAGTTCCTGCTGGTTTTAAAAAAGTAGGCCCAGCTGTATCACAAAAAGCAAAAAATTTTATGAAAGGCACAACAGGCCCTAATAAAATAACTCCTCCATCTAAAACTAAATCAGGAGGTCTTAAAATGGGATCAGCAGCACCTAAGACAGGTGGAGCAGCTTCAACTACTAAGACTTCAGGAAAGCAACCAATTGCTACAGGAAAAACTCCGAAAATTGAATACAACTACGGAAATCAAATGTCAACAAGAGACAGTGCATTATTTGCTCCTAAAGTAAATGCATATGCTAAAGCAAATCCTAATACTCCTAAGTTTACAATGACTAATACAGAAGGGAAAGGTATTCAATATGAAAAGCAGTATGTAGGTAAAGGTAAAGATGGTAAAACATACAAAGTTACAGCTTCTAATCAAAAAAATGCTGGGAAAAAATATGGAGTAACAAAATGGACTGAATCAACTCCAAAACAAATTACTGTAAGTAGAAAAACTAAATAATCACTATGCCTACTAAGAATAAAGTAGAAAAGGTGATGAAAGAGTTTAAGTCTGGAAAACTACACACTGGCTCCAAGAAGGGGCCAGTTGTGAAGTCTAAGAAGCAGGCTATAGCTATAGCATTGTCTGAACAACGTAAAGCAAATAAAAAATAATGAATAAATTATTCTTACTAACGGCAGTGGTGTTACTAACTAGCTGCGTTCATAACACTGAAGACACAACTATTTGCGGTAAGGAGATTGAAAACATTTCTTACACAGCTGATGTTAAGCCTATCATTCGTGAGAAATGTATGGGCTGTCACCAGGATTATTTTTTGTATGACTCATTAAATGCAGACGTTGTATCTGGTGAGTTTTACAAGCGAGTTTTATACAAGAGAGACATGCCGCCATCAGGAGGTCTTGACACTTGCGATTATATTGTATTAAAGAGATGGTATTATAACGGTCACACTTCAAACTAATAAACTATGAAAAAGAATCCACCAGTAGACAACAAAAAGCCTAATTTAAGATTAGGTTCCACATCAGAAAATAAAAATCCAAGTTCTCCTAAGTTTGATATAGGAGCATCTGCAAACAAAAAGGGATATTCATTAAATGCAGGAATTTCTTTACCTATTACTAAAAATTTATCTGTTGGAGGATCTGTATTTAAAGGGAATGAAGATGGTCAAAAGTTTGGTGGGAAGCAATTTAATGCTACACTTACTATTCCTTTAAATAAGAAAAAGAAGAAGTAATGCCATACGTTAACAAGGCTAGACCATACAAGAAAGAGTACGAGCAATATCACAGCAGCGAAGAACAAAAGAAGAATCGTGCTAAGAGAAACTCTGCAAGAAAACAAATGGAGAAGAAAGGTGTTGTAAAAAAAGGAGATGGTAAAGACATTGACCATAAGACTCCTATATCTAAGGGCGGAACAAATAAAAAATCAAATTTAAGGGCAATAAAAAAATCAGCAAACAGATCTTTTTCTAGGAATAGTGACCACTCAGTAAAGTAGTGGTACATCTTTTGCTGGTAAAAACTTTATGAGGAAAAAAGATAATGTTATCAGCACTGAAGATTTAAAGTCAATAATCGACCAGTCAATAACAAAACATCCGAACGAACTTCCTAATGTCATTAGGGGTAAGATTTTAGACTTCTTAAAAAAGAAGGGATACCTATTTGTATCAAGTTATGGCATTATTAAGCCTATAACAAAAGAGGGTATACGCAAAAGAATGGATAGGATTTACGAGGTTAAAAATAAAATCAAAGACAATCCAATTCCAGAAAAAGAATTAGAGCCTATTTCTTGGGAGAAAGATTTAAAAAAGAAAACAGAGAAGCAAGAAGAAAATGTCTTAAAGAAGAAATACGAAACTTTATTAGATGAGTATGATAACTTAAAGAGAATCTCTGGATTTACAAAAGAGTTTTTTAAGCCGCTACAGGATTGGAAGATACCTATTAAGGGTAATCAAATAGATAAGTCAATAGCTGTAGTATTGGCCAGCGACTGGCATTACGAAGAGGAGGTTAGGCCAGAAACTGTAAACCATCTTAACTCATTCGACTTAAAAATTGCGGACAATAGAATTAACAGCTTTTTTAATAACATTGTTAAGTTAATAAAAAAAGAACAAAAGGATAGCGATATCAATACTTTGGTGTTAGCTTTGCTTGGTGACTTTATAACTGGTAACATACATGACGATAACGTAGAGTCATCGCAGTTAGGTGTTGGTGCAGCCTTATGGACAGTACAGTCTAGAATTAACTCAGGTATAAAGTTCTTGCTAGACAACACAAATCTTGATTTAGTAATTCCTTGCCACAGTGGTAATCATGCTAGACATACTAAGAAGCAAAGGATAGCTAACGAGAATGATAACTCACTAGAGTGGTTAATGTATAAAAACTTAGCTACACTGTGGGCAGGAAACAAAAGAGTGTTGTTCCTTGTTGGCGATTCATATCATAGCTATGTGGAGGTATTCCCAGGATATACGATTAGGTTTCACCATGGCCATCACGTTAGATATGGTGGGGGAATAGGTGGCTTAACTATTCCTATTAACAAGGCTATATCTCAGTGGAACAAGAACAGAAATGTACAGCTTGACTGTTTAGGACACTTTCATCAGTTTCATGATGGAGGAAACTTTGTGGTTAACAGTTCACTGATTGGATTTAGTCCGTATGCTATTAGCGTAAAGGGAGCCTACGAAAGACCAACACAAACATTCTTCTTAATAAATGGAAGATACTTAGAGAAGACATGCACAACTAAAATATTTCTTGAATAAATGAAAAAGAACATCA